>ENA-ORNB01001889-ORNB01001889.1-human-gut-metagenome-genome-assembly--contig:-NODE-1889-length-12946-cov-21.192227_pt1 | contig 12946 bp, 8 predicted proteins | sample MGYA00242112_ERZ509016 | MGnify/ENA primary metagenome ERZ509016 (study PRJEB26280, sample SAMEA2338705) | human gut metagenome | biome: human gut; feature: human-associated habitat; material: faeces...
CCTTCCGACACCCTATATAAAAAAGAGACCAACCCTTTTGGGTCAGCCTCTTTTTCTTTGTGGAGAATAGGGGATTCGGACCCCTGACCTCTTGCATGCCATGCAAGCGCTCTACCAACTGAGCTAATACCCCAATTGGGACTGCAAAGATATGAAAAAAATGAAACGCAATAATTTTATTGATAATACGGAAGATTCTCCCGCAAAACGATATCAAGAGGCATCAAATAATGACTTTCTTGTTTTGTTTTCCGGTAGAGCAGGTATTCCAGCAAGGTGGTTACGGCCATAAAACCTTGCTTTTCGGGCTTTTGGCAGATCAAAGCGAATATGCTGCCGTCTTTCAGGCTTTGGATGTTCTTCTCGGTAAGGTCGAATGCCACTATTGAGATACCTTTTATCCTTTTCTGTTGCAGGTAATCTGCAATTACGTGACCACTTGAGTTGAGAACACATATTCCTCCTATATTCGTATTGCTTGCGAACAACGAATCCAATTCGTCAATGTCCGCTTCAAGAAAAGCCCTTTCCGTACATTGGGTTTTAAGATAATTCATAAGCCCTTCCCGCCTTTGCTCCATATTCTGGGCCTTCCCTTTGGATCCAAAGCGGGACCGGATAAGTGCAATAGAATTGCCTTTTGGTGTGATTCTGTCAAGCAGCCGCCCCACCAGGCTTCCACCGGCTGGCTGGTCGGCGGTGAAGGCCGCTAGAGGCTTAGTGTCGGGGAATGCGGTGTCTACAAATATATAAGGTATTCCTTTTTTATCCAGCGATGAACAAAGATCGTGGGTCTCAGCGTCAAAAGTGGGGCCTATTATTACTGCATCTGGACTCATTTCGGAAATCTTCGAAAAGGTCTGACGACAAGACACCTGGTCAAATTGGTCGTATGTCAGGGTCTCGCACGCTAGATGAATGTCGGAGTACTCCTCCATGGCTTGTTTTGTGCCGGCCACAAGAGAATCCCAATATTCTCCGGGTTCAGAATGGGGGATGGTGAGGATGATGTTATATTCATTACGGAGGGCTACGGCAGATGTGTGAAGATTTATCTTGTAACCCACCTCGTCAAGAATCGCCTGGATTCTTTCCTTGCTTTTCTTTGATACTCCTGGTCTGTTATGCAGCACCCGGTCAACTGTCCCTATCGATACCCCTGCTCTCTGTGCAATCTCAGTAATAGTCGCTTGTTTTGCCATCCATTTCGTGTATTTACACACAAAAATATAAAAAACTATTGTAATTCACAAAAATATGTCTATTTTTGCAAAACCGTGTAAGTACACAATAACACAAAACGGCAACATAAGTTATTAATAATCAACATATGACAACAATAAAGAAACCATTTTTAAGATTCCTTTGGGTCTGGCTGTTTTTGTTTTCTGCAATAATGGCTTTCGCACAAAAAGGATTCGAAGTTAAGGGCACTGTTCTTGATAATGAGGGCAATCCTGCAATCGGTGCCGCTGTGCAAGATCTTTCCAATGGCGCTGCTTCAATCGTGGACTTCGAAGGACACTTTTCACTTGTTGCTTCATCTTCCACAGCAGAATTGACCATTTCTAGTCTGGGAATGAATACTCAGGTGATCCCTCTAAATGGCAGGGCTCAATTGACCATTACTCTTTCGGTGTCGGAGGACTTCCTGGAAGAGGCCGTGGTAACAGCCCTGGGTATAAAACGATCCGCTCGTGCATTAGGGTATGCGGTTGCAGAGGTAAAAGGAGATGATGTGAATGCAGGCCACGACAATAATCTTATGTCGGCCCTTTCCGGAAAAGTGGCTGGTGTTGACATTTCAGGCACAGGTGGAGGTGTGGGTGAATCCTCGCGCGTGATAATAAGAGGTAACACTCAGTTGTCTGGAAGCAATATGCCGCTATATGTAATTGATGGAGTCCCGATAGATAATACTCAGATGGGTGATGCTGGTCAGTGGGGCGGAAATGATATGGGGGATGGTGTTTCGTCGCTTTCCCCCGAAAACATTGAATCGGTATCCGTTCTTAAAGGTGCGTCGGCAGCGGCTCTTTACGGATCGAGGGCTTCCAATGGCGTTGTGCTTATCACGACTAAAGCCGGTAAGAAGGGACAGGGGCTAGGGATAGATTTTTCAACTAATCTCAGTGTGGTGTCTGTCCTTTCACAATTCGACGATTATCAAAGAGTTTACGGCAGTGGACGTAATGGACAGCCTGCTATGAATAGGGATGATGCCGCGGGAACCACTATGTCGGTCTGGGGCGGACGTCTGGATCCGAACATAAATGTTCTGTCTTACGATGGCACCTACAAGCCTTATGGCAATGTTGATGACAATATCCTGTCTTTCTTCCGTACCGGTAGTTCACGAAACTATAGTCTGGCATTGAGCAACGGCAATGACAAGACAACACTCCGTGCTTCTATGTCTCATACCACGATCGAAGATATAGTTCCTTCTTCGGAGGCATCCCGCACGACGTTCACACTTCGCGGAAGCACCGAACTTGGTAAGTCTATGGGCGTAGAGGGCAGGGTGGAATATACGGTAGAGAAGGTCAGCAACAGACCGGGCCTATCCGATGATCCTAGCAACATTGGAAACGCCATTCTTTCTATTGCGCCTAACATCGACCAAAAATGGCTGGCAAACTATGCCGATGAATATGGCCGTTATTTGGATTGGAATGGTAACAACATCTATCGAGTTAATCCATATTGGGTTATTAACAAGATGACAAATACTACCGATCGCAGACGCGTGATAGGCTTCCTGCGTTATTGGTGGGATATTCTTCCTTCGCTTCGTTTTCAGGTCAAAGGTGGAACTGACTTCTTCCATTTCGAGGCTGATCAGTTCCAGGCAGTTTCTACGCCTACCGCTCCTTCCGGGTCGATGAAGCTCACACACCGGAATATCAGCGAAAACAATTATGAAGCTATGCTACGTTTCCAGAAAACGTTCTTGGAAAACAAGCTTGATGTTTCGGCTTTCGTTGCCGGGAACATCCGCTCCTATACGGCAGACCGCCTCATCAACGAAGGGGAAACCCAGGTCCTGGACGGGCTGCATTCTATCAGTAATTATTCGCTCGTCCACACCCCGCAGCATGATCTCAAACGTAAGCAGGTGAATTCTATATATGGTGCAGTTAATCTCGGATGGGATGAATGGGCCTATATTGATTTCACTCTGCGTAACGATGTGTCTTCGACGCTTGCGCCCAGTCATCGTTCCTACATTTACCCCTCGGTCTCCGGCAGCCTTATCTTTTCCAAGCTGTTCGGCATTGAAAACGGGCCCCTTTCGTTTGGTAAACTCAGGGCTTCCTGGGCAAAAGTGGGCGGCGATACGGATCCGTATCAACTAGACCTTACCTACGGCCTTTCTAATATAATATTCCAGGGAACTCCCCTGGGGCTCATCAATTCGGGGAGCATCCCTTATCGTGAACTGAAACCTACCTCGACGTATTCATGGGAGGTCGGAACGGATCTGCGCTTCTTCAAGGGGCGCATAGCTTTAGACCTGGGATACTATTTCTCTTCCACAAGAGATCAGATTCTCGGCCTGCCGGTATCAGCATCCACCGGATATTCCAAGGCTATGATCAATGCCGGCGAAATTCAGAACAGAGGCGTGGAGATGCTGTTCTCATTCATCCCGGTTCAGACCAGGGATTTCACATGGGAGGGAAACCTGAACTTCTCCCGCAATATCAATCTGGTCAAGACGCTCCACGAAGAGGTTAAAGAATATCAGCTTGCCGTTGCCAGATGGGCAAATGCCTATGTGTATGCAAGTGAAGGTCAGCCCTATGGGGTCATAGTCGGCCCGGCATTCGCACGTAATGAAGATGGAGAAATCATCATGAATAACGGACTCCCCACTTATACTCAGGATGTGCAGGTTTTGGGTAGCGGGACATACGATTTCATGGTAGGACTTACCCAGAGTTTCAAGTACAGGAACCTGTCCTTCCGAGCTTTGTTTGATCTTAAGTGGGGCGCAGATCTATACTCAATGAGTGCACGTCAGTACTACTCTGCCGGATTGTCAAAGGAGACCCTGGCCGGGCGTGATGGATGGTATCGTTCAGAAGAAGCCCGTAAAGCTGCAAACGCTACCGAAGCCAGCTGGACTCCTACCGGTGGTTTCATTGGTAACGGTGTCAAGAACATCGGAACGTCCGATGCGCCTATCTGGGCTCCTAATGATGTAATCGTCAATCCTGAAACATACTGGAAGAGTGTTGCCAACAACACTCCAGAGCCGTTTATCTATGACGCTTCATTCATCAAGTTGCGCGAGTTGAATCTCTCATACAATGTTCCTTCCCGTCTTCTCGAAAAAAGCCCCGTACGTGCGGCTTCGGTTTCAGTTTATGGAAGGAACCTCTTCATACTCTACAAATCCGTGAGGAATATAGATCCGGAGTCCAATTATAGTAACGGAAACGGACAGGGCTTTGAATATGGGTCATTGCCTTCCCGCAGAACATTCGGTGTAAGTCTCAACATTAAATTCTAGAAGAAATGAAAGCTTTCAATTATTTAATGATGTCGATGCTGGCGCTTTGCGCTTGCTCAAATTTCGACGATTTGAATACCGATCCGGATAACCCTACCAATATGGATCCGGACCTGCTCATCTCGACCATTGAATACTATCCTGGAGCCGAGTTGCAGGAGCAGAACAGGTATTTTATCTACCCCGCCGGTTTTATGAACCAATGGACCGGTGCATGGTCAACGGTTGAATACGCCGGCTGCGGACAAAAGCATACAAACTATCATGAGCGTCTCTGGGCCACTTATTTCCCCGAGGGAATCAAAAACAGTGTGGATGTTATCCGCAGGACAGCAAACGATCCCGAGAAAGTGAACATATACAATATGGCCAGAGTTCTCCATGTCCAGCTTGCACAACGCCTTACCGACTATTATGGAGATATTCCCTATTCAGAAGCGGCTCTTGGTTACTACGACCATAACCTGAAACCCGCTTACGATAAGCAGGAAGACATCTACAAGGATTTCCTTAAAGAATTGAAGGAAGCTGCCGAAGGGTTTGACGCATCTAAACCGCGCTCCCAGTATGACCTGATATATGGCGGAGACATTGAAAAATGGCGGAAATATGCCAATACCCTTCGACTCCGGGTAGCAATGCGACTTGTGAAAGTCGATCCGACCCTTGCCCAACAGGAGGCGGAAGATGCCATCAGAAGCGGACTGTTCACATCGAACAGTGACAATGCGATGGTTGTTTTCGAGAACTTGCGCAACGGTTCCTCCGGAAAGGGAAAGGGCAATGGCGTTTCCAACTATCTGTATGGTAACAACGACGCCAACGGCAGTGAAGTCTGGCTTACTTCTGAGCTCGTGAAAGTGCTGGAAGACAGCAACGATCCCAGGCTGCTGATTTACGGAGCCGTTATGCTCAATGACAATGCCCGTACCGATATAACCGCATTGGTTAAGGCCAAACGCAGTTGTTATGCGGCAATGGCTGTGCCTGCCCAAAGGTACTCTTACAGCCAGAATCCGGATTATCCATCCGATAATTCTGCGCTATCCCTGACGGTTGGAGGCAAGACAGTCGATCTCGCCCTGCGCGACACAAGGCTTCGTCCTTCCAGATTCCTGACTGCTTTTGATGCTCCATACATTTACATCAGTTATGCCGAAGCTGAACTGCTGACGGCGGAGGCTGCTGCGCGTGGCTGGAGTGTGACGGGCTCGGCGGCAGAACATTATCAGGCAGGTGTCCGGGGTGCGATAGAGCAGTGGAGGCTTTTTGGGGCAGATCCCAGCGCTACGCAAATCAATACCTATCTTGTGGCAAATCCGTATGATACCACGGACGGTATCCGTCAGATAAATACCCAATTGTGGATACATCACATTTTGGATCCCCTCGAGACCTGGGCCAATTATCGCAGGAGTGGATATCCGGTACTGGTATTCCACAACTACGAGCCAAGCAAGAATCAGTCTAATGGCACCTTCCCCCGCAGGATGATGTATCCTTTGGAGGAGCAGTTGAAGAACCCTGTCAATTATCAGGAGGCTGTCAGCCGCATGGGTGGAACCGACGACTGGGTTAACCCGGTATGGTGGGACAAGGACTAATGCTTAAATAGATATGGATATGAAAAAGATAATAAAACTCTTTACTATTGCAGTACTGGCAATCGCCTGCACTCCGGAACTCCATCCTGTAGGTGGCGGTGTGGCTGTAGGCGACGGGGAGACAGTTTTCCCTGTTATTTACCTGGATGGTTGGGGTGCCACCCGTTCAGGGATGGTAGGGGATACCATCCGCATCTCGCCAGTGGTTACTCCTGCTGATAAATGTACTTTCAAATGGACATTGGATGATGCAGTGATATCCGAAAACCTGGGTCTTGAGTACGAGCTTCAGGAAGAAGGGGTGTTTACCCTCGCTTTCAAGGTCAGCCTTGGTGGAGAAACTACGGAAAGGACCTCTCAACTCACGGTGAGGCCCCGCCCTGTGGAAGAACCGCCCTTCGAGCCGGACCCCTTTACCCCCAAAGCATACAACCGCAAGGCCATTGCATTCTTTGATACCGCCCTTGGTGATACGACGAAGATCAGTTGGGACTGGATTACCCACCTGGTGCTGACCGCCGCCACTTTCCAGGCCGACGGATCCATAGCGTATCCTTACGACGGCGATACCAAGGCGCTCCGCAACCTTGTGAATACTGCCCACCATCACGGCGTTTATGTCATGCTCCAATATGCTGGTCAGCATGATCCGATACAAGGAAAGCACGTCTGGAATTCCATGAATTTCTACAATGTCGCAATTGACGACGAAAAGGGACCCGCGCTCGCTGAACAGATGGTTGAACATGCCCAGGAAAACGGGTTGGATGGTATCAGCATCTCCATGGATAAGGCCATCTCGTCTTCAGTAGGTTATCCGGAAGCCGACAAACTGGTATCCTTCTATGAAAAACTGCACGGACTGAGACCGGAAAGTTCAAAGACGGGGAATGGTTTCTTTTATTCATTCTGCACTATCACAGGTGCTTTGGTGACCAATCATTCCCTGGATCCGTTCGCCACTATGGAAGGCTGGGACTGGATTTACACGATGGTCTTCGGAGTAGAGATGACTTTCAACACATCGCTTGCCTCGCAGGATGTCGTGAAGTCTGAACTCCAGTATTGGCTGAATGCGGGTATCGCCAAGGAAAAACTTATCGTCACTATCCCGGCAATTGTCGGATGCTTCGACAGTTCTCCCCTCGGCGGAGCTGCTGTGACGGATTCGAATGTCTCCCAGTGCTTTACCTGGATTCCCTGGTACCAGATATTTACCCTGGTTGAGGATACGGCGGCAAATATAACACAGAAGAACAATTATACCAAGATAGGCAACTATCAGTGGATTCGTTATGATGGATTCCCGTGGATCAATACCAAGTTCGGCTATCTGACTACCCCCGGTGCCGGAGGAATGGCACTTTGGAAGCTGAATTTCGATTCCAATACTGAAGAAGAGTCCATGATGTACTTTATTCACGGCAAACTTGGCAACTGATGAAAATGATTTGTAAACTGCTTTTGATGTTGGTCCCGTCCTTGCTGCTGTCTTGCGGCAAGGAACCGGGAGCAGGAGCATCGCTCGACGACATTGTTTTCAATGGTCCTGAGAAAATAGAGTTGATGGCCGGTGAGAGTATTGAACTTTCCCTTAGCATCCCCTCCGGATTGAAGGTTGATATCTCCTGGGTTTATGACCGCAAAGTGCTGTCCACTTCGGATAAACTGCCTTTTTCGGTGGATTCTCCTCAGGAGGGAACCTTGACCATTATTTTGAAGGATTCCAACAAAAAGACGCGTACTATCGAGCGTCCGGTCCTTGTGCTTCGAAAAGAGGGCGGATACAAAGTGATTGGATACCTTCCTCAATACAAGAACACTACCGATATTCCATGGGGAAAACTCACCCATGTCAACCTGGCTTTTGCAAAGGTGAAGAGTGACGGAACGCTGGATGATGCAGGGATCAGGAACGTATTTGGGTCTCTTTCCAGGACTGCATCCTCTTATGGAGTGCGTCTGGTGCTTTCCCTTGGAGGTGGTGGTGGAAGTGATGAACAAGCTGCCATTACCGCAGCGCTTCTCAATGAAAACGCACGAAAGAAAATAGTCCAGAATGCAGTAAAAACCGTTCAGGATCTTTCTTTGGCAGGCATCGACCTTGACTATGAAGATTGGGATTGGGGCAAAGGCTCCGGGAACGTGGCAAAGCAGGCGGCGGTCCTGGATCTGCTTACTCAATTGCGATCTGAGCTTGGGAATGCTTCCATACTGTCTGCCGCCGCTTCAGTGAACACCTTTGAAAACGGGTGGTATTCTTCCGAAATCATAAGTCTGCTGGATTATATTACCATTATGACCTATGATAAAACCGGGACATGGTCGGCGTCGGAAGGACCTCATGCTCCTTATGATTACTTTACCGGCGCATGCGTCACTGCGGTCAACCTTGGAATACCCAAAGAGAAGATAATACCCGGCATACCTTTCTATGGCAGGATATTCCCTTCTGGAAAACCTGCAAATTCTTACATCATCACGTACTCGGACATCGTGAAAACCTATTCAGGAGCCGAAAACAAGGACAGTATCGAAAGTGAGCACCTCTGGTATGACGGTGTCCCTATGGTTACCCGAAAGACACAATATGTAAAAGAACAGGAACTGGGCGGAGTCATGATCTGGGAAATAACCCAGGATGCAACCACCGCGTCGGCCAGTTTGTTAAACGCCATAAATGCAACATTAAACTGATATGAAAGCAAAGAAAACCTATTTTTCCCCTGAATGCCAAGTGGAGGACCTGACACCGGAAAACATCCTGTGTGTCAGCAATTTAGAAACGCTGATGATTGATTCGTGGTCGGAGGATGATTCAATAACCCCCTTATTCCTGTAAAGCCATGAGAAAGAAAGATTATAATAATAGTATCTGCCGTATTGGCGATGGTTGCTTGCGAGAAAGACAATGCCTTCAAAAGTCTGCCTGATGGCAAGAAAGTGTTCAGGGCATCCACCATGCAGACAAAAACAGTGATGGATGGCTATACGGTTAAATGGGAGAACGGTGATGCAATCTCCATTTATAATGGATCGTCCTCATCAGAATTCAGCACTACGCTTGGTGTACCTGCAACGTCTGCCGATTTCATAGGAGACATAGAAGATGCTCCTACCTATAGCGCCATGTTCCCTGCTTCCGGCCTGACTGCATGGTCCGGATCCGGAGATTTCACGTTTACAATCCCCGGCACGCAGAGAGCAATTGCCGGAAGTGTCGATCCTGCGGCCGATTTTATGGTGGCAGAAACAACGGATGGTGAAAGGGAATTCCACTTCAAGCATTTATTGGGAATGTTCAAGTTCACGATTGATGCAAGCTCTTCACGTTTGATTTCAATAAAGGTGACGGCAGGGAGAAACGCGGCAGGAGGACACAGCTACAGTGCATCGACAGGGAAAGCAACCTGGGTATCCGCCGGTATCAAGGAAATAACTTTGAGCAATGGCGGGGTCGTTCTCGCCCCGGGCGATTATTACATTGCGCTTGCCGCCAGAGAGTACGATAACGGCCTGACGTTCACATTCACGAATGAAGACGGCAAAACAGTAGATATCGTCCGCGCGGGTTCTTCCACAGTCAAAGCCGGCAAGGTCCATCCCATGGGAACAATCCCGGAACTGGATTTTGGCGACGACGGACTTGCACTGGTCAGCTTTACGCCCAAGAGTTACAGCAAACCGGTTTATGGTTTCTATGATGCATCCGCTGGAGTGTCATCTGTCAATTGGAGCCGTATTACGCACCTTATCGTGTGTTCTGCAACCTTCAATAATGATGGAAGTATTAATTATCCTCTCGGAGCAAACACCGATACCGATGAAATCCGTACCCTTGTAAATACTGCTCACACAAATGGTGTAGCCGTTATACTGCAGTATGCAGGAGACCACAATACCATCCAGGGGAAACACGCCGGCGGCTCAGTTAAATTCTATAATGCTGCGATTGCAGGAGGGGGCAGTGCCGACCTTGCCGCTTCCATGGTGACTTTTGCCAGGGTAAATGGATTTGACGGAATAAACATTTTCATGGATAAAACATCGGCTGGAATATCAGAGTATCCGGATGCTGAGGCTCTGGAGAGTTTCTATACGAAACTGCACGCCGCGAAACCTGCAACAAGTCGTACCGGCGGTGCCTTCACGATGTCATTATGTACGATCAGCGAGGTTATACACGCTACGCTGTTGAAAAACGGAGGTTTGGATTGTTTTGTTTCGTTAAGCGGCTGGGATGCAATAATCACTATGGTATTCGGATATGAAGTCAGTGATAATACTTCTCACGCCCCTCAGGACATCCTGAAGAGTGAACTTCAGCGCTGGCTGGGTTTAGGCGTGCCACCATCCAAACTTATAGTCACCATCCCCGCAGTCCTGCTTTGCTACGATGGAAGCCCTACATGGCTTCCCTGGAAGGATATCTTCGATATAGTCGCAGATGATGACGTGGAGACGATTGTCGGAAAGAATAATTACAAAGGAGTCGGTGGCTATACCTGAATCCGCTACGATGGTTTCCCCTGGATCGGGACCAAGCACGGCTATCTCACCAATCCCGGTGCAGGCGGTATGGCTTTGTGGAAAGTCAATTTTGACGCTGCTGCGGATGATGCGTCGATGGCGTATAAGATAAAGACGCTTTGCGGCAATTAATTATCAAGACCATGCAGACTCGTAACGAATCATATTTCGCCTCTCTGGCGATGCTTGGCTGCCTGTTCTTCGTGTTCGGGCTGGTGAGCTGGGTGAATTCCATCCTTGTGCCTTACTTCAAGAGGGTGACTAAAAAGTCTTGATAGACTTAGAGGTCATCCTTTTTTTTATATTTGCTCACCTCCAGTATCTTTGGTAAAGGAGAAAGAAAATAAACGACAATCTGCTTCTTCCTCCGTGTCTTGGCGATTATCTTCCCCAGAATCATCCCGCAAGAGTGGTCAGTGCTATAATCGACCACCTCGATATCAGTGAAATCGAATCCGGATATGTCGGAGGCGGCACCTGTGGCGGGTTCTGCAATGTAATAGTTTGTCCCTTCAGATGTCTTCCATGTGTACAGGAAACGGTTTCCGTTCCTGAACCACTCCGGTTTCACGGTCGTGGAGAATACCATCTGTCCCACACGCTTGGCCGAAAATCTCTCTGCCAGAGCATAATTCGGGGTCTTGACCATCTTGTCTTCGCGCGTCTGCGCCTTGATGCCGGAGGCAAGTAGTGTCAATGCCGCCAAGCATACTGCTACTTTTCTAGTAACTATCATTTCAACATTGTTTTAGCCCAGACATAACATCGTCCGGAAGTCATTCTCTCAAAGACAGCAAGATTTGAAGAATAACAGGTGGAATTATATGGAAATACCGCAAAAACGACTAAAAACGACTAAAAACGACTAAAAACGACTAAAAACGACTAAAAGTTGTCTCTTATGAACTAAAATCTTTTTCGCCTTTTTCAGTTATAAGCCAGAGCTTGCCACTAGTAGACTTCAAAATAAAACCATCTTTCGCCATTTTTCTTAATAAATAGCCTATCTTCCTCAATTTTTCGTCAGGCGTTAAATTTGAAGGAAATACATGTTGGAGACCTTCATAAACATCATTACGCTTAAAGCCCATGTTACCGGCATTGTGTGCCAATTGAAGCAATAGCTTTTGAATACTATTTTCTGCAAGACCGGTTTCTTTTGTATAGTGCCCAATCTGTTTGGTCATTTTAGCAACTTTTAGCGATATTGTGTAGTGTGGTGCACGGCCTTCTATCAGTCCTTTTTTATGGAGATGCTTGGCGGCTTCCTTCAAGATAGGGTGATGCTTCTGTACAGCATCCAGCCAAAGGCACTCTTTCAGAGACAAAGAGCTATTTGTCTTCAAAAGATTGGTGTATTTCTCATCAATCATCTTACCATAAATAGTGACACCAACCGTGCGATGTTCATTGTCAATGTCGTAGTCTGGCATTGGGAAGAAACGATTTCGCTGCTCCGTGAAAATCTTTTTGATTCCACGTCCTACGGTATCAATCATGTTGAAGTTGACCATTCCGCGGCAGAGACATTCGTTCCGGTAGTGAAATTGAGGGCCTTTGTGCTCCAGGGCATTTTCTATAGTGCCAGGAATAAAACTGCCGCCATTCCCGTAGTATAAGGTACTTGGCCCTTCTACGAAAACGATGCGTTGTTGTAGTGTGTAATCCTGGTGTGCAATAGCGTTGTGTAGTGCCTCACGTATTGTATATTCATCATATTGCTTCATAGTGTCTGGGAAGAGGGTTCCTCCTGGCAGTTCTCGCATTGTCTTGTTACGTATTTTGCCTAATACCTTATCTACAGTTGTGATGAAAGGTATGGTGAAGTGTTCATAATCCTGTACAATCCTTTCGTCATCTTCCCATGTCCAAGTGATTTGTGCAACGGCAGGATGAATTTTTTGAATAGAAAGCGGCTTGCCCAATAGGAGAATGGCTGCACGAGTGATTTGACCATCTCGCATCATCTGACTATTGGCTAAAAACTCTTCTGTTGTCCATGAATCAATTTCTGTGGCAGGAATGCTTGAAGAATGTACTTTCTTGAACATGACTTTAGCTGTTGCCAATGCCAAGTCATCCAAATCATCTATTGTTGCATTAGGCACAAGTTGTGCCGTCCAATCTGGAATAGGAGGCTGTTGGCGGATTGCGTCTTGCTTTGCTTGGTTCAATGGTTTCAGACTTTCACCATCTCGTCCATAAGCTACACCTTTCCAGTGTATTACTATATTGCGGTTAAGCACATGACAAAATTTTAAAAATATCGAATGGTTGGGGTCTAAGAGGGTTC
>ENA-ORNB01001894-ORNB01001894.1-human-gut-metagenome-genome-assembly--contig:-NODE-1894-length-12903-cov-2.451199_pt1 | contig 12903 bp, 14 predicted proteins | sample MGYA00242112_ERZ509016 | MGnify/ENA primary metagenome ERZ509016 (study PRJEB26280, sample SAMEA2338705) | human gut metagenome | biome: human gut; feature: human-associated habitat; material: faeces...
AAAGAAAGTAGCCGTTCATCCTCTTGCCAAACCGGCCATCCAACATGCAAAAGCCTCCGACGAGAAATCCGAGATCGACGGCAATTTCTACACCGCTCAAACGGAAAACACGATCTGGACAATGATGCCGGAAGTGATTGCAACGTTGAAAAAATAAGGGGTTTATAACCCCTCTCTTTCCCTCTCTCCCAAATAGGCCTCGATTATCCGGAAGGGAGCATCCTTCAACAAAACCCGTTTCTCTCGATCCAACAAATAGAATGTCGGGATCGCCCGCAAATCATAGAGACGTTCCTTCGTAATCACTTGACCGTCATCATAAGTACAAATCCATTCTTTCGGTTGTTCCGGCAACATTCTCCGCCACACCTCCAGCTCGGGATCAGGAAAAACAGATAAGAACACCAGTTTTTTCCGGTTATCCTGTACTTTGACATTCAGCAAACTCTTCACCAACTCGGATGCTTCCACCTCGACCTTAATGGCCCGGCAGGCATTACAATCGGGATTATTGAAGAAGAGAATCGTGTAATCCGCATTTATGCCCGACAATCTCCCTTTCTTCCCGGAAGGTAATGTATAGGTGAAATCGGTTGCCGGATTCCCCACCCGATTCTTTAATGCCATCTCCAGCCGAAAAGCAGGACGCATTTTATCCACTTCTCCAACCCGTTCGGAATTCACGATATATTTCAACACGGGAATATAAAATTCCTCGTTCAACATCGGGGAATTCGGATCATAAAGATATTTATCATACAATTCCGTGAAATAAGCAAACATCAACGTGTCGGCCAACAACGCCTTATCCAGCATCCCGGAAATCTCTTTCTCGACATCGGCATACGGGACATAAGGTAATACCTGCAAGAAGTCCACGAAAGCTTGTTCGGAGACTTCCGGCACGTGAATCAGGGATGTATCGGCAAAATTGAATTTATCCCAGTAATGAGCCACCATATACTTGGCCCGTTCCCACTGGTCGGTATAAATAGGTGGAATTTCCGGAAGCTGAAATGATTTGATTTCTGTACTTTTAGCTTCCTCTTTTTCCTGTTTCTTAGGGGAAGAAGAACAAGCGGAAATTACTAGTGATAAACACGCTACAGCTATCCAAACCCGAACAATACTATTCTTACTCATAATTCAATCTTTCATTTTCCTACACAAAGATACATTTTTATCCGGAAAACAAGGAACAAAAAAGAATCCGGGAGTCACCCCGGATTCCATCCTAAAATTTACACGTTCACACTATAACGCGTCTACTACTTTCTTCTGCTCATTAAAAAACATCATCCGTTGTATCTCACCACTTTGCGAGATCAGAGTGGAATGCCTCTTCAACGAATGAATCCATTTTTTTTGATAATCACATATTTTACTGTCTCGTGAATCCATCGAATTGATCGAATAAACTCGCAAAAAGCATATCTGGAATCCGGCCTTTTCCACGTAACTATATGTCGCTTCAAAATTCACGTTAGAAAGATAAACCGACAGACTGTTTCCATTGTGGAATGATCCTTTTTCTGACAATATCTCCAACTCGCGTAAAAGCTGGTATAACTCCTTCTTCATGTCCTGCACATCTGTCGTTGAAACCAGACCCAATTCAGAGAAATACTTGATCTCCTTAACGAACGAACGGAAGAGATTTTCATCTAGAATAAAACAAGTCCTCCGAACAAGTCTTATATCTTCGAGCAATTCCTTCTGAACTTTCAGTAATTTTTCCGGAAGAACGATATCGGACAAGGACGTGGGAGTTCTCAAACGTTCGTTCTGATATAACCACCTGCCAATCCGGAACTTTGACAAATGTTCGTAAGGGGCGTAAAATGTATAAGGAATCGTGTTCGATGCGGTCACGACCTCCGTCGTCGGATCCACTTTCACGTAACGGAAAAGTCTCTGATAACGCACCAGAATTTCACAATAGGTATCCATGGGATCCGCCAAATTAAGCACGTTCAAATCGAACATCGCCCCACTGGACATACTGTTACCGATTATCTTATCCAACGATATGCCTAACTGACCGGCGATGATCGCTACCTCGCTAAACGTAAAAGCCACCTCCCCCCTTAATCTCCGGTAAATCGCCTCCTTACTCATGCACAATATATCCATAAGGATATTAGCAAGATTACCCTCTTTAGGGGTAACCTCGCGCATCGTGCTGATTAATTCATTTACCACGGCATTCTTCATAGGGGTATTATTCCTTAATCAAAAAAGTATTTACCTATAGAAAACTTAACTACTTTCTTAGCCGGAATCACCATGTTTTCCTTGCTATTCGGGTTATAACCGTTGCGTTCCTTACGTTCTCTGATGGCGAAAGACCCCAGTTCCAACAAGGATATTTTTTCACCTTTTTTCAACGTTTCAGCCATGGCCCCGATCACAGCGTTTACAGCTTTAGCCGCTTCAACCTTACTGGTTCCGTTTTTTTCAGCTACTTTTTCAATTAATTCTCGTTTGTTCATTGTAAATGGTTTTAAATTAATAAATAGAGTTTATTGCCACATATCACGAAACCGCACCCGGTAAATAATCACCAGATGCGGCTCGAATTCTAATTGTATTTTTGTCCCATTGATTCGCACATTTAAAATTCATACTATACAAGTGGCATCTCGCTCACTCAACAGTACAAATATGAAGTATATTCTTCACAATTCTGTGCTACATTCAGGGTATCAACTATATACTAACTTTCTAATATCGTACTATGTTTTACATTTTAATTTATTTTGTGCAACAAACAATTCTAATTCCCGACCATTATTTCACTAATCGAAACGATAACAAAAATACATTTTCAAAAATTGCACCAGCTTAAATACACAATCCCTCGACGATTTCTCGTTGCGTTTTAAAGAACTTAATACGTTGCATCTCTCCACTCTGGGATATTAACGTGGAAAACTTCTTCAACGAATGAATCCATTCTTTCACACTATTAAAAACTTGCTCGTCACGCGTTGCAAAAGAATTGATCGCAAAAACCCGTACCAAACTGATATGGTAAGCAGAAGAGGCGATATAACTATAGGTGGCCTCGAAGTTTATATTAGATATATATATACAAACCTCCCGTCCCGTTTTGAACGTCCCTCTCGTGGCAATCTCTTCCAGCTCATTAAGTAACTGGAGCAATTCCTTTTTCAATTTCTGAACATATTCTTGAGAGATCAGGTGTACGCTGGCAAAATACTTGATGTCATTGATCAGGTAAATGAACAATTTATTATCCCATATATATTCCGTGTGCTGGAACTCCTGAGACTCCCTCACGAACTCCCGCTGTTTTTCCAGCAATTTGTCCACGATTTCGATGTCCTCGAAATGCTTCTCTATATCAATCTTTTCAAACTGATATATCCACTTGAACATTCTGAATTTAGACAAGAGCTCATACTTTAAATAAAAAGTCTGGGGAATCATGTTCGAGGAAGTACAAAGTTCCGATGACGGATCATGGTTCAAATCCCTGAAAATCTTCACGTAATTGTCCACGATAGAATAATAGGTCTCCAATGGATCGGTCTGACGTATAATGTTCAGATCAAATATAGCATTTGAATACACATTCGTCCCGGCCAGTTTGTCCAGCGATACTCCCATTTTTTGGGAGATCATGGCAGCCTCTGCCAACGTGAAGGGCACTTCCCCCCGTAATCTACGATACACGGCTTCTTTCCCTAAATATAACATATCTATTAGCGTATTCGCCAAATTAGTACCATTTGGTAATTTTTCATTCATAGCTTTGATTAACTCGCTATTGTAATTATAAGTTGTCATGATTTGAATTTTGATTAATACAACTATTTGATTTATTATACGAGTCTTTATTTATTTCTGTTGCGAAATACGAAATAAATATCTTACAAATTTAATAAAAATCTCGAAAAACAAGTCAAAACAAAAATGTAATTCCTTCATTAGAAAATATTTACTCCGAAAATACACCTTTATGGTCACCAATCCAAACGTTCCATCTGATACTTTTGTAATAACAAAAAAACAAAGCAAGCAGGGATATAATGAGGAAAGTAATAATCGTAGCAGGTCTGATTCTATTTATGGTGATTGACAGGTCTCACGGACAAGAAAAAGAGCTTTACAACGCACCTCTACTAGGAGTGAAAACCAACACTCTTTACTGGTTGACAACCACGATTAACATCGGGGCAGAAATCGGACTGGGTAAAAACACAACGATAGATTTACTAGGAACTTATAACCCCTGGAGTTTTGGAGATAACAAAAAAATAAAGCATTGGTTGGTACAACCGGAGTTTCGCTACTGGACCTGCGAACGCTTCAATGGCCATTTCTGGGGATTACACGCTTTTTACGGCGAGTTCAACATGGGAGGAATCAAGATGCTGGGAATGAGGAAATACCGTTACGAGGGGACTCTTTACGGGGCCGGAATTGCATACGGTCACCAATGGATTCTCGGGAAACGATGGAACTTAGAAGCTACGATCGGGGTAGGCTATGCACGAATCGAATATGACAAATATGAATACCAAACCCGTGGACCGTATATTAAAAAGGGGACGAAAGATTATATCGGCCCCACGAAAGTAGGGATCAATTTTATATATATTATAAAATAAGTAAGGTGATGAAAAGAGCGTTTATATATACCATATTCTTGTTGACAGCCGGAGTGTTCTTCACGGAACTCAAAGCTCAGGAAGTATATTTGGGAGAGGTGAAAATTATACAAAATCGTTTCGAGCAGCGGGGAGACAGCGTTTATATCGAAATGAACATGAATTTGAACGGTTTACCTGTACATAAAAACCAGTCTTTCATCTTGACCCCGGTGGTTGAAACCGAAAAAGCATCCGAGGAACTCCCGTCAATCGTGATTAACGGGAAAAGACGGGAAAAAGCCTATCAACGGTCATTGGCTTTCAATCACGGGCATTCTCCTTTCCCGATCTACACGACAGTCATCGTTAACCAATGGAGCCGGGAAAGAATCGCCTATAACGTGGTCATTCCTTACGAAACGTGGATGAAAGACGCAAAACTGAATTTACGGGAAAACTTCTGTGAATGTGGCGGGGAAAAACGTTTGATTTCCATCAAGATGCTAGCACAAACCATCAAGTTGGAAAACCAAGAGGATACGATCGTAGAGATGGTTTCGATCAAGAAAGAAGAAGACGAAAAAAACACATACTACAAAAAAGGTTCAGCATACCTGGATTTTCCACTAAACCAAACTCATATTCTCCCGGATTTCAGAGGAAATCAGAAGGAACTGGACAAAATAAGGGGAATTCTTGATTCCATCACGAGCAATCCCGACTACGAGATCACGGGAATTTACCTCACCGGCTACGCATCACCAGAGGGATCTTACGCACAGAACGAGGTGTTATCCAGAGATCGCACAAGAGCGCTAAGAGATTACTTGCGCTGCAGGTATTCATTCTCGGCAAACCTTTATCACGTGGATTGGCGAGGAGAAGACTGGATCGGGTTAAAGAGATTGATTCTCCTGTACGGAATGCCAAATGAAGAGCAAGTACTATCGATTATGGACAACTATAACGTGTTTGAAGGAAGAGAAAAACGCCTAATGGATTTGAACAACGGGAAACCCTACAGGTACATGATGAAACATTTCTTCCCGGAATTGAGACGAGTGGATTACAAAATCACATACAAGATAATTAAATAAAAGCTATAACTAAACCAAGCTAAAAATAATTCCTGAATGCCCCCCGGTATAACAAACGCCGATCCCCACATACACCTCTTACCGGGGGCATTCTTCTAAAAAATTAAAGGGCTATCCTTGAATGCCCCCCGGTTGTAACAAACGCCGATCCTCACATACACCTTCTTAATCGGGGGCATTCTTCTAAAAAAATTAAAGGGCTATCCTTGAATACCCTTCGGTTGTAACAAACGCCGATCCTCACATACACCTTCTTAACCAAGGGTATTCATTTACAAGGGCTGATCATTGATCAGCCCTTTTTTCATTCATTCCAAACTTTAAACCTCCCCTATTTCCAGCACACAAGGACAATGATCCGAGTGATACACCTCCGGCAAGATATAAGCATCTTTCAATCGAGACTTGAGGCTCTCACTCGCCATACAATAATCAATACGCCATCCCTTGTTATTTGCCCGGGCGTTAAACCGGTAACTCCACCAGGAATATTTCCCGGCCTCCTCGGGGTGGAAGTAACGGAACGTATCAATAAAACCAGTATCGATAAATCCCCCAATCCATTCCCGTTCTTCCGGTAAGAAGCCGCTATTCGTGGCATTCCGCACCGGATCGTGAATATCTATCGGTCGGTGACATATGTTGTAGTCTCCGCACAAGATCAGATTCGGCCGTACTTTCTTCAACTCCCCAATATAATGTTGAAAATCCTCCAACCATTTCATCTTAAATGCTTGCCGAGCGTAGCCGGTAGTCCCGGACGGATGGTACACGCTCACGACAGAAAGATCACCGTAATCGGCACGGATAAAACGCCCCTCGTCGTCATAAGCCGGAATACCCATCCCGTACTCCACGTGATCGGGTTCCACACGAGTTAAGATGGCAACCCCGCTATACCCCTTTTTCTTGGCAGAAAAGAAGTATGATCTGTAGCCTAACGCCTCAAATTCCAGTGTAGGTATTTGATCTGGCTGAGCCTTCGTTTCCTGTAAACACACAACATCCGGTTGTTCTTCCTCCAACCATTGTGTAAAACCTTTTGACAAGGCGGCCCTCAACCCATTCACGTTATAAGTTATAATTTTCATACCGATTCGTTTTACAATTTGCCTCAAACTTACAAAAAAGAAGTGAACCCCAAAAGCCAGAAATAACTTTTAGGGTTCACTTCACACGTGGTAAATCTATTCCAAATATTTACGAGACAGGGGATGTAATTGCTCATCTAACTCGTACAACTGGGGGATTCCCGTCGGTATCTCCAGTTTGACAATCTCCTCGTCACTGATGTCATCCAGATACTTGATTAACGCCCGCAGACTATTCCCGTGGGCCGTTACCAAGACGGTCTTCCCCGAAAGCAATGAAGGTGCGATATAATCCTGCCAAAACGGGAGAACTCGCGTGATCGTCAATGCCAACGATTCCCCCAAAGGAAGAACGGCCGGATCAACATCCCTGTACTTATCCTCGAAAACGGCACAACGAGAATCATCCGGCTCCAACAATGGTGGTGTCACATCAAAACTCCTTCGCCAAATATGCACCTGCTCCTCCCCGTATTTCTTTGCCGTCTCCGCTTTATTTAATCCCTGTAATGCCCCGTAATGTCGCTCGTTCAAACGCCAGTGATGAACTTCGGGTACCCACACCCGATCGGCAACTTCTGCCAAAATATGCTGCGTACGAATCGCACGTTTCAACACGGAAGAGTAAGCTACATCAAAGAAAAGATCATGTTTCTTAATCAGCTCTCCCGCCCGACGTGCTTCCTGTTCGCCCCGTTCACTCAAGTCGACATCCGTCCACCCGGTAAACCTGTTTTCCTTGTTCCAAACACTCTCCCCATGCCGTACCAATATCAACTTGTACATAACGTTTTTTATTAATTAATTGTTGATAGAGTATACGCAAACGGGAAGATAAAGGTTTGTAAAGGTCAGAAAATCCGAAGCCACCCTCACATTATAGACCTTATAAACTTTCTTTCAATAGTAATTCCTCAAAATCGGCTTGATACAAATGCCCACTCGCACCATCGACACGTAACGATCATACTCCAGAAGATTCTCCGCATACCCGTTATAATACTGCAAAAAGAAATACTCGTTAGCCTTCGGTAAAGGCTTGAAATTGATCTCCAACGTCGTGTTCATATTGATAAACTTCCGACGGGGATTAATCACGGCAGAACACCATAAACGCTCGTCAGCACTTTGGTAGTTAAACGCAATAAATCCGTATCCTTTATACTTCAACAAATCGGGATTTCCTTCCTTATCAACCCATCCCGCCCACAATTTCAACTGGGTAGAAAAACGATAATCAATAAACCACGATCCCGAAAGAGAAATGTAATTCCAACTACGAGAAGCCAGCGAATCCCGACCGTTCGACTCATGTTCAAAAGAAAGGACCGCCACTCCCATCAATTGATTACGGTAAATCAACGCTTTACTCAAACTGATACCCGGGTTAAAATTATTATCCAGAAATGGACTGGACTTCCCGTAAATGTCCCAAAACGAACGCTGCGTGTAAGTCAAATACAAGAAGGTTCTGAAAGGTAAAATACTCTTCGTCAGACGTTGCCGGATACTGATCTGAAATTTGGCATCCGCACTATGTTTATCAATCTTCCGGTTCGTGGGCACCCCGGTAACAAAATAGTTATCCCGGAAAATACCAAAACTCGGCGTGTTATCAAATAACTCCAATGCGGTCTGCTTATCAACAATCACGGAACCGCCTTTTCTCTGCTTGCTTATCTCCTCCCGTTCCTGCAATATCTTTTTCTCTTCTTCTGTCTGTGCCTGCAACAACAGAGGCGTAAACATACAAAAGAATAAAAGAATAAAAGCTTTCCAAACCTTCTTTTTCATACGTTTATGACTTTCTTTTACTGAACAACGAAACAATCGCCAGTAAAACAATCGCTCCCACGGTCGCCGTGATCAAACTCCCGACAACACCTGCCGTCCATATTCCCATAAGGCCAAAAAGCCAACCTCCCAACACTCCACCAATAATACCCACAATCAGGTTTACCAACAATCCCATTCCTCCTCCTCGGACAATCTTTCCTGCCAAATACCCGGCAAAAATACCGATCAAAATATACCATATAAACATCATAACTTATAAAATTTAGGTTAATCTATCTATTTAAACTTGATAGAGCCCCAAAAAGTTATGATATTATGCATAAAAAAGTTCATAAAGTAGAACCTTATGAACTTTATAGACTTTACGAACTTTATAGACCTACTCCGGCAAGGTCAGGAACAACCCCATCACCCAGTAAACATTATGAACTTTATATACCTTATAAACTTTATTCTGGTAAAGTCAAAAATAATCCCATCACCCAGTAAACAAGACCGGACATCACGATGGTTGCCGGAATCGTAAAAATCCAGGCGGCCACAATATTTGTGGCAGTAGCCCATCGAACAGAAGCAACCCCTTTCGTGATTCCAACCCCGATAATAGAGCCGGTAATCGTGTGAGTCGTACTCACGGGAATCCCCAGTACGGCTGTTCCCATCAATGTCAAAGCTCCGGAAGTCTCGGCACAGAATCCCTGCACGGGTTTCAATCGGGCCAACCCGTCCCCCAAAGTCTTGATCACCTTCTTACCCCCGATAATCGTACCTAAAGCGATCACCGAGTAACAAGTAACAATCAACCAAACGGGAACATGAAACTCCCCTGTATTCTCGTACAAGTAATCACTCACAAAAGTATTACTTCCAGCAACACTATATAACAGGATAGCAATGATACCCATCGTTTTCTGCGCATCGTTTGCACCATGTCCCAAACTGAATATAGCGGAAGAAAACAACTGCAATCCCTTAAACAGCCCTTCCACTTTCATCGGGTGTTTTTTATGAAACACAAGCATTGTGAGACACATCATGAAGAATCCCAATATCATACCGATCAAAGGGGACAGCACAATAAAGATGGCAATTTTGAATATCCCGGAAGCAACCAAAGCGTCACCCCCGAACGTGAACCATACCGGACCGATCAATCCCCCGATCAAAGCGTGGGACACACTGATCGGCATACCGAAATGAGTACACAACCAAACCCAGATCACCGAACCGATTAAAGCTGCCAGAATAAGATATTCATTGATTTTCGAGGGATCCACGATTCCTTCGCCCATCGTGTGAGCCACGCTCACCCCAAAAATAAAGATAGCGGCAAAGTTCCAGAATGCTGCCCAGCAAACAGCCATCGTAGGAGAAAATACACGTGTCGCCACGATCGTAGCGATCGAATTGGCCGCATCATTCATTCCGTTCAAAAAGTCGAAAAGAAGAGCGATCACAATAGCTAAAAGAACAATTGTTAACATAGCGATCAGGCAAATTTAATAATAATACCTCTCACAATATCACCCACGTCCTTTGCCCGGTCGGTAGCATCTTCCAACACCTGACCGATATTCTTCAGTTTCACGAGTTCGATAGCGTCTTTCTCGTTCGCAAAAACATCACTCATAAATTGTTCATACAAATCATCCACGTCATGTTCGATCTTTTTGATACGAACACATTTCTCGTTAATCTCTTGAGGTTTCTTCTGAATATACTCCAGCCCATTCATAATATCCTTCAAGATACGAGCATCTTCCACGATACATTGCCCCATCGCAATTAACAGCTGGTTCACACTCTTCGGACGATACATCAACATTCGTTTTGCAGCATCATGAATAAAATCAAGAAACGTGTCCATACGGCCACCCAACAGATTAATATCCTCGCGATCGAAGGGTGTAACAAACGTCTTGTTCAATTCCTCGTACAACTTAGCCGTGATCATATCTCCACTATGCTCGTACTCCTTGATGTCCTTGTACAGCGCTTTCTGTTTTTCAGGGTCTTGCTCTTGTAATAACTCCACCAAAAGCTTGGCTGCAGCCTCGATATTAGCGGCTTGCTCGATATACAAAGGGTAAAACTTTTTTTCCTTTACCACAAATAATTGAAGAAATCGGTCTATTTTCATATTTTTTATTGATTAGCACACAAATGTAGTATCCCTATGCGGATATGTATGTTAAAAATCAAAAAATATACAATCTTTTTTTCCACATATTTAAACTCGGGCAATAGAAAGGAAACACGTGAAAAGTACCAATGTAGTCCCTAACCAAAGGCGTTCTGCCAATACAGGAGAGATTCCACCCAAATGATACTCCAAGGCATCATGACCGCACCCCGCAAGACAATCTCCACACAAAGTACAGTTGATTGCCGGACGCCCTTTCAGCACGTCTACTTTCGACAGAGCCCCGTACCGACACACCCGCGTACAAGCCATGCAATGTCGGCAACGATCGTTCAGACGCAATCGCCACGGAGACACTTGTTTCAAATACATAACCAAAGTCCCCGCCGGACAATAGGAAGAGCAATGTATGGCAACATGACACCTTTTAGACATGAACCCAATTATCATGATTCCCACGATCCCGGCAAAAGCCGCAATCCCCGTGGAATAAATCACCGGAATCCCGAAACCTCTCAACGCAGAAGCGACACCTATAAATACAAACAATACCGTCCAACGCGTTCGGGACCTCGTTTTAGAAGAAGGGACCTCCCGTTTTCCATTTTTTCCCGCTGCCAGACTATCCCACGCCCCGAAATAACAGAGCTGGCTGCACCACGCACCTCCGGACAATAGAATCGTTACGAGAAACAAAAACGGCATGAATGAAACCTCTCCCCGGTAAAATACTCCCGCCGGAATCAGTCCGGGTATGGGGAAATGGAGTTTTCCTGACATCAGAAACATACTATCCACGAAAATCCCCAAGAATAACTGGCTAAAGAACACGATCGAGAAGAGTAGCCAAATACGCCTCCGCCACACGCCTCGTCGTTTCCGGTCGAACATCTGCAAATATAGCCATCCTCCGAAAAGAGCAGCCAGCACAATTTGAATCCATCCTCCGCCCGGCAACAATCTCTCCCCCAACAGCAACGGTGGTTTCACGACAACCTGTACCACGGAAAGCAACATTCCCGCAACAATCGTTGTGAGTATCGCCCCCAACACGGCCCCTTTTTGAATGTTGATTTTTTTTCTCATATCCACACAAAGATAATTGATATTTATTCATCCAAATCAAAAATCATTAACTTTGCTCCTGCAAAAATAAACATCATGTCAGACATTCCTGTCCTAATATCGGATTTGGCGATTATCTTATTTTCCGCCGGATTGATAACCATTCTCTTTAAATGGCTAAAACAACCTGTCGTGCTGGGCTATATCGTGGCAGGTATTATCGCAGGCCCCTACACATTTGGCGGCCCCATGATCACGGATGCCGAGAATATTCATATCTGGGCTGACATCGGGGTCATTTTCCTCCTATTTGCCTTGGGACTTGATTTTAGTTTCAAGAAACTCATGAACATCGGGGGAACCGCTATGATCAGCGCCCTTACCATCGTGGGTGCCATGATGATGCTGGGCTACATTACCGGGCTGTCACTCGGATGGGGGCACATGAATAGCCTTTTCCTTGGGGGAATGCTCTCGATGTCATCCACCACCATCATTTTTAAGGCGTTTGACGACATGGGTCTCCGCAATCAGCGTTTCGCAGGAGTCGTCTTCGGAATTCTTGTCGTGGAAGACCTCTTCGCCGTAGTCCTCATGGTATTACTTTCCACGTTAGCCGTCAGCAAACACTTTGAAGGTATGGAAATGGTCGATAGCATCCTTAAACTTATCGCCTTCCTCGTTTTCTGGTCTATTACCGGGATATTCCTAATTCCAACCTTTCTGAAAAAAACGAAACAATGGCTCAACGGGGAAACTTTATTAGTCGTATCACTCGGACTCTGTCTCGGCATGGTTCTACTTGCCGTGAAAGCCGGGTTCTCCTCCGCACTAGGGGCTTTCGTCATGGGGTCCATCCTGGCGGAAACCATCGAAGCCGAGAACATCGAACACCTCATTAAACCCGTGAAAGATCTTTTCGGAGCGATCTTTTTCGTCTCGGTCGGGATGATGATCGATCCCGCCATGCTCGTCGAGTACTGGTTCCCGATATTACTGATCACTGTGGTCGTTATGGCCGGACAAATCACGTTTGCCGCATCCGGAATTCTCTTGTCCGGACAAAGCCTCCGAATTGCCATCCAATCGGG
>ENA-ORNB01001899-ORNB01001899.1-human-gut-metagenome-genome-assembly--contig:-NODE-1899-length-12869-cov-5.689636_pt1 | contig 12869 bp, 10 predicted proteins | sample MGYA00242112_ERZ509016 | MGnify/ENA primary metagenome ERZ509016 (study PRJEB26280, sample SAMEA2338705) | human gut metagenome | biome: human gut; feature: human-associated habitat; material: faeces...
AACATATAAAATCTAGTCATGACTATCCTCCGAAACAGTCCGGCGGACTGTTTCGGAAGCACACTACGCCGCTAAATTCTAGTTTATCATTCCAGCAATCTTTTCACAAACTTTTCTTTTGACAAATAAGCACTTATGTGATACAATATCATTGTATTGCTATACAAAATCGAAAAGTAAAGGAAGCGCACATAGATGAAACCAATAAACATCGCTATAACCGCCGCCTGCTTCAGCGGAAACAAGGGAGCCGCAGCCATGCTTCAGAGCTCCATAAAGCAGCTCAGGGAGCGCTACGGCGAGAAACTCAATATATTCCTGATGTCCACATACCCCGGTGCAGACCGTAAGCTCATCGCTGAAATGCCCGAGAAATACGACTTTATAAAAGTAGTCAACGCAAAGCCGGAGCGCCTTCTGTTCCTGGCTTTCCCGCTTTCCATACTTTACAGCTTCCTGCGGTTCATTCCGCCGTTCCGGAAGCTTCTGCAAATGGATAAGATAATCAAGGCGTACTCCCAGTGCGACATAGTTATCGACGAGGCGGGAATCTCCTTCGTGGACAGCCGCGGCTTCATCATGAATACTTACGCGTTCGTATGCGCAGCAGTCCCCATGCTTTGCGGAGTTCCCGTCGTTAAGTACTCCCAGGCGCTCGGTACGTTCAAGAACGGCTGGAATAAGTTCCTTGCAAAGTGGATACTTCCGAAGATAAAGCTCATCTGCGCACGCGGAAAAATCACCCAGGACAACCTAGCCGGAATAGGCGTCACCGAAAACGTGAAGCTCTGCGCCGATGGAGCATTCTCCATGCCCGACAGCGAATTTTATGCCGAAAAAGTGCAGAAGCTCTGCGAGGACAGCCCGTTCTTCCGCAAGAGAGTTGTCGCGCTGTCGATAAGCAGCGTAGTCCAGGGAAAATGCGAAAAAATGGGCAGGGACTACCGCGGTTGTATGATCCAGTTCATCAACTGGCTCAATGAGCAGGACTATAACGTGCTTCTGATAGCCAACGCCGCCCGCGAAGGCAGCGAGAAGCCCCGCAACAACGACCTCATCATCTGCACCGAGGTCTATAATGCAGTCCGGGACAAGACAAAGGTAATGTGGGAGCCGCGCGAAATGGCTCCCGAGGAGATACGCGAGCTACTGGCACGCTGCGAAGTACTGGTAGCTTCCCGATTTCATGCAATGATAGGCGCTCTGGAAAAATGCACTCCGGTGCTGCTCGTCGGCTGGAGCCACAAGTATAAGGAAGTGCTCGATATGTTCGGGCTTGGCGAGTACGCGGTGGATTTTTCCGCGCTGGAGCTTGACTCCCTGAAAACAAAGTTCATGGGGTTCATTTCCGAGAGCCAGAATATACGCGAGAAAATAAAGGAGAACCTCCCTGCCGTGCTGGAGAGCAGCCGTGACAATATCCGCTTCATCAGCGAGGAGATAGACAAGGTCTACGCCAAGCCGAAAAAGGTCAAGCTGCTTGATTTCAACCGTCCGGAGTTCTACATGGGCGAACATATATGCGCGCGAATGGGCTATGCCGCTGACGGGAATATCCGCGCTAATGCGGCTTCCGGCGGTATGGTGACGGCTCTGCTGTGCCACATGCTTGAAACGGGAGAGATAGACGGCGCGTGGGTCACAAGAAGCGAGATAAAGGACGGAAAGCTGGGATACAAGACGTTCATCGCGACAACCAGGGAGGAACTGATGGAAAGCTCCTCGTCGGTATACATGTACATGCCGCTGATGAAGCACGTTGATATGCTCCGTGAGTTCAACGGAAAGCTTGCCGTAGTACTCGTCCCTTGCCAGATGAGAGCGTTCACCGCAATGCTTGAAAAGGAGCCAGCGCTGAAAGAAAAGGTCGTGCTGAAGCTCGGACTTTATTGCAGCGGAAGTCACAGCGAGAATGCAACGTTAGTTCCGCTGAGGAAGAAGAAGATCTCCCTTGAGGGCGCAAAGAGGCTGTATTACCGCCGTGGTCACTGGCGCGGACTTTCCACCGTGCAGTACGAGGACGGCAGCGAAAAGACCCTCAGCTACCCCAAGACGATATGCGCATACAAAAACGCGTACTTCTTCAGCCGGGAGAGCTGCATGGTCTGCCAGGATCATTACTGCAACTCTGCGGATATCAGCTTCGGCGATATCTGGCTCAAGGAAATGAAGAAGAATCCGATAAAGCACACAAGCTGCGTTATCCGAAGCGAGCGCGCAATGGAAGCGTTCCAGTCCGCTGTGGACGACGGCGCGATAGTTGCTTCGCGTATCGACGACAGCAAAATGCTTCGCAGCCAGAAGCGTGCGCTGGTATTCAAGTTCAACGCGGCAAAGGCGAAGCAGGAAATGTTCGAAAAGATGGGACGGAAGCTTAGTGTTGATGTCTCCGGCAAGTGCAAGTGGAATCACCGCCTTGCATTCAAGCTTGGCTGGAGAAACATGAAATTCAGCCGTGAAAAGCTCGCTAAGCTTGAGAAAATGCCTACCTGGTTCATATACTATTACATGTGCTTCATTCGCGTGCTGCTGAGCTTCTGACCGGGAGAAAACAATGAAAAAGCCTGATAAGAAAAAGATACTGAAAGCGCTGAAAATCCTGTTCGGCGTGCTTGTAGTGGTATTCCTGGCGTGGTACTTCTGGAAGAACTGGGATGAATTCTCCGACAAGATAATGAACGTTGATATGGGGATATTCATATTCTCCATGCTGTTCTATTTTTTGTATAAAATAACCCTGGCGTCGCTGTGGCACTACATTACAAAGCTTAACGGCTGTGCGATAAAGTACGAGAAAGCCGTCACGAGCTACCTCTACTCTATCCTCGGAAAGTACATTCCGGGGAAGGTGTTCATGCTTGCCGCCCGCCTGACCTATTATAAGGAGGAGGACGCGCCGCTGTCGAAGGTAACGGTGTGCTTCTTTATTGAGAATGTCTGCACGCTGCTTGGCGCGGCAATGCTGTTTATCGTGTCGCTGCTGTTCTTCCCGAACGAGCTTCTGGAAAACTACAAGTGGGTAACTATCGCGCTGATAGTCGTGTTTTTCGTGTGTATTCACCCGAAAATAATCAATTTCTTCCTGCGGATACTTGGGAAGCTCTTTAAGAAGGATCTTGAGATACCGATGAAGTACTCGCAGATGTTAAAGGTTGTGCTGCTGTTCATCGGAAACTGGCTGATCGTAGGCGTTGGATTCTTCATTCTTACAAAGTCGATCTACCCCGCCGTGGAATATTCCGAACTGCTGTTCTGTGCCGGTATCTGGGGAGTTTCCGCGATAATGGGCATTCTCGCGATATTCGCCCCGTCCGGGCTTGGAGTCCGCGAGGGAATCATCGTAGCCGGATTGTGCCTTATAATGCCGCAGAGCGACGCAATGGTCGTATCCGTGGTGTCCAGACTGTGGCAGACTATTCCGGAGCTTGTTTTGGTGGCGCTGGCGTTCATCTGGTCAAGAATACGGAATATGTCGAAGATAAAGCTTAAAAAGGGCGCGGAGGGAGCTACCGAGCCTGAACAGACAACAGAAAATAAGAATGAATGAATGTAAGGAGCTTCAAAAGAGGCCCCTTGCTTATAATTTAGCGGCCGCATGTTAAATACCGCGTCGGCAATTTTCACCAGCATATTTTTAGCCGTGCACTCTTCCGACAAACAGAAACTCCCTCCGTTTCCGAAGGGAGTTTTTGCTTCATATGCGCAAGGTCACTTGATCTCAGCGGGCTTGTCGCCCTTTTTCTTCTTAGCGGGAGCTTCCTCAGCGGGAGCCTCGTGAACGGTGTTGTTCTTAGCGATAGCGGATTTCAGCACGCGGATCTTAGTGCGGTCGCTGCCGGTCTCGATAAGCACGGTGTCCTCCTTAACGGAAAGAACTCTGCCGATGATGCCGCCGTTGGTGATAACCTCATCAGCAACCTGAATGCTGTTGAGCATGTTCTGCATTTCCTTGTTGCGCTTCTTCTCCGGGCGGATTATGAAGAAATAGAAGAATACGATGATAAGCGCCAGCGGAATGAGCATTGTGAGCATGCTTGCCACGTTTGCACCGCCGGTTGCGTCTGCAGAAGAAGCTGCGGTAGAAATAACTGCGAGTGTTGTCATTAGTTGTCCTCCACGTCCTGCCTTGCGGCATGATTTTTATAGTACCTTTTAATTATAACCTAAACTGCTCCTAAAATCAAGTAGGGCGGTAAAATTTTCACCGATTATTCAGAAAACATGGTGATACCGGAGTCCGCAAACGCCTTGCGCACCTGCTCGAGAGAAGCGGCGGAGAATCCGGAGGTCTGAATGCGGACCGCCCATTCCTGTCCGGAGTACATCGCGGAGAGCTTCCCGATGAACGCCCTTGTTTCGGCGTAGCCGGTCTTGTCGGCGGGGGAGTAGTCCACAAGCAGCGCTGCGGTTTTCAGCTTTGTTTTATCTCCTGCGGCTTCCGCAGTGGTGAGCGCGATCGCGTTGTTATCCGCGAACAGATCTTCGTCGTTCATTTCAATTGTGACTCTGGTATCCCCCGCAGCCTTCTGGCATGCGGAAATGACGTTCCACAGCGCTTCAAGACGCGCGGTTTCGTCGGAAATGTTGAGCTGCCGCAGAAAGTTCGTATAATCCAGCGGGTTGAACGCCGGGTACCTCATGTTTGCGAGTATCACGTCTGTGAAGCCTGCGGACGCGATCTCCTTTGTGATATCCGCAAGGTACGCCGCGGTCTCCTTCTCGAACGGGTCGAGCCAGGACTTGCCGCCCTGGTCGACGTAGTAGTCGTGCCAGATCCCGCCGTCGGCTATCATGTAGCAGATGTTTCCGCCGGAGTAGGTCTGGGAGGTGCGGTCGAGCAGCGTATTTATACGCGCGTGCGGAGTCATTCCAGCCCTGGTGATGATGTCCGCAATCTGCTTTGCGGTGAGGGTTCCGGTTATCTGGCTCTCGGGGATATCCTTGAGCGCGGTCTTGTAAAGGAAGCTTCCGGCTTCGTCCTTGAGCGTTACCGTGATGTCGGTGCAGCCGTTGTTCTTTGCGGCTGCGAGGGCGCTGTTGAGGCTCTCGGAGCTGAGCGCGGCGGTCTCCGGCAGAATGAACGCGCTGACCGTCTTTTCGATTTCCGGCTCGGCGGTAGGTTCGGAGGATTCAGCGGTCTTTTCCGCAGTTCCTTCCGCAGAGGGAGCCGCAGGCTCGGCGGATACCGGCGGAGTCCAGGCGGATTCTGGGGGCGGCTCGTTTCCGCGGTTAGAGAAGTACTCCACCAGTGGCTTGCCCAGGCCGTAGCCCAGTACGCACAGACCCGCCACCAGAATTACCATCAGCAGTCCGGTGAGGAACTTCCTGCCCTTGCTTTTCTTGCGCTGGTACAGGCTGTATTTGCGGTGCTTTATCTTGATGTTCTTTTTCTTCATGATATCTCCTAGAATGTGGTGTGTTGTTATCAGAAGTCAACGGTGTAGCCCGCCAGCGCGTAGAACGCCAGCGATATCACGCCGATGTATACAAGCATGATGGGGTAGCCGCGGAATATACGCGGGATCTTGTCGCTGTCCAGCTTTTCGTGCGCGATATTCAGCAGGAAGCACGCCAGGAAGAACCCTATGCCGGTGCCGAAACCGTATCCGATGTACGACCAGATGTCGCTGCCGTAGTTGGAGTTGAGGAAAAGCGCGCCGATAACGGCGCAGTTGAATATCGCAAGGTGGACGTACTTGCGTATTTTCCTGAATATTTTTGGGAAAAACCGCCACAGCCCCAGAAGCCCCAGAATATACAGCACGCTGATAACGGCTGAGTAGATAAGCGGCATGAACAGCCAGCCGAACTCCGTCGGGAGCATAGCCTGGTCAACAAAGAAGGAAACAATGCTCGCCAGGGTGGTCATAGCAGTGATGCCGAGAGTGAAGCCGATAACGGTGCTGTTCTTGCGGGAGGCGTAAATACCGACGTTGCTGCCGAATGCGCGGTCGAATATCGCGTTCTGGACGAACACGGAGACCATCGCGGCGGAAACGATCTTTGCGATAACTTCCATCATTCAGCCCCCTTTCGGATAACGCCGGAGCTTTCGCTGCGCTTCCTGCGGCGGGTAGTCACTCCGCGGCAGACCGCCGCGAGGATCCCCACAAGTATGAACCCGAAGAACGTGGTCTTGGCGGCGGGCATGGGGGCGTCGCATACTCTCAGCCCGAACAGCGAGCCGAACGCGAGGAACTCCCTGATGATACCCACGGCGAACGCCGCTATAGCGTAGCCGAGAATGTACATCAGCGCGTCCAGCGCCATTTCTTTCAGCGGCATGAGGTAGAACCGGCTCTCGGTCTTTGCGAGTATCAGGGAATTGACTACAAGTATCTCAATGTAGATGGACACCGCCGAGGCCGTTTCAGGGAACAGCGCGTTCATCAGCAGCGCGGTTGGAATATACATCACAGCGGCAACTCCGACGTAGCAGATTATCCGCACGGTGTAGACTATCTCCCGGGGAATGAACCGACAGATGATTATTGACGAGTACGAGATAAGAAGGAAGCTCAGGGTGAGCACCAGAGCGCGTTCGAACGTTGTCGCCGCTACTATTATCGGGGCGGTGACGAGTCCGCTCATCAGAACGATATTCTGGCGGAAAAGCCCGTCAAGTCTGAACTTCCCGGAGGTTTTGTTATTCATCGCTGTCCTCCTTCTCCGGGTTTATAGATGGCTCTGAACGCTCCGGCTGCTCGAGCTGCTCATGGTGCGGCTGAGCCTCCCCGGGTCTGCTTATTAACGCAGGACGGCGCTTGTGGCGCTTCACCTTGCCGTCTATCGGCGGGGTGTTGTAGCGGTATTTTTCGGGGAGCTGTATCTCCTGCGTGTCAGTGAGCTTTATGCCGCCCTGCTGCGCGCGGTTCTTGCTTCCCTCGAAGGAGCTGATGTAGTTGCGCTTCCAGTAGAGGATATTTTCAACGATGGTATCAAACGAGCTGCTCATGGCGTTGACGATAAGCAGCGCGAAAACGAAGCAGCCCTCCACCTGACCGAAATACCGGAACATCATCACGGTGTAGCCCAGCACGATTCCGTAGATGACTCGTGCGGCGCGGCGCTTCGGCAGTATATAAGGCTCGGCGGACATAAAAACGATTCCGAACAGCAGGAAGCCGCTGGAAAGCTCATAGAACACCGACATAAGCGGAGAATCCCCGACCCTGGGGTACAGCGCGGAGATAGCCGCCACAGAGGTCAGGCAGGATATCAGCGCGGTGAAGCTGGTGGAGTGCTTTATCAGCATGCACACGCCGATGACCAGAATAACGAGGACATTAACAGCGCCGATAGCGCCGGGGACGTTCCCCATGAGGATATCCATAACGGACTGGGTAGGCGTTGTGCCGAGGTTCATGTGGTATTCGACAGAGCGGGTGAAAGTCCCTTCGTACTCCGAGAACATCGGGAGAATTTCGCCGACCTTCGGATAATACAGCATGTCGCCGGGGTAGCAGATTATCAGGAACGCCACGGCTATCGCTGGAGGAGAGAACACGAGGTTCTCGTTTCCGCCGAAAATGTGTTTCCCGAGAGCTATGCAGATAACCGCGGAAAGTCCTGCAAGGACATGCGGGATACCAGCAGGCATGAGCATTCCGCAGCACAGCCCCCAGAACATCACGGCGGGGTCTTTAATGTCGTATTTTATGCGGCGCAGCTTGCAGCAGACCCAGTCTGTGAACATGCAGCAGATAACGCACACCGCGCACACTGTCAGCGGTCTGAAGCCGCCGCGGAACACCGCCGGTATCAGCAGAGCCGCCATGAATACAAGGCGCTCCAGATACAACTTACGCGGGTCGCGCTTGGTTATGGGAGTTATCATGCCTGTCCTTTCTGCGGAGCCTTCAGCAGGGAGTTAACCTGCGCCATGTCCTCCGCCTTGAAAAGGCCGGTCCCGGCAACCAGGACGTTCGCGCCGGCTTCCTTTACCAGCGGAGCGGTCTTGCCGTTTATTCCGCCGTCGACTTCAATGTCGAGGGAATCTCCGGCGAAGCTGCGCAGAGCGCGTATCTTATCCAGCGTTTCCGGAATGAACGCCTGCCCGCCGTAGCCCGGCTCAACGGTCATAACGAGCACCATGTCGCACAGCTCCACAAGCGGGAACGCTTCCTTAATGGGAGTTCCGGGCTTTACTGCAAGCGCGGATTTCACGCCGAAGGAACGTGTCAGCTCCAGGGTCTTTCGTGCGTCGCTGCGGCTCTCAAGGTGGAAGCTGATGAGGTCGGCTCCGGCTTCCGCGAAGAACTTGATCTGGCTCGCCGGGTCGTTCACCATCAGGTGCACGTCAAGGAACATATCCGTTGCCCTGCGGACGCATTTCAGCACCGGGCTGCCGTAGGTTATCTGATCGACGAACGCGCCGTCCATTACGTCGAAGTGTATCCAGTCGACATTCGCCGCTTTGCAGCGCGAGAGCTCCCCGGATATATCAGCGAGGTCGCAGGCAAGCAGCGAAGCTGAGGTCTTTATCATATTATCATTTCCTTATCTGTGAATTTCATACATTTTTCAGAGGGCATAAAATACCCATACACATATATTCTATAATAAATATCTTTTTTCGTCAATAAGCTGTGAAAGATTTTTTTGAGATTTTCAGGGAAAGCGTGAAAATTTCCGAAATCGCGGCGAATTCAGGCTTGATATTTGTATACTTTTCTCCTGGTTTGCGCTTGAAAAAAAAGCGGTTTAGTGATATAATATTTATAATATATCTTCGGGAGGACATCTCCCCGAAACGGAACTAAAAGCCATGAAGCATATGCATTCAGCGGCTTTTTTCCTTATTGAGGGAAATGTTCCAGAAAATGAAAAAGACGCAGGAATACCTGTGCAAATCAGAAACGGATCGAGAAAGTGAGGATTTAATCGTATGCTGAACTGCAACTACAACGAGAAATTTGTCAAGGAAGGTCTTACGTTCGACGACGTGCTGCTCATACCCGCAAAGAGCGACGTTACCCCGAACATGATCGACCTCAAGACGCAGCTCACCAAGAACATCACGCTCAACACCCCGATCATGACTTCCGCGATGGATACCGTAACAGAGAGCCGCATGGCTATCGCGATCGCCAGAGAAGGCGGTATCGGTATTATCCACAAGAACATGACCATCGAGCAGCAGGTCGACGAGGTGGACAAGGTAAAGCGTTCTGAAAACGGCGTTATCGTTAACCCGTTCTTCCTCTCCCCGCAGGACAGCGTATTTGACGCGGACGCTCTGATGGGCAAGTACAAGATCTCCGGTGTTCCGGTCGTTGAGAACGGCAAGCTGGTCGGTATCCTCACTAACCGCGACCTCCGCTTCATCACTGACTACAACCAGAAGATCGGCGAGGTAATGACAAAGGAGCACCTCGTTACCGCTCCGGTCGGCACTAATCTCCAGCAGGCTCAGGAGATCCTCAGAAAGCACAAGATCGAGAAGCTCCCGCTGGTTGACGAGAACGGCTTCCTCAAGGGACTTATCACGATCAAGGATATCGAGAAGAGCGTACAGTACCCGAACACCGCGCGCGACGCAGGCGGCAGACTCCTCTGCGGCGCTGCGATCGGAATTACTCCCGACGTGCTTGACAGAGCCGGCGCACTGCTGAAGGCTCAGGCGGACGTACTGGTGCTTGACTCCGCGCACGGCCACAGCAAGAACATCATGACCACCCTCGACAAGATCAAGACCGCGTTCCCGAACGCTGTTATCATCGCGGGCAACGTTGCGACCGGCGCTGCCGCTGAGGATCTCATCAAGGCTGGCGCTGACGCTGTAAAGGTAGGTATCGGCCCCGGCTCCATCTGCACCACCAGAATAGTTGCAGGTATCGGCGTTCCGCAGATCACCGCGGTTTACGACTGCGCATGCGCTGCCGCTAAGTACGGCGTTCCGGTCATCGCAGACGGCGGTATCAAGTTCTCCGGCGATATCGTCAAGGCTCTTGCGGCTGGCGCTAACTGCGTAATGCTCGGCTCCCTGCTGGCAGGCTGCGAGGAGGCTCCCGGCGACGTCGAGATCTATCAGGGCAGAAGCTTCAAGGTATACAGAGGCATGGGAAGCCTTGCTGCAATGAAGAAGGGCTCCGCTGACCGCTACTTCCAGGATAAGAGCAAGAAGCTCGTTCCCGAGGGCGTTGAGGGCCGTGTACCTTACAAGGGATCCGTTGCCGACACCATCTTCCAGCTCGTTGGCGGTATCCGCTCCGGTATGGGCTACTGCGGCCGACTATCCCCGACCTCCAGGAGCGTGCAGAGTTCGTACGCATCACCGGCGCAGGTCTCAGGGAGTCCCACCCGCACGATATTCAGATCACAAAGGAAGCTCCGAACTATTCTACCGGATTCTGATATCGCTGAATCGAATACAATTATCCCCGCAGTCACACGGCTGCGGGGATTTTTATATAAAATGTTAAAAATCAGTGTACTGCTCTTGATTTTCAGATGAAAAACGTATATAATATATAATGGATAACAATATAAAGTGCTTACTGTGGCACAAAAGGAGCAGAAGAATGAAGGACGGATTTGTAAAGACCGCCGCGGGAACGCCTGACATCAAGGTTGCAGACTGCGGCTATAACTGCGCCCGCATAAAGGCGCTGATAGATAAGGCTCACGAGCAGGGAGTGAGAGTGCTTGTTCTGCCGGAGCTGTGCATTACCGGCTACACCTGTCAGGATCTGTTTTTTCAGCAGACCCTGCTTGACGGCGCCCTGAACGCGCTGAAGGATATCATGGAGCACTCCGCCGGACTTGACATGCTCATTGCGGTGGGCTGTCCGCTGAGGTTCCGCGGGGAGCTTTACAACTGCGCCGTCGTAATGAAGGACGGGAAGATACTCGGCGTTGTGCCGAAGAAGTTCCTCCCGAACTACAACGAATTCTACGAGAAGCGGCATTTTACCGCCGCCCCGGAGGGCGAGTACGATATCGAGCTTTTCGGGGAGAGCGTTCCGTTCGGGCTTGGATTGCTGTTCGAGTGCCGCGGGACGCCCGAGCTGGTTTTCGCTGCGGAGATCTGCGAGGATCTCTGGGCTGCGGAGCCTCCGAGCATTTCACTCGCGCTCGGCGGCGCGACCCTCATCGCGAATCTCTCCGCCAGCAACGAGACCATCGGCAAGGATTCCTACCGCCGCGAGCTTGTCAACAGCCAGTCCGCACGGCTGCTGTGCGGGTACGTGTATGCCAGCGCAGGCTCCGGCGAAAGCACGCAGGATCTTGTATTCGGCGGGCACGATATAATTGCTGAAAACGGAATAGTCCTCGCGGAGAGCAAACTGTACTCAACCGGGCTGACCGTTACTGAAATAGACGTCCAGAAGCTTGCTTCCGAGCGCCGCCGCAACACTAGCTTCGTGGGAGGTCTGCGCCCGGGAATGCGCTGCATTCCGTTCGATATGGAGATAAAGCCCGCAGAGCTTACCAGAATAGTGCGCCGCACTCCGTTCGTTCCGAATACCTCGGCGGAGACCGACAAGCGCTGCGAAGATATCCTCACAATGCAGGCACATGGGCTTGAAAAGCGCGTCCGCCACACCAACGCGAAAACGCTGGTGATCGGAATTTCCGGCGGGCTGGATTCCACGCTTGCGCTGCTGGTGTGCGTGGAGGCTATGAAGCTACTCGGCAGACCCGCGTCGGATATACTGGCGGTCACAATGCCCTGCTTCGGTACGACAAAGCGCACCCGCAGCAACGCGGAGCGGCTCTGCGAGATGCTCGGTACAAGGCTGCGCGTGATAGATATTGCCGATTCGGTAAAGCAGCATTTCAAGGATATCGGCCACGACGAGAGCAACCACAATGTGGTGTACGAAAACGGCCAGGCACGGGAGCGCACCAAGATACTTATGGATCTCGCAAATGCTGAAAACGGCATGGTAATAGGCACAGGAGACCTTTCGGAGCTTGCGCTCGGCTGGGCTACCTACAACGGCGACCACATGTCTATGTACGGCGTGAACGCTTCCGTTCCGAAAACGCTTGTTCGTTACATCGTGAAGTACTACGCGGGAACCGTCGGCGGCGCAGACCTCCGCGAGGTCCTGATGAGCATTTACGATACTCCGGTAAGCCCGGAGCTTCTCCCGGCGGACGAAAACGGCGACATCGCCCAGATAACCGAGGATCTGGTAGGTCCGTACGAGCTGCACGATTTCTTCCTGTACAACGGGATACGCTGGTGCTTCCCGCCCAGCAAGGTTTTCCGCCTGGCGGAGTACGCGTTTGATGGAAGCTACGACCGGGAAACTATTCTCAAGTGGCTCAGGACGTTCTACCGCAGGTTCTTCTCGCAGCAGTTCAAGCGGAGCTGCCTGCCGGACGGCGTGAAGGTGGGTTCTGTCACACTCTCGCCCCGGGGCGACTGGAGAATGCCCAGCGACGCTTCCGCGGCGCTGTGGCTGGAGGAAGTCAACAGGCTCTGAGCCTTATAATTTCTGGAGGTAATTATGCTGGACGGGATAAAAAAGCGGCTCATACATTTTGAATCCGACGGAAAGAGCGTGGTCTCCGACTTTGTTTCTGCAAGGCAGAGGAGGGTCGGCGCGCTCCGGAGGACTGTGCATGCGTGCTTTTATATTCAGTGTGCGGCGGCGTTAGTGTGCGCTGTGTGCGGCTTCGCCATGGGCGGAATTTTCACCGGGCTGGCGCTTGCGATAGGCGCGGCGGCTTCCGTTGCGGCAGCTCTGATGGCGGTCGCCGGGGAGCCGGTCATACGTCTGGTGAGCTGCGCGCTGAACCTGGTCTATGCGCTGATCTGCTTTATCGTAAGCGGAAACGGCGCTGTGTTCGCGGCCTGCGGATTTTTTATGCTGGCGGCTTCGGCAGCGGCGGCGGTCAGCCTTGCCGCGGGTCAT
>ENA-ORNB01001906-ORNB01001906.1-human-gut-metagenome-genome-assembly--contig:-NODE-1906-length-12820-cov-2.828045_pt1 | contig 12820 bp, 10 predicted proteins | sample MGYA00242112_ERZ509016 | MGnify/ENA primary metagenome ERZ509016 (study PRJEB26280, sample SAMEA2338705) | human gut metagenome | biome: human gut; feature: human-associated habitat; material: faeces...
CCCGCCGATTGCGAACGGCCGGTGTCCACAGGAAGAAGGGAACGGCCTTGGGGTTGTTTTTCGGCACGACAAGCGCAGGGACGATGGCCGAGTTCAAGAGCAGGCGTGCGGCCAGTTTTGAGATTTCGCGCCAGCATTCCACCTCCGGCGAGGCTTCCTGCGCTATGCCGACGGGCATTGTCAGGAGCAGTTCAAAGACGACAGCCGGATCGGAAAGGTTGATTTTATGGTCTTTCCCGTCCGTGTCTCGGATGCGCACGACAAGCTTGGTTTCAAAGCCTGCGTTGTTGTCTGCCCGAGCTTGTATGGCTAAAGACAGGGACGGAAGAGACGAGTCGTCGGCAGCAATTCTTTTGCGATAAAGCTGTGGTGCCAAATACGAACTGAGCCAGTCCGACGCGTCAGTAGTGGGCGGAATTCGCTTGAGCTGTTGTTCTGTTCCGGTCAGGAGTTTTCGGATGTCGTCTCTGAATGTTTCATCGCCCGGCAACGGAAGCGACTTGGGGAATAGAGACAAAATGGTTTCTCGCAAAGGTTCAAGCGTTCCGTAGGGCAGGCTTCTCAATTGAGTCAGAGAGACTGTTTCGTCAAGACTTATCGGATCGGGTTTGGACTCGGTAGCGGTCGAAGCGAGTTCAGACAAAAAGAGTGGTCGCGCCGTCGTTGCCGATTTCAGATCAACTCCTCGGTTTTTGAGTTCGGACTGCAGATCAAGGCCGTGAAGTTTGAAAATCAGAAACGGGTTGGCATCAATCTGATCGGCCAGACAATAGAAGACGGCGGCGATGTGCTTGCAGATGCGGGCGCTGTCCGGGCAGGAGCACGATGTTCGCATTTCCCGCCAGGATTTGGGAAAGAGATCGAGATGTAGTTCTCTGCAAATGTCGGCGACGGCTGGAGACAGTGTGCCTTCCAGTAGTTCGGCAACCAGCGCCGGATCCTGTGCGATGGCGTCAAGCAACTGCCTTTCCTTTTCTTCTCCCCATTTGGGAAGCGCAATGCTGATTTCGTAAGGGTAGTAAGCCGAGCCTGAAACGAATGCTTCAATGGATTGTTCATGCGCGATCCATTCGCAACTTTCAACATGACCGGTGTTGTAATAGGTTCGTCCGCGAGGCAGACGGTTGTCATAGTCAACGTAGCTGAGAGCATCAAGCCACTGTTTGCCCCACCAGGTATTGCCGAAAGTTCTGCGTTTGGCCATAAGGAATTCGGTACAAAAAAAGCAGAAAGGCGTGAGAGCTTTTCTGCTTGGGTTTGCAAAAAGCGAAGGTTGCGCTTAGTGCGAGAGAATCTTGGAGAGGAATTGCTGAGCGCGTTCCGAGCGCGGCGAGCTGAAGAATTCTTCTTTCTTGGCATCTTCAAGAATTTCGCCTGCTTCCATGAAGACCACTCGGTCGGCTACCTTGCGGGCAAACCCCATTTCGTGCGTCACCACCATCATGGTCATACCTTCGCGAGCGAGTTCAACCATGACATCGAGTACTTCGTTAATCATTTCCGGGTCGAGAGCCGACGTCGGTTCGTCAAAGAGCATGCACACCGGATCCATGGCAAGAGCGCGAGCGATGGCTACACGCTGCTGCTGGCCACCCGATAGCTGGCCGGGGAACTTGGGAGCATGTTTGAGAAGACCCACGCGATCAAGAAGCGCGAGACCACGCTCCGTGGCTTCCTCGCGCGAACGGCCAAGCACCTTCATCTGAGCGAGCGTCAGATTGTCGGTGATGGACAGATGCGGGAAGAGCTCGAAGTGCTGGAAAACCATGCCGACGTGACTGCGCAACTTGGGCAGATCGGTCTTGGGATCGCCCACGTTGATACCGTTGATGAGTACTTCACCTTGCTGGAACGGTTCCAGAGCATTGACGGTCTTGATGAGCGTGGATTTGCCGGAGCCGGAGGGGCCGCAGACGACCACCACCTCGCCTTTTTCAACGGACGTGGAACAGTTCTTCAGAACTTGGAAGGAACCGTACCACTTGCTCACATTTTTGATTTCAATCATCGCCATGGGAAAAAGGCCTCTTCTGTGGGTGTCTTTGAAAAAAATGCTTGTCTTTCAAGCGTAGCGCTTAATTGTAAGGTATTGCGGAAAATCGCGTCGACTCTTTTGCGCCGATATGCCAGCTCGGAGTATTGCGGGTGAGCATAAAGGTAAGTTTGCGGGAATTGCTTATTCTGTGTTGAGTTGTTGGCGGAGTGTCCAGTTAACATGCTGAAAATGAAAGAGAAATTCTCAATCGTCTACTCAAAGAGCGAGCAGTTAGCTGTGCATATTGATGCTTACGGCAGGAGGACTGGGTTGTCGAGATCGTCAATCACGAAGCATTTGAAGCAGGTACAGCAAGTTGGTTTGGAGGAAGCTACCAAACCGAACAAAAGCCCAAACTACGCTATTGGCTAAAAATATGAGGTGAAATGTTCAAAGCGATTGCCGTTAGTCCGAAGGTGACGCAAGATAGAATCGAATAATCTTCAGGTATCTTTGGCACCGTAGGACATAACCAATTTCAGAATCTACTATCGAGGAAAATCGACGTGAATCCGTGGTCATGGACAGTCATGTTATGGCTTGATCGATCCCGTGTGGCATCGATCTGGGGCGTTGCTGTGTCTGAATGGGTGTCGGTATGACGGAGCGACTCGGTTTTTCTTTGAAGCTCGCGCTGTTTGCGTTGCTGTCGACGACGCTTGTCAGTGCGGATGCGGTGTATGCGGCTCAGGCGCAGCAGGCACGAGCCGAAAGACCCAAATTGGGTCTGGTGCTTTCCGGCGGCGGCGCGCGCGGTTTTGCACATATCGGGGCGCTTAAGGCGCTCGAAGAGCTTCGCGTGCGTTTTGACGTGATTGCCGGCACGAGCATGGGTTCAATGGTGGGCGGCGCGTATGCGGCTGGATACAGCGCCAAGCAAATTGAGAACATCACGCTTGCTGTTGACTGGCCTCGCATGTTTGCGCCGCGTCCGGATCGCGATCGTATGGACTGGCAAGGCAAGGACAACGACCGTAGAGGCTTGGGCCCCACTGAAATCGGTGTCACAGGGGACGGATTGCGCTTTTCGGGGCAGTTGGTTCCTTCGCAGGAACTTGACATCTTCCTGCAGCGTTCTACGGAGCCTTTTAACAGCGTCTACGACCTCTCCGAACTGGATATCCCGTTTGCGGCCGTCGCCACGGATCTGGAAAGTGGTCAAAGAGTGGTGCTTCAAAAAGAAATCTCTTTGGCACAGGCCATGCGTTGCTCAATGTCGGTGCCGGGGGCATTTCGTCCGGCCGAATACAAGGGCAGAGTCTTGGTTGACGGCGGTCTGATCGACAACTTGCCGATTGATCTGGCTCGGGATATGGGCGCGGATCGCGTGGTGGCGATCAACGTCGGCACGCCTTTGGGTAAGCGCGATGACATTAAAGGCGTGTTGGGCGTCATGGCCCAGGTGGTCAATATTCTGACTGAGCAGAACGTGCGCAAATCAAAGGAGTCCATTCGGCCGGGGGACATCTACATCGAACCTGATCTGGGGGAACTGACTTCCGGCGACTTCATGAAGTCGCGCGACATCATCGAAATCGGCTACAAGGCCGTGATGGACAACAGGGAGCTCTTTGAGCCCTACATCGAAGACGAATACGACTATCGGTTTTATTTGAGCGCTCGCTACGAAAAGACGCTCGTCGAGGGTGAACATAACGTTTCCGAAGTGAAGGTTGCGGGTCTGGAGCACGTCAATCCCGAGCACGTGCTGGCCACAATTGATATTGACACCGACAAGCCCGTGAGCAACGAACAAGCGGCAGAGGCCGCGCGCGACATCTGGGCCGAAGGTGACTTTCAGAGCGTGCCATTTCGTTTTGAACCCGGTCCGAACGGCACGGAAGTGCTGGTGTTTGAGCCCGAAGAAAAGACAGTGGGCTACTCCCGTCTGATGTTCGGCGGCAATGTGCAGTCTGACTTCCAGTCGTCCAACACTTTTAACGTGTTACTGGCGCATACCTGGGGATGGCTTAACAAATGGGGCGGTGAGTGGCGCAACGAAATTCAGCTCGGTGAAGTCAAGCGATTCCTTTCCGAATTCCACCAGCCTTTGGGCGTGGGCGGACGCTGGTTTCTGATGCCGCGCGTGAGCTACCAGTGGGAACCGTTTGATCTTTACGTCGGCGACAGCGACACGCCGGTGGGCGAGTTCCGAACCGAGACGTTCGAAGCGGGTGTGTTCCTGGGGTACGAATTTCCGAGGCTCGGTCGCGTCTCTGCGGGGGCAGGCTGGTACGATAGCCGCATCAAAACGGAAACGTTCATCACGGATCTGAAATACACCGAAGATTCGTCGTTTGTGTCTCTGCGTGCCAATTTCGATACGCTCGACGATGCGAGCTTCCCGCGCAGAGGTTTCTACTTCGACGGTTCGGTGACCTACGACTTTAATCCGCAGGGTTCGATCGGAGAGCCGGACTCCAACACGCGCTACGAGATCAAGGCCGCTATACCGCTTCAATTCGGCGAACGAACGACGGCTTTGGTGAGCGGCAGAGTTGCGGCGGCAAGCGAGGTCGGCAACTACAACATGGGCGGCGTCTTTAATCTTTCCGGTTCGCCCTACGGTCGTTATTCGGGTGATCGGCTGGCGTTCGGTCGCGTGATGATCTATCACGACTTGAGCCGCACCATGCGCGAACTGCGCATGCCGATCTATCTCGGCGGTACGTTTGAAATCGGGCGTGTGTGGAACGGCACGATCACAGAGGATATTGGGGATCAGGGAACGCCGTGGCGCAAGGCCGCAAGCTTGTACATCGCAAGCGACACCTGGCTCGGGCCCATGTATCTGGTCGCGGGCAGAACATTCGGCGAAAGCTCCTCTTTGACGTTCTACTGGGGGCGTCTGCTTTGGTAAGAAGCGTCAGTCAGCGATACTTGGCACACACCGGGCAATCGGGGTCGCTCGCGAGCTTCATGCGTGTGAATTCCCACGACAGCGTATCGAGTATCAGAAGACTTCCGACGGAAACGGGCGTGAGTCCTGCCGCAATTTTGAGGGCCTCTTCGGCGGCCATCATGCCGGCAATGGACGTAACCGGTGCCATGACGCCCGTTTGCGAGGCCTTGACATCGGTGGCGTCGTCTTCAGGAAAAGTGCACTGATAGCACGCAGGATTACCGTTGCGGAAGTCGAAGACTGCCAATTGCACGCTGTAGCGCACGGAAGAAGCCGAAATCAGCACCTTTCGCAACGCTTTGGCCGCGCGGTTGGAGGCGTGACGCGTGCGGAAATTATCCGAAGCATCAATGATGATGTCGCAGTCTCGGGCAAGAGCCGTGAGTTTTTCTTCGTCGACGTAGTCGGTGACGACATTGACCGGAACGGCCGGATTGACGGTGCGTAAGGCAATGGCCGCGCTTTGCGCTTTGTTCATGCCGATGCGATCGGGCGTGTGCAAAATCTGGCGTGGCAGATTGGAAAGATCCACCGCGTCAGCGTCGGCAATCGTCAGCGACGCAATTCCGCTTTCGACAAGCGCCAGAGCGGCGGGACAGCCCACGCCGCCCGCGCCGATGACGAATACTCGGCTTGCGGCAATGCGCGACTGTCCTTCAGCGCCGATCTCCTTCAAAAAAACGTGACGGCTGTAGCGATCGTCGGTCATCACTTCTTTTCAGTTTCAGTCGGATTGCCCGTCTTGTTTTGAGCTTTGCCCTGCTGCTTGTCCTTGGCGGCTTTTTCGGCCTTCTTCTTGTCGCGTTCGGCCTTGAGCTTGGCTTGCGTTTCCTCGTGCGTGACGACATGTTCACCCTTCAGGAAGGCCTTGGCCTGCTGCAACGGGAAGTCTTTTTCGTCACCAAAGATGTAGCGAAGCTTGGGCATGGTGACCTCTTCTTCGTCCGAGAGCTCTTTGGCGGCCTTCTTGTCTTCCTTATCGTGCGGGGCGCTCACTTTGTCGTCTTTCTTGACTTCGGGCTTGACTCCGTCTTTTTGACCGGACTTCTTTTCGTCCTTTACTTCAAGGTGATGCGCAAGTTCCGACTCGCGAATCGAGAAGGAGGGATAGTTGCCTTCAGGCGTATCGTCAACGGCAATGTCGGGCGTGATGCCCGTGGCCTGAATCGTGCGGCCCGAAGGGGTGTAGTAACGAGCTGTCGTGATCTTGACGCCGGTCGTCTGATCTTTTTTCATCCGAATCGGGATGATGGTCTGAACGCTGCCTTTACCGAAGCTGCGTGTGCCCATGATGGTGGCGCGTTTATGATCCTGCAGTGCGCCGGCGACGATTTCCGAGGCGGATGCCGAAGCTGAATTGATGAGGACAACGACGGGTACCGTCTTGGTGATTTCGGGCAGATGTGCGATGTTGTCCTGGCTCGACTTGCCGGTGGCGTAGTCCTTTTCAACGGCGTTGAACTTGCGTTCGTCTTCCGGATTGCGGCCGCGTGTGGACACCACAAGGCTACCGGGTTTGATGAAGGCAGCAGAAACGCCGATTGCCGCATTGAGAAGTCCGCCTGAGTTGTTGCGCAGATCAAGCACCACGCCCTTGAGCGGCTTTTCCTTGTTGAGCTTTGCGAGGGCATCAGCTACGTCGGTTGCCGTGCGTTCTTGGAACTGCGAGATGCGGATGTAGGCTAGACCGTCACCCAAGGATTTGGACTTTACCGACTGAATCTTGATGATGTCGCGCACCAGTTTGATAACAATGGGTTTGGCCACACCTTTGCGAGCGATGGTGAGCGTAATTGACGTCTTGGGTTTGCCGCGCATGAGCTTCACGTTTTCGTTGAGGCTCAGATCGGCCGTGGACTTGCCGTCAATCTTGACGATCAAGTCGCCGGCCATGACGCCGGCTTTAGCCGCGGGCGTATCGTCAATCGGATTGACGACACGCACGCCTTGCGCATCTTTGGTGACTTCAAGGCCGAGCCCGCCGAATTCTCCCATCGTGGACTCTTCCATGTCCTTGAAATCGTTGAAATCAAGATAGGACGAGTGCGGATCAAGCCCCTCAACCATGCCGCGAATAGCGTTTTCAATCAGATCCTTGCTCGGCACTTCATCAACGTAATAGTTCTTGATGGTGCCGAAAATGTCCGCAAAGAGGCCGATTTCTTCAAGAGGAATGCTTTCCTCGGCTTGCGGCGGTTCCTGCGCCTGGGGCTGTGCGTCAGCGGCAAGAACGGATCCGCCGAAGAGCGTACCGGCGGCAAGAAAAAAGGCAAAAGCGGTGCCTTTGAGTCGTTGAGAGGTCATGTTTTATTGCTTTCCAATGGCTGGCATTGAGTACAGTGATCCGTACGAAGCCTAGTTTTTGGCGATCCAACGCGACGGATCAAAGGGTTTGCCTTTGTAGCGGAGCTCAAAGTATAAGCCAGGGGCATCTTCGCCACCCGAGCTTCCGACGCTGGCAATTGTTTCGCCTTGTTTAACGGCGTCGCCCACGCTCTTATAAAGTGTTTCGTTGTTGGCGTAGACCGAAAGGTAATTGGAGCCGTGATCGACGATCAGCAGATTGCCGAAGCCGCGCATCCAGTCGGAAAAGACGACGGTGCCGGGACCGGCGGCAACGACGTCCTGTCCTTGCTTGGCGCGAATCAGAAGTCCGCGCCAGGCAAGCGTGGAGGCGGCGCCTTCACGCTTCTGGCCGAACTTGGCTACGATCGTGCCTTTGGTCGGCATGGTGAGTTTGCCGCGCAATTTGCCGAAGTTGCCGGTGGTCGGAGCAACGGTGGTGCGGCGCGGATCAGGCTTGGCCATTTTTGCCGTCTGCGTCGTCTTCTTTGATTCTTTGCGTTTGGCTGCGGCCTTTTCTTGCTCGCGGCGCTTGGCGGCGGCAAGTGCTTCTTTCTTGGCGCGTTCTCGCGCGGCTGCCGCAGCAATCTGCTTGTCGATGTCGGCAATGAGGTCAGTGAGCTGCCGATCGTTCTTGACCAACTGCTCATAGCGGGCTTTTTGAGAGCTGAGTTCTTTTTTGAGCTGAGCAAAAGCGCTTTCGCGACGCGTCTTTTCGCGTTCGAGTTCCGAACGGTTCTTCTGTTCGGCAGTTTCGATGCGAATCAATTCCTGTTGCGTTTCATTCGTTTTGGCCGTCACGATTTCGATGTTCTTGCGGCGATTGGCCAAGCGGTCAATGGTGCGGTCCTGTTCGCGGGCCATGTACTGCAAGATGGCCGACATACGCGCAATGTCGTTGGGATTGTTGCCGACGAGAGCCGTTTGCCACGGGTGACGGCGTGAATTGACGAACTGAGCCTGGCTGATGCTTGCGATGAGATCCTCGGCTTCCGAGACGTGCAGACTTACGATGCCGGCTTCGCGCTTGAGGTCTTCGAGCTGATTCTCGACATTTTGCTTTTTGTCGCCGAGTTCCTTGAGGGTTCGATTGCTCTGCGAGATGGCCTTTTCTGAAGCGGCAAGTTCGCTGTTGACTTTGTCGAGACTGGCTTCCTTCTCAGAAATCTCTTTTTTGATCGAAGAGATTTGCCCCTTGATCGAACGCTGCTCTTTTTGCAAAGAGCTTTTCTTTTGTTTCGGTTGGCTACTTGACTGCTTGGCCGGTGCCGCTGTTGCCTGTACGACAGGCGCGACCAGCCCTGCGGCAAATGCCGCAATCACGAACAGTTTGGCAGGAAGTGCGAAGAGCATGAAAGGGCAGTCGCAAAAACAAGCAGGCAACACAAACGCTCGCCGCGGACACGACGCACCGCCGCGAGGCGATCATAATTGTAGTGGAAGCTCGATTGGATGCGTTTTTTGGAGTGCAAGCTTTGGGCGCATATCTTTATAATCCGTTGCTCATGTTTAACGGCTTGCGGCATGGGTTGAAAAGTCGGGCTTGTGCCCCCACATCCTCCCGAGGCGACCTTTGAATAAAGGCCCGGGCAAGTCATTCAAAGAAACAGGAACATACGGCTGTGAACCAATTTCTGATCGACAATATCCTGCTTTTGGTCATCATTCTGGTCTGCGTGGTGACGCTTGCAGCTCCTTATATCAATCGCCGCCGCTTTGCGGAACTGGATAACGCTTCGGCTACCGATCTCATTAACCATAAAGGCGCCCAGATCATTGATTTGCGCGATCCGAGCGACTTCAAGAAGGAATGCATTGCCCGCTCGGTCAATATCCCGGCCGACCGCATTCATTATGAACTTGACAAGTTGGACAAGACCAAACCCATTTTGCTTGTTGACGAAGACGGCAAGCGCGCCCGCATGGCTTCACCCTTGCTGCGCGGTGTTGGCTGCAAGCAGGTCTACATTCTGCAGGGCGGCTTGAATGCATGGCGTCGATCCGGTACGCCGTTTAGCCGCTAAAAGACACAAAGATTTCCATTTATTCACTCAAGAAAACCCATTGACGGAGTAAGCCAAAATGGCAGAAGAAAACCGCACGGAAAATACAGAAGGTCAGGCTCAGCAGGCTCAGGACAAGAACGAACCGTTCTTCCAGCTTGTTCGCTGCTACATGAAGGATGCGTCGCTCGAAATGCCGCACGCACCCGAGATTTTCATGACCACGCCCGAAGAGCAGCCCAATGTTGACATTCAGTTCGAAGTGTCTCAGCGTGCGCTTCAGATCCCCAACACGTATGAGGTGGTGGTGCGCGGCACGATCACGGTATCCGTGAAGGGCCAGGCCATGTTCCTCGTTGAAGGCAAGCAGGCCGGTATTTTTGAGATCCGCGGTATTCCGCAGGAAGGTGTTCATCATATCCTCAATGTGCTGTGCGCAAGCACCATCTACCCCTACTTGCGTGCCAATTTGGCCGACCTTATTAATCGTACGGGGCTGCCGCCGGTGCATCTGCCCGAAGTTAACTTCGAAGGCCTCTATCAGCAGCGCATGGCGCAGCAGGCCCAGAAGCAGGCCGAAGCAGCCGCTGCTACTCCTGCCGCTCCGGAAGCCAACGCCTAATCGTTTGGCAGAAACAGCGGATCTGCGGGTCCGCTTTGCTCGTAAGCCGCCGTCGGAATCTCGCTCCGTCGGCGGTTTTTTCTTTTGACGTCAGGATAATCCGCATCCTAAGTTATCCATATGTCCAAAAATGCGCTAACCTCAGGAATTAGTTTTCGTCTGACATCGGAGTCGGCGATCTGCATTTAACCGATTAGCCTTTTTACACGTATGACTGCAGAAGAAACCGCAAAAAAAATCCGCATTGCGCTCATTGACGACCACACGCTGTTTCGAAGCGGCTTAAAGGCGCTGCTGACGCGACAGAGCGATTTTGAAATCGTGGGCGAAGCTGCCGATGGTCTTGAAGGCGTCAAGCTGGTCGAACAAATCAAGCCGGATATCGTTCTGCTTGATCTGGATATGCCGACGATGAGCGGCAATGAAGCTCTTGCGCAAATTCTCGAAACCGATCCCTCGATGAAGGTGTTGATGCTCACAGTGAGCGAAGACGGTGACGATCTGGCCGAGTGTATGCGTCTTGGCGCTGTTGGTTATTTGCTTAAAAAAATCGATGCCGATTTCCTACTGCAGAGCATTCGCCATGCTGTCGCGGGGGATTCGGTGATTTCTCCGGAAATGACCAGCAAGCTTGTGATGAAGCTGCGCAACGATACGTATCGCGCCAGTTCGGCAAGCGCTGATATCGAGTCACTCACGCCGCGTGAACGTCAGACGTTGGCATGGCTTGCGCGCGGTGTTTCCAACAAGGAGATTGCCCGCACGTTGGATTTGGCGGAATCCACGGTTAAGGTGCATGTTCAGAGCGTGCTTCGCAAGCTCAACATCAAGAGCCGTGTGCAGGCGGCGGTGTTTGCCGTAGAGCACCATCTCGACAAGCTTTAAGCGGTCTTTTGATCGTTTGCTTGCCTCCTTTTTCTAAGGAGATCGAAAAATGCGCAAAGGTTCAGGTTTGAAGACGGCCTTTCTTGCAACTGCACTGAGTGTCGTCGGCGTGTTGGCCGGTTGCGCGCATCCGCAGCTTGTTAGCATGGGTGAGACGCAACAGGAAGTGATTGCTTATCTGGGGGAACCGCATGCCAAGACGCAGATGCCCGACGGAACAACGCGTCTGACCTATAGCGGTCAACCTTATGGGCAGGACGCCTGGTGGATCTTCATCGGTCAGGACGGTACCGTCGTTTCGCGCGAACAGGGCTTGCAGGAGAAGTACTTCAATATGCTTACGCTGGGTAAGTCCACCGAAGCCGATGTGTGGGCTCTTTGGGGGAAGTGCGCGGAGAAGTACGAATTTCCGCTTGTTAACGAACACGCGTGGATGTACCGTTACAAGGCTCCGGGTGGATTCGACATGGCCGTGTGGCCGCAGTTTGATGTCAACGGCGTCATGCGTTCGCTGGAAGTGACGCTGGACCCTTGGGTTCTCAATGACGGCGACAGTTTTGATTGATTTTTAAGGGCTGTCGAGATGAGCATCCATTTTGTAGCGAAAGCTGCGGCATTGGCAACTGCCGTCGGAGCAGTTGCAGTACTAAGCGGTTGTGCGCACCCTCAGCTCGTTGAGATGGGACAAACACAAGAAGACGTCATTGCTTATTTGGGAGAGCCGCAGGCAAAGACGCCTATGCCCGACGGTACCGTACGCTTTACCTACAGCGTGCAGCCTTTCGGGCAACAGGTTTGGTGGCTCTTTATCGATCAAAGCGGACGCGTTGTTTCTCGTGAACAGGGGCTGCAGGAAAAGTATTTCAAGATGCTTACGCCGGGCAAATCCACTGAAGCCGATGTGTGGGCTTTGTGGGGAAAGTGTGCTCAGGAGTATGAATTTGCCTTGGTGGACGAGCACGCCTGGATGTACCGTTTCAAAGACGACGGTGGTTTTGATATGGCTGTTTGGCCGCAGTTTGATAAAAGCGGTGTGATGCAGTCGATGGATGTCACCGAAGATCCTTGGAAGAACAACGATCGCAACAATTTCATGAGTTTCTAGTCTGCATCCCTTGATGCGGCTGCTTACTTTCGAAAGCCTGTTTAGCATGACGACATCTGCCGCCACGCCTCTGACTTTGCGAACCGATTCTGCCGTGCATGCTGCCAAGGGACGTTGGCCGGCCATTTTTGCCTCCTGCGGAATGGATGGTTCTCACTTTGTCAAGCAGGGGCGTCCGTGCCCTGTGTGCGGCGGAACCGATCGCTTTTCCTTTACCGATCGCTGGGGGCGAGGCAACTTTATCTGCCGCGGCTGCGGGTCGGGCGACGGTTTTGATCTGATTTCGCGCTACTGTCAGTGCGGTTTTATTGAAGCTCTGGAAGTGGTGGAGCGTTTTTGCGGCATTTCTTGGCAGGGCGAAAAAGCCGATGCTCGCGTGGAACTGACGCAGGCGCAGATCAAGGAAAAGGAGCAGGCACGCGAGCGCATGAAGCTTTGGAGTCAGGCTCATCCCATTGTGCTCGGTGATCCGGTTTGGACCTACTTGGCCGGTCGAGGACTCACGCCGAGTTGTGCCGGTTTGGAAGTGCGCTACCATCCAGCTCTTTCCTATAACCACGAGGACGGTACGGTCACGCAGCATCCGGCGATGCTCGCACGCGTGATTGATCGGCACGGCGTGGTGATCAATTTGCACCGAACCTACTTGGATGAGAAAGGTGCGAAAGCGGATCTTCCGAAACCGAAAAAGTTGATGTCAGGGGCTGCCAAAGGCGGAGCGGTGCATTTCGGAGGCGAGGTCGGAGATGTGCTCGGGCTTGCCGAAGGCATTGAGACGGCGATTGGGGTGTATCAGAAGCGAAGCATCCCGGTTTGGGCGACGCTCGGTTGTACGAACATGCACGATTTCATGGGTATTCCCTCCGGAGTCAAGCGTCTGTTGGTGTTTGCGGACAACGATGCCAAATTTGCGGGGCAGGCGGCC
>ENA-ORNB01001907-ORNB01001907.1-human-gut-metagenome-genome-assembly--contig:-NODE-1907-length-12819-cov-4.094171_pt1 | contig 12819 bp, 8 predicted proteins | sample MGYA00242112_ERZ509016 | MGnify/ENA primary metagenome ERZ509016 (study PRJEB26280, sample SAMEA2338705) | human gut metagenome | biome: human gut; feature: human-associated habitat; material: faeces...
GAAGAGGATTTTATCAATTTTAGTGGATAACACTTCGGGTGTATTAAGCCGTGTTGCCGGTTTATTTAGCCGAAGAGGTTATAATATAGACAGTCTGACAGTTGGAGAGACGCAGAATCCTGCATACTCCCGAATGACTGTAGTTGTCCGTGGGGATGACCAGGTTTTGGATCAGATTGAGAAACAGGTGGCAAAGTTAGAAGACGTTCGTGCCGTGAAGGTATTAAAGCATGGTGAGCGCGTATGCCGTGAGTTAATTTTAGTGACGGTTGCCGTAGAGGCAGATCAAAGACCGGCAGTAGTGGCTATTGCTGATATTTTCCGTGCTAAGATCGTTGATGTCGGAGTAGATACTCTGATGATCGAATTGACAGGTAACCAGAATAAGTTGGATGCATTTGTGAAGCTGTTAAATGGTTATGAGATCAAGGAGATGGTTCGGACAGGCATTACCGGACTGAGTCGTGGAGCCAGAGATATGTTTGATGAGTTTGATGTGGACTTCGACAGCTAATACATAAGTGAAACGCCATTACTTGGATGAATTTGTACTGAGACAGAATGTATCAGGGAGGTCATGCAAGACAGCGCTTTGCATAAATTACATTTTATATTTAGGAGGAAAATATAATGGCAGCAAAGATTTTTTATCAAGATGATTGTAACTTGTCCTTATTGGATGGAAAGACGATCGCTATCATTGGATATGGTAGCCAGGGTCATGCACATGCATTGAACTTGAAGGAATCCGGATGCAATGTCATCATCGGTCTTTATGAAGGTTCTAAGTCATGGGCTAAGGCAGAGAAGCAGGGCTTTAAGGTATACACAACTGCAGAGGCTGCTAAGCGGGCTGATATCATTATGATCCTTATCAATGATGAGAAGCAGGCTGATATGTATAAGAAGGACATTGAGCCAAACTTGGAAGCAGGTAATATGTTAATGTTCGCTCATGGTTTCAATATTCATTATGGATGTATCGTACCTCCGGCTGATGTTGATGTTACAATGATCGCACCTAAGGCTCCAGGTCATACAGTACGTTCTGAGTATCAGGCTGGTAAGGGAACACCTTGTCTTATCGCTGTAGAGCAGGATGCTACAGGTAAAGCACAGGATATCGCACTTGCATATGCACTTGGTATTGGTGGAGCAAGAGCCGGTGTTCTTGAGACAACATTCCGTACCGAGACAGAGACAGACCTTTTCGGTGAGCAGGCAGTTCTCTGCGGTGGTGTTTGTGCATTAATGCAGGCTGGTTTTGAGACATTATGCGAAGCTGGTTATGACCCAAGAAATGCATACTTCGAGTGTATCCATGAGATGAAACTGATTGTAGACTTAATCTACCAGTCAGGTTTCGAGGGAATGAGATATTCTATCTCCAACACAGCAGAGTATGGTGATTACATCACAGGACCGAAGATCATCACAGAGGATACAAAGAAAGCGATGAAACAGATCCTTTCCGATATCCAGGATGGTACATTTGCAAAAGATTTCTTACTTGATATGTCTCCTGCAGGACGTCAGGTTCACTTCAAGGCTATGAGAAAGAAAGCTGCAGAGCATCCATCAGAGCAGGTTGGTAAAGAGATCCGTAAACTGTACAGCTGGAACAACGAAGAGGACAAACTGATCAACAACTAATTTTTAGCTGAGTAATGAGACAATGGATATCATACTTTAGAGTATAGATTTATTGTTGGAAAGATAAAAGAAAGAATCATCATGTGGTACATTTCATATGATGGTTCTTTTTTTACCTTAAGAACTTGTGAACCGGTATCAGAAAAACTTTTATGACAGCTGGAGGAAACGTTTCCGGCAGGGCGGTTGGTACTTGACAAAACCATGGTATATGATAAAATAAATCATGTTGTGAATAAAATACATCAGACTTTGATAAGGAATAGTAAGAATTTTTTATTTTTCAGAGAGCTGCCGGATGCTGCGAGACAGTAAAGAAAAATTCCCAACTCGCCTTTGAGTCCTTTTGCCCAAGCTATCAGTTAGGTTTATAGTGTGTAAGCAAAAGCGTGTTGTCCGCGTTAAGGATCATAAGAGCGTATTGTCTTGTTTTCATGTTAAAATTGATCTGACAGATGAGCAGATGGATTTTAAATATTGACAGATGGGAAATGAAATCAAAAGAATACGAATTAGAGTGGTACCACGGAGTAAGATAGACTTCGTCTCTAAGAGGATGTGCAATTTTAAAAGCATATCTTCGGAGACGGAGTTTTTTTTCGCAAAAACAAGGAGGAAAATCCTCTCCTCGCCATAGGGCTCGGATTTTTCTTCGAAAAACAAGGAGGAAAATCCTCTCCTCGTCAAAGGACTCGGATTTTGCTCCGCAAAACAAGGAGGATTATATGTCAGAACTTTACAATCACAAAGTCGTTGAGAAAAAATGGCAGAAAGTCTGGGATGACAATAAGGCTTTTGCTGCGACAGACGACTACAGCAAACCAAAATATTATGCACTGGTAGAATTCCCATATCCGTCAGGACAGGGACTTCATGTAGGTCATCCGAGACCTTATACAGCACTTGATATCGTAGCAAGAAAGCGCAGAATGCAGGGCTATAACGTACTGTATCCGATGGGATGGGATGCATTCGGACTTCCGACTGAGAACTATGCGATCAAAAATAAGATCCATCCGAAGATTGTAACCGAGAATAACGTAAAGCGTTTCAAAGAGCAGCTTCATTCTTTGGGCTATTCTTTCGACTGGGACAGAGAGATCAACACTACAGATCCGAGTTATTACAAATGGACACAGTGGATTTTCTTAAAACTGTTTAAAGCAGGACTTGCTTACAAAAAAGAGATGCCGATCAACTGGTGTACTTCCTGTAAAGTAGGCCTGGCAAACGAGGAAGTTGTAAACGGTGTCTGCGAGCGCTGTGGTGCTCCGGTTGTCCGCAAGGTAAAGAGCGAGTGGATGTTAAAGATCACCGATTATGCTGAGAAGCTGTTAGAGGGATTAAATGATGTAGATTATATCGAACGTGTCAAGGTTTCCCAGAAAAACTGGATCGGTAAATCACAGGGTGCAGAGGTAGACTTTGCGATCGCCGGAAAAGAGGACAAACTCCGTGTTTACACGACACGCTGCGATACATTATTTGGTGCTACTTATATGGTAGTTTCCCCGGAACATCCGATTATTGACAAATACAAAGATGAATTAAAGAACTGGGATGCCATCGCTGCATACCGCGAGGAAGCCGCAAAGAAATCTGACTTTGAACGTTCTGAGCTTGCAAAAGACAAAACTGGTGTGGAAATCGACGGTCTTATGGCAGTCAATCCGGTAACCGGAAAAGAGATCCCGATCTGGATTTCCGATTATGTATTAATGTCTTACGGAACCGGTGCAATCATGGCAGTACCGGCACATGATGAAAGAGACTGGGAATTTGCAAAGAAATTCAATATCCCAATGGTACAGGTCGTTGCAAAGAACGGCGAGGAAGTTGATATCAACGAAGCCGCATTTACGGACGTTGCAACCGGTGTTTTAATCAATTCTGAGTTTTTAAACGGATTGGAAGTAAAGGATGCAAAGGCAAAAATGATCGCATTCTTAGAGGAAAAAGGCATTGGTACCGCAAAGACTAACTATAAATTAAGAGACTGGGTATTCTCCCGTCAGCGTTACTGGGGTGAGCCGATCCCGATCGTTCACTGCGATAAATGCGGCTATGTGCCGATTGATGAGAGCGAGCTGCCACTGATGCTTCCTGAGGTAGAGAGCTACATGCCGACTGACAATGGAGAGTCGCCGCTTGCTGCCATGACAGACTGGGTAAATACGACCTGTCCTTGTTGTGGAGGTCCTGCAAAGAGAGAGACAGATACTATGCCGCAGTGGGCTGGATCTTCCTGGTATTTCTTAAGATATACCGATCCGCACAATGATGAGGCACTTGCAAGTCCGGAGGCATTAAAATACTGGATGCCGGTAGACTGGTACAACGGTGGTATGGAGCATACAACACTCCATCTGTTATATTCCAGATTCTGGCATAAATTCCTCTATGATGAGAAAGTAGTTCCATGTCCGGAGCCTTACCAGAAACGTACTTCCCACGGAATGATCCTTGGTGAGAACGGAGAGAAGATGTCAAAATCCAGAGGAAATGTCGTTAACCCGGATGATATCGTAAGAGAGTACGGTGCAGATACCTTAAGAACTTATGAGATGTTCATTGGAGCATTTGATTTAAGTGCATCCTGGTCTGAGGATGGCGTCAAGGGCTGCCGTCGTTTCTTAGAGCGTGTATGGAAATTACAGGATATCATGACAGATGAAACCGGATATTCCAAAGAACTTGAGACAAAGATGCATCAGACCATCAAGAAAGTCAGCAGCGATTATGAAAATCTGAAATACAATACCGCGATCGCTGCAATGATGGCTTTGATTAACGAGTTCTATAAGAAAAATGCTGTGACTAAGGGCGAGTATGAGACACTCTTAATTCTGTTAAACCCTGTTGCTCCGCATATCACAGAGGAACTCTGGCAGATCATTGGCGGAACAGGTTATGTATACCAGCAGAAATGGCCGGAATTTGACGAGGCAAAAACAGTTGAAAATACGGTTGAGATCGCAGTACAGATCAATGGAAAAACGAAAGGAACATTGGCAATCGGCAGAAATGACGCAAAAGATGATGTGATTGCAAAAGCAAAAGAATCAATTGCAGATAAGCTGACTGGAAACATTGTAAAAGAGATTTACGTTCCGGGAAGAATTGTCAATATTGTAATGAAATAAGATGAAAAAAGGAACAAACTTATTAGAGGGTTCCATCTGGAAGGGGATTGTGTCATTTGCAATCCCCCTCTTTTTAGGGAACCTGTTTCAGCAGTTATATAATACCGCCGATTCTCTGATCGTCGGTAATTTTCTTGGCAGTGATGCTCTTGCAGCTGTCAGTTCTTCCGGCAGTCTGATATTTCTGATGGTCGGCTTTTTTAATGGAATTGCAGTTGGTGCCGGCGTTGTCATTTCGAAATATTTTGGAGCAGCAGATTATGAAGGATTGAAAAAAGCAGTACATACCAATATTGCATTTGGTCTGGTGTCCGGCTGTATCCTGACAGCGGTCGGAATGATATTGGCACCCCAGATTCTTGTATTGATGGGAACGCCGGAGTCGGTGCTGCCAAACTCCATTGTATATTTCAGGGTATATTTTGCGGGATCGGTCGCATTTGTCATGTATAATATCGTGATGGGAATCTTGCAGGCGGTCGGGGACAGCAGACATCCGCTTTATTATCTGATCTTCTCATCGATTGTAAATATTGTACTGGATTTATTGTTTGTAGGTTTACTGGGATTTGGCGTTGGTGCTGCGGCACTTGCGACGATCATCTCGCAGTTTTCCAGCGCATTTTTATGTATGCTCCGTCTGATGCGCACCAAAGATGTCTATCAGGTACAGATCTCACAGATCCGTTTTCATAGGGGAATGTTGGGACAGATCATCGGAATCGGACTGCCGTCCGGTATGCAGAACTCCATCATTTCATTTGCCAATATCATCGTGCAGACGAATATCAACAAATTTGGTGTGATGGCAGTTGCGGGATGTGGTGTTTATTCGAAAATAGAAGGATTTGCATTTTTGCCGATCACCTGTTTTGCAATGTCGCTCACAACGTTCATCGGGCAGAATCTCGGCGCAAAACAGTATGACAGGGCAAAAAAAGGTGCGTATTTTGGCATTACCTGTTCGACACTGCTTGCAGAAGTTGTCGGTGTGATCGTATTTTTTGCGATCCCGCAGCTTGCAGCGGCATTTAACAATGAAGCGCAGGTTGTTGAATTTGCGACCAGACAGGCTCACATAGAAGCATTTTTCTATTGCTTTCTGGCATTTTCGCACTGTATCGCCGGTATCATGCGCGGTGCGGGAAAATCTACCGTGCCAATGTTTGTCATGCTTGCATCCTGGTGCATCATAAGAATTACATACATCACGGTTACCGTGCATTTTATCCCGAAAATCCAGGTCATCTTCTGGGCGTACCCGCTGACCTGGTCGATCAGTTCAGTCATCTTTTTAATTTACTTCTTAAAAGCCAACTGGCTGTATAGTTTTGAGAAAAAGTAAAGTTTATTGAGCCAGTTGGCTTTGCGAATATGGCTATATAGTTTTGAAAAGAAATAAAGTTTATTGAGCCAATTCGCTTTGCCAACCTGGCTGTATAGTTCATGATAATAGAATGTTCGCGGAGCGTGCATTCTATTATATTGTATCTGTTAAAAGTTTTTATAAAACCGGATAAATTCCCCAAGTGTTTTGGAAGGTTTTGTCGTTGTTTTATAGGCAAAACCGACCTCACGCTTATGGATTGGGATGCCAAGCGGAATCTCCACTAAGGCGCCGGAGGCGAGATCCTCTTTTACAAAACTTTTGATGACGCAGGCAACGCCGACACCGATACGGGCAAAGTCGATCAGAAGATCCATGCTGGAGATGTCGATGGATTCCTTGACCTGAATCTGGTTGTCAGAAAGATAGTCGTCGATATATTGGCGTGTCATATTGTTTTTATCGAGCAGCATCAGTGTTGAGTTTGTAAGGATCTGATCCTTGTGGACGCCGCGCGCGCGCAAATTCCGCAGATAGTCTTTGGTGCAGACAAAGATATCTTCGATCTCTTCGAGAAAATCAAAATGGATATTTTTTAAATTATCCGGTTTTCCTACCAGACCGATATCGATCTTATTGTCCTCGAGCAGTTCAAGTGTCTCGTTGGTCGACTGGCAGGTGATGGAGATAGAGACATGCGGGTTCTGTCTTATAAATTCCTGCAAATAAGGAAGCAGCAGATATTTACAGAGGGTTGCGCTGACACCGATCTTTAAGTGTCCGACACCGAGCTCAATGGAACGTTTTAATTTTTCCTCACCGAGGGTTAAAGTCTCAAAGGCACTGCTCACATGGTCGTAGAGCAGTTTTCCCTCATCGGTTAAGACAACGCCGCGCGAACTTCGGGAAAACAGCTTGCAGCCGACACCTTCCTCTAATTTCTGGATGGATTTACTGATGGCAGGCTGGCTGATGTAGAGTTCTTTGGCAGCCTTTGAAATGTTGCCGGTATTTGCAACGGTATAAAAAATCCGGTAAGATGATAAATTCTGGTTCATGATAAAATTCCTTTCTGATACTGGATACATCGATAATTTTTCTCATTATACCATGAAGTTTAGTTATGGTAAATATATTTAATATGTATTTTTATTATAGTAACACCTGTGTTAGAATAACATACAGATAGGACAGCGAATGTTGTTCTACACACACATCACACAAAAAACGGGAACGGGCACACACCATTCCTGACACAGATTTTAATTTTTTAGGAGGATATACCCATGGGGATGACGATGACACAGAAAATCCTTGCAGCTCATGCAGGACTTCCATCAGTCAGTGCCGGACAGCTTATAGAGGCAGATTTGGATCTGGTTTTAGGCAACGACATTACTTCACCGGTAGCGATTCATGAAATGGATAAAATGAAGGTGGACGGTGTCTTTGATAAGGATAAGATCGCACTTGTATTAGATCACTTCGTGCCGAATAAGGATATCAAATCTGCACAGCATTGTAAATGCGTCAGAGAGTTTGCATGCCGGCATGATATTACAAATTATTTTGATGTAGGAGAGATGGGAATAGAGCATGCACTGCTGCCGGAGAAAGGTCTTACCGTGGCAGGCGATGTTATTATCGGTGCGGATTCCCACACCTGTACCTACGGTGCGCTGGGTGCATTTTCCACCGGAGTCGGCAGTACCGATATGGCGGCTGGTATGGCAACCGGAAAAGCATGGTTTAAAGTACCTGCAGCGATCAAATTTGTCCTGACCGGCAAACCTGCAAAATGGATCAGCGGAAAAGATATCATTTTACATATCATTGGAATGATCGGTGTGGATGGTGCACTCTACAAATCAATGGAATTTGTTGGAGATGGCATTTCCTACCTTTCAATGGATGATCGTTTTACGATTGCAAATATGGCGATCGAAGCAGGTGGAAAGAATGGTATTTTCCCGGTAGATGATCTGGCAAAAGAGTATATGGAAGCACATTCAAAACGCCCATATGTTGTTTATGAGGCAGATGAGGATGCAGAGTATGAGGAAACTTATACAATCGATCTTAGTACTTTAAAACCTACGGTTGCATTTCCGCATCTTCCGGAGAATACAAAGACGATCGATGAAGTCGGTGATATTAAGATCGACCAGGTAGTGATCGGCTCCTGTACAAATGGAAGAATGGATGACCTGCGTGTGGCAGCATCTATTTTAAAAGGCAAAAAAGTAGCAAAAGGATTGCGTGTGATCGTGATCCCGGCAACACAGAAGATTTACCTTGATGCAATGGAAGAAGGACTGCTTAAGACCTTTATCGAGGCTGGTGCAGTCGTGAGCACACCGACCTGTGGACCTTGCCTTGGCGGTTATATGGGAATTCTTGCAGAGCATGAGCGCTGCGTTTCCACCACAAACCGTAACTTCGTAGGAAGAATGGGACATGTGGAGTCTGAGATTTATCTTGCCAGCCCGGCAGTAGCGGCAGCAAGTGCGATTACCGGAAAACTTTCCGGACCGGATGAAGTAGCATAGGTTTAAGAAAAAGGAGAGTAAACATGAAAGCAGCAAAAGGTCATGTATTCAAATACGGAGACAACGTAGATACCGATGTCATCATTCCGGCAAGATACTTAAATTCTTCTGATCCGAAGGAACTGGCATTGCATTGCATGGAAGATATCGATAAAGATTTCGTGAAAAATGTCAAAGCTGGAGATATCATGGTGGCAAATAAAAACTTTGGATGCGGTTCATCCAGAGAGCATGCTCCGATTTCTATAAAGGCAGCCGGAGTAAGCTGTGTTATTGCAGAGACATTTGCACGTATTTTTTACCGTAATGCGATCAATATCGGACTTCCGATCATTGAATGTCCGCAGGCGGCAAAAGAGATCGAAGCCGGGGACGAAGTGGAAGTCAACTTTGACACAGGAGTGATCACGGATGTGACAAAGGGTACCTCATATCAGGGTCAGGCGTTCCCGCCGTTCATGCAGAAAATTATTGACTGTGAGGGACTGGTCAACTATATTAACCAGAAATAAAATGAAAATCAATGAATAAGAAAATCCGTCAAAGACTGGGACTGCATTTCTATGCAGTGGGGCTTTGGCGGATTTTTTTGTTTTGTCGTAATAAAGAAAATGTGTATCATTTTGTGCATGAAATGATCAATTAAGTCTATATGTTTCTATAAAATTTTCAAATATAATAGGAATCATCCTGCATGGTTTTCGAATCTGTTTGTTTCAGTTTACGGTATTGCAGGGGTGACATACCTGTATTCTTTCGGAAAATCTGCGAAAAATACGACTGTGATGAAAAACCTGTGCTGGATGCAACTTCTGCAATCGAGCGACTGGAGCTGAGCAATAGTTCTTTGCTTGCAGCGAGTCTGGTTTCCATCAGGTAATTGATGGGGGATGTTCCAACATACTCCGTAAAAGAATGTGATAAATAAAATTTGTTGATATGGGTGATTTCAGCGAGCAGATCTAAAGTAATATTTTTTGCATAATTAGCATCAATATATTTTTTCGCAACAAAACATTCCTTTGATATTTGCAAAGTGGTATCAGATATGACAGAAAGATGCTGTTCGCGTGTAATATAAACAAGCAAAACCTGTAGGAGACCATGACAGATTGCTTCAAAACCTGGCTTTCTTGCATTAAACTCTTTTATCATAATCTGGGAAAAATTAATAAAGTGTGTTTTGGCGGAACCATAATTATAGTAGCTGTATCCTTTTGGGTTAGCAGCGTTTTGGGAATTAAAATAGAAAGCGAGCCCTTCTACACCAAATACAATATAGGTCATAGGATCGTTTGACATCGTTTTTTCCGTATGTTCAATATGTGGATTTATGATTATCAGATCGTCTGCACATACAGAAACCGTATCATTTTCAATGTAAAATACACCTTTTCCACTGATAACATAGAAAAGTTCAGAAAACTGATGGGTGTGAGGGTGGCTTTGCCAATCCCCTTCGTATTTAGAAATAGAAATATAACGAAGTTTAAAATCCGGATCGGGTACTCCTTTGTACTCAAAATTAATTAATTCATTACTCATTTGTATTATCTTCCTGTTGTATCAAATTTTATATCTTATAGATTAAAACCGCAATATTACTAAAATAATGTTGTGAAACTGATGAATAAAATAGCAATTAAATAGGGTTTCTTATTGCAAGTATACAGTAATTTATGATAAATGCAAATATTTTATTGACTATAAAGCAAGATATATAAAAATTAGAGCAACATAAAAATTGAAGCAGTTGATGCAGACAGATATACTTAAAAACATCAGGTGATGAGACAAGAAAGGAGAAGACAGGAATGACAAAACAAACAGGCAGACTGACATTGCCGACCGATGCAGACATTGTCGAGGAAACCATACGATTGAAAAATCTTCTTGGAGCAGATGCATTGCGTGACTGTGACGGAACGGAGATGCCGGATGCGTTATTGAATGAGCCGGTAAAGAAATATGCAACGTATTATACGACCAGAAAGGATAATGCCTGGGCCGAGCAAAATCCGGAAGAGATTCAACAGGAATACCTGATCAGCAATCGTGTAACTGCAAGAAGTGAAAAACTATGTATAAGATTGATGGAAGGATTTCATACACAGCAGTTAAAAGTCAATACGTTGGATGATCCCAAAAGATGGTGGGAAGTAATTGATCGCACAACGGGTGAAGTGGTTTCTGTCGATGACTGGGAATTTAAAAAAGAACTGGAAGAAGTTGAAATAAAAACCATTCCTTATCATGAATATACGGTAAGTTTTCTGGCGTTTTTAATATGGGATCCTGTACATATGTATAACTTTATTACAAATGATTGGAAAGATACACCACATCAACTGACATATGATGTGCGGCAGCCGAAAACCCAGAAGTACGTAAAAGAAAAATTAAAACGCTGGTGTGAAGAAAACCCGCAGATCGACGTGGTAAGATTTACGACTTTTTTTCACCAGTTTACACTTACCTTTGATGATAAAAAACGTGAAAAATTTGTAGAATGGTTTGGATATAGTGCAAGTGTAAGTCCATACATATTAGAAAAATTTGAAAAGTGGGCAGGGTATAAATTCAGACCGGAATTTATTGTGGATCAGGGATATCACAACAGCATGTTCCGTGTGCCAAGTCGTGAGTTTAAGGATTTTATTGAATTCCAGCAGCAGGAAGTTTGTGCGCTTGCCAAGGAACTTGTAGATATTGTTCATTCCTATGGAAAAGAAGCGATGATGTTTTTGGGAGATCATTGGATAGGGACGGAACCATACGGAAAATATTTTGCAGAAATTGGTCTGGATGCAGTAGTTGGTTCTGTTGGCAGTGGTGTGACACTCCGTATGATTTCAGATATAAAAGGGGTTAAATATACAGAAGGAAGGCTTTTGCCATATTTTTTCCCCGACGTGTTTGGAGAAGGCGGAGATCCCATAGGGGAGGCAAAGGACAACTGGATGAAAGCGAGAAGGGCAATTTTACGTTCTCCGCTTGACCGCATCGGATATGGCGGATATTTAAAATTGGCCAGTGAATGGCCGGGATTTATAGAAGAGATTCAAAGTGTTGTCGGGGAATTCAGACAGATACATGAAAATATGAACGGGACGAAATCTTATGTTGCACCATTTAAAGTAGCAGTTTTAAACTGTTGGGGAGGTTTGCGGAAATGGATGTCAAACCAGGTGCATCATGCAATATGGCACAGAGAAACTTATTCTGCAGAGGGAGTGCTGGAATGTCTGAGTGGAATGCCGTTTGATGTGGAATTTATCTCTTTTGATGATGTGAAAAAAGGAATCCCAAAAGATATCAGGGTGATCATCAATGTTGGAGATGCATATACGTCATTCAGTGGAGCTGAAAATTGGATTGATGAAGCAGTTGTAACAACGTTAAGACAGTTTGTGGATGAAGGTGGTGGATTTATCGGAGTAGGAGAACCGACAGCATATCAGCATCAGGGAAGATTTTTCCAGCTGGCGGATGTGCTTGGTGTAGATCGTGAGATGGGTTTTTCACTAAGTACAGATAAATATAACGAGAAAAATCCGCAGCATTTTATCTTGGAAGATATTGAAGGGGATATTGATTTCGGAGAAGGTACGACCCGCATTTATGCGCAGGGAGATCATTATCAGATTCTTGCAATGGATGGAGAATACAGCCAGCTGGTTGTTAATCAATACGGAAAAGGTCACGGTGTTTACTTTGCAGGATTGCCGTATTCCCCTCAGAACTGCCGTATTCTGCTTCGTGCAATTTATTATGCAGCGGGAATGGAACAGGAGATGAAACGATATTACGTAACAAATGTAGATACTGAGGTCACTGTTTTTCAGAAAACGCAAAAAATAGCTGTCATAAATAATTCAGGAAAAGAATGTCAGACAGATCTGTATATCAATGGCGATTTTATCGTAAGGTTGACACTAGAACCAGGAGAAATGCGGTGGTTGAATGAGACAATGTAACTATTGATAATTTATGAGTGGTATCATACCGTCATATTTTATAAAATAAAAAAATAATAATTTTTGCAGGGAGGTATTTTTTATGAAGAAAAAAGCATTGGGATTCATGTTGGCAGCAACTATGACAGTATCTGTGTTTGCCGGATGTGGTGGGAACCAAAATGAAGGAA
>ENA-ORNB01001910-ORNB01001910.1-human-gut-metagenome-genome-assembly--contig:-NODE-1910-length-12803-cov-2.833464_pt1 | contig 12803 bp, 8 predicted proteins | sample MGYA00242112_ERZ509016 | MGnify/ENA primary metagenome ERZ509016 (study PRJEB26280, sample SAMEA2338705) | human gut metagenome | biome: human gut; feature: human-associated habitat; material: faeces...
CCGCCATGTTAAAGAGGCTTGCGGTAATGCCGGTTGCGCCTACATCAACCTGAGAAGAAGCAGTTGCAACGGCAATGGGGTGTGCCGCGTCAAACCATTCCGGCTGTATTTCTATATTCTGTTCGGCAAAAAAGCCTTTGTCCATGGCAATAAACAGCGGCGCGCTGCTGGTAAGGCGCAGCATGCCGAGCTTAACCTGCGCTTTGGCCGCTGCTGGTGCCTGCTTTTCGCTGCCGCCGCAGCCTGTAAGGGCAAATGCCAGGCAAAGTGCTGCCAGTAAAAACAGTAATTTTTTCATCGTCATCATCCTTTGCGTAGTTAGTGGTTGTTAGCATAACACTGTGTAAGCGTCTTATCAGATATTTTACATCAAAAAACCGATAAATGCACTACTTTTATTAAAAAATACACTGTAAAACTTATTTTTGTTTACTGAGCAGGTTTTGCTTTTGTTATCAGCGCGATGTTGGTATAATATAATTTGTAATGCTGTAAATAACGGAGGCTATATTTATGAAATGGAATAGATTTTTTGCTTTGGCGGCAGGTTTTATTTTGGCGGCGGGGCATAGTGCGGCATTGGCCGCAGAACCGGTGTGCCTTGCCAGCATTGAAGCGGATACCGACGGCAACGGAACGCAGGAAACCGCCGAGCTGTGGGGCAGTAAACTTACGGGAGGCAGCAGTTATTACGGCGATTTGCTGCTGATGATTAAAGACGGCAGCGGCAAACTGATAACCGCCTATACGCCTTCGCTTGAGGGCGGCTATGCCAATATTTTGCAGAAAGGGCATTTTACCGGCAAGGGCGAGCAGATTATTGTGCGCTCTTTAAGCGGGGCGGCACAGGAAATGCAGGTGCGCATTATCGACGCAGCGCTGCCCAATGCCGTGCAGGAAATTTATACCGGTAGCGATAATCTGGGCGCAGCCGTTAACGCTGCTTTTAAGCCCGGTTTTAAAACGGAATTTGTGTTTGAAGATTTTAAAGACGGCGTGCGTACGAAAGCCGTTGAATACGGCGTACTGCCGCACGAAAAAGATTATTATATTAACTGTGGGCTGTATGACGGAAACGGAAATTTGCTAAAGCCCTACCGCAAGCCGGAAAGCCGCATGAGCGGGGTTACCGTTATTGCAGACCCCGAAGGCATGGACAAGCTTGCGACCTTGCAGACCGTAAGCGGAACAGGCAGCGAGGACACGCTTGCCAAAATTGCTGCCGAGTGGGAATATGACGGCGGCTGGCAGTTGAAGGACCGCGAATTATATACGCAAATTGTGCAGAACGGCGAATTCCGACGCAACCTCGTTTTCGGCAACGGCATGCTTTACAGGCAGCAGGCTGTAATGGACGGCAGCAGCGTAACTTATCCGCTGATGGCGGTTGAAGGCAAACAGGAACTGCAAAACACCATTAACGGCGAGCTGGAGAAAGTTTGGCAGCCCTATGCCGCAGTGCTTGGCAAAAAAAGCTGCGAGCTTGATTATACGGTGCCTTTTGCTGGTTCGGACATGATGTCGTTGATGTTTTTCGGCGTAATGGGTGAGGGCAGCGAAGAAATTTTTGAACGCCTGCCGCTGAACATATCGCTCAGCGACGGCAAAGTCCTTGATATCAGTGATGTTCTGGATGTTGAAAAACCGGATTTATTGCCGGTACTTGCTCTGCTCGGCGCTGAAGATAAGGTTGATTTTACCAGAGAAGTGCCGAATTCCTGGTATTATAATGGAAAGAATCTGGTGTTCTGCCAGAAGATGAAAGACGGCACGGGCTGGAATGAAGCGGCTATACCGGCAGCTGAGCTTGAGAATTTTATGCTTAACAAGGATTTGCTGAAAAAATAACAAAAATTAAACAAAAATGCCACAAAGGAACTGACTGGAGAGTCTAATGGCGAAAAACCGAGAAAATAAAAGCAATGATAAGTAAAATTAATGAAATTTGCTGAAATTAAGGTTTGCCTTTCTGCTTTTGAAGGAATATAATTATATTACTTTGGTTTAAGTATATCCTTTTTGCTTTTTTGTACTTGAAACTTAAGTTAGAAGGAGGAATAGATTTATGTTGAATTTTTTGCGTAAGAACAGGAGCGGCAAAGCAGCAGTTGCAGCGCTTGCTGCCGTAACTGTGTTTTCGCTTGCCGGCTGCGGCGGCGAAAAAGCAGCGGCTCCGCAGGCTACGCTTGTAAAATCCATGCAGGTAATAAAGCGTGATACACCGCTGGTTTACGATTATACCGGCTTTGTGCAGGCTCAGCAGGAAATGGAGCTGAAAGCACAGGTAAGCGGGCAGATTACCGGCAAGTATTTTAACGGCGGTGAAACCGTTCAGGCGGGGCAGATTTTGTACACGATTGATCCGCGTACCTATCGCGCCAACCTTTTGCAGGCACAGGCAAACCTTGCCAATGCCCGTGCTCAGCTTGCCAACGCTTCGGTAGATGCCGAACGCTACACAAAACTTTACGAGCAAAGCGCTGTTTCCAAACAGACTCTCGATAACGCCATTATGGCGCGTGACCAGGCACAGGCATCCGTAAATGCACAGGAAGCCATGCTTGAAAATGCACAGATTGATATGAACGAAACCAATGTAACGGCTCCGTTTACCGGACGCATTGATACTACTGCCCTTGAAGTAGGCAACTATGTTACCGACGGGCAGACCACCATGGCAACAATTTCCAATACCGACCCGGTATTTGTAGAGTTCAGCATGGCTGAGCCTGAATACTTGAAGCTTGCCAATACTGCCGTTGACAGAGGGCAGGCAGCTCCGCTGGAAAATTTGAGCATTGTTCTGAGCGACGGCACCACTTATGACCTGCCCGGCCGCATTGCCGAAGTTAACCGTGCGTTGACTGCCAACACCGGTACGCTTACCATTAAAGCGCTGTTCGATAACCCGAACCGCGTGCTGCTGCCGGGAATGTTCGCACATGTACAGGCAACGGCAGGCACCAGGGCTAACGCACTTCTCATTCCGCAGCGTGCCGTTACGGAATTGATGTATAAGAAATTTGTTTATGTTATCGGCGCAGACAACAAGGTTGAAATGCGCGAAGTTACCCTTGGGCCTCGCGTAGGGCGTTTGTGGATGGTTGAAAGCGGCCTTAACGGCGATGAAACAATCGTTGTTGAAGGTACCGGCAAAATTACGGCCGGTGCGCTTGTAAACCCCGAACCGATGACGGAAGCAGAACTTGACACTACCGCCGACAGAACAGAATCCGGCGATGCTGCCGGTGCAGCAAAATAAGGAGGTAAGCTGAATGGCACGATTTTTTATTGACCGTCCGGTCTTTGCCATGGTGCTGGCCATATTGATTACGCTGCTGGGCGCTATTGCCGGTTTCAGCCTGCCTATTGCCCAGTATCCTAATATTACCAAGCCGCGTATTTCCGTAACTACCAACTATACGGGCGCAAGTGCCCAGACGGTAGAAGAATCTGTTGCGCAGGCAATAGAACAGAAGGTAAACGGCGTAGAAAATATGCTGGATATGAGTTCTACCAGTACCGCTACCGGCGAATACAGCTTAAACGTACAGTTTAACCTGGAAAAGAACGCCGATATTGCTGCGGTAGAAGTGCAGAACCGTGTATCGCAGGCAACCAGCTCCATGCCGCAGGAGGTAACTGCATACGGCATTACCACGACGAAGGAATCTGCGGAAACGATTATGTATTTCGCACTTACCTCGCCTAATAATACTTATGACAGTATGTTCCTCAGAACATACGCCGACGTTAACTTTATCGACGCTGTTAAGCGCGTTAAAGGCGTATCCACCGTTGATGAATACGGCCCGGAATATTCCATGCGTATCTGGCTGAACCCGGAAAAACTGGCTCAGCTTAACCTTACAACAAGCGATATTGAAACGGCGGTAGAAGCTCAGAACATTCAGGCGCCTGTAGGTACCGTAGGTGCCCGCCCGACTGTTGACGAGCAGGAAAAACAATACTCAGCGAATGCGCAGGGCCGTTTAAAAACACCTGAAGAATTCGGCAATATTATTATCCGTTCCATTAACGGCGAAAACCTTTACTTAAAGGATATCGCCCGTATTGAAGAAGCACCGAGAAGCGACCTGGTACTCAGCCGTTTGAATGGCGGTGCCTCCGTAGTATTCCCGGTATCCCTTACCAGTGACGCCAACTCCATTGAAACGGTTTCGCAAATCCGCGAAGTTTTGGCTGACGCCGAAAAACGTTTCCCGGCAGATATGAAACTGACGGTTATTCAGGATAACACGCAGTTCATTACCGAATCTTTGAATAAAGTTGCACATACCTTCTTTGAAGCGCTGGTACTGGTTATTTTTGTAATCTTCATGTTCCTCGGCAGCTGGCGCGCAACGCTCATTCCGCTGCTGGCAGTACCGGTATCTCTGGTTGGTACTTTTGCTTCGTTCGTACTTTTGGGCTTTACCATTAATACGCTGACGGCCTTCGCACTTATCCTTGCTATCGGCCTCGTAGTCGACGACGCTATCGTCGTTGTAGAAGCGGTAGAGCATCATATTCAGGATACGGGCCTTACGCCTAAAGAAGCAACCTACCGCGCCATGAGCGAAGTTTCCGGCCCTGTTGTGGCCATTGCCTTCGTACTTTCCGCGGTATTTATCCCGACTGCGTTTACCGGCGGTACGGTTGGCGAGCTTTATAAACAGTTTGCCATTACCATTTCCGTTTCAATGATGCTTTCGGCACTTATCGCATTGTCGCTGACCCCGGCGCTGTGCGCTCTGATTTTAAAACCTAAAAAAGATGAAGCCGAAATTAAAGGCTTTATCGGCAAAGCCGTACATGCTTTCAACAAATGGTTTGAAAGAACGCTTGCTAAATACGTAACTAACGTAGAAAAATGCATCCGCCATGCAAAAGTTGTTATGGCCTGCCTGCTGGTTGGCGTAATTTTAATCGGCTTCCTGTTTAAGATTCCTCCTTCCGGCTATGTTCCTAACGAAGATATGGGCATGAGCGCCGTATCCTTCAGCCTGCCGGAAGGCGCTTCCAGCAACCGTAATATTCAGCTGATGGGCGAACTCAGTAAAGAAGTTCAGAAATTCCCGGGCGTTGACTATGTAATGGAAGTATCCGGCGTTGATATTCTGAGTTCTGCGCAGAAAGCATCTGCCGGCCTAGTAGTTGTAGCCATGAAGCCTTATGCAGAACGTGATACCACCATTCAGGATATCATTCCTATGATTCAGGGCCTCGGTCCTAAATTCCCGGATGCCACAGTTATGGCCTTCCAGCCGCCTGCATTGCCTGGCGCTTCCAGCACCGGTTCGTTAAGCATGTACATTATGAACCTTGGCGGTGAAGATGTAAGCCTGATGAATGACCGTGCGCAGGAATTTTTGGCGAAAGCACGCCAGCGCCCGGAAATAGGCATGATTTACACCACACTGAACACCACCACGCCTATGTATAAATTCAATGTAGACCGTGATAAGGCACAGAGCCTGAACGTACCTGTTTCCAGTGTATTCAGCGCATTGCAGACCTTCCTCGGCGGTTACGAAATCAATGACCTGAACAACTTCGGCCGTACATGGAAAGTTGTTATGCAGGCTGATGACAAATACCGCTCCAACGTTGACGATATGCGTTATTTCTTTGTACGCAGCAACGATGGCACGATGGTTCCGCTGAACACTCTTGTAACTTATGACAATGAGAACAGCTCCGTTGTTATGACGCGCTTTAACGGCGCACGCGCTATTAAAATTGCAGGCGACCCTGCCGAAGGTTATTCTACCGGCCAGGCCATGACTGCTCTGGAAGAAGTTGCGGCAGAAACTTTGCCGGTAACTTACAGCTATGAATGGACCGACCAGAGCCGTGACCAGATTGAAGCTGGCAACCGCTCCATGCAGATTTTTGTAATTTCCCTTATCTTCGTATTCCTCTGCCTGGCAGCTTTGTATGAAAGCTGGACCATTCCTCTGGCAGTTCTCCTTTCCGTGCCTACTGCCGTACTGGGCTGCATTCTCGGCCAGTACCTGCGCGGGCAACAAAATGACGTTTATATGCAGATTGGCTTGATTATGCTTATCGGCCTTGCTGCCAAGAACGCAATTTTGATTGTAGAATATGCCAAGATGAATATGGAAAAAGGCATGGGCGTTGTTGATGCTGCTGTTGAAGCATCCCGCCTCCGTCTCCGTCCGATTCTGATGACTTCGTTTGCATTCATCCTCGGCTGCCTGCCGCTGGCTGTTGCAACCGGCCCGGGCGCAGGCGCGCGTGTATCCATGGGTAACGCCGTAGTTGCCGGCATGACCTTTAACACGCTGTTTGGTATCTTCCTTATTCCGGTATGCTTTGTAGTTGTAGAAAAATTCTTCAGCAAAAAGCATAAAGAAGAAGCCTGATAAAAGTAAATAATTAGTGAAAAATGCCTTGCTTGACGGCGGGGCATTTTTTATAGCAGGAATTTTTAAATTTGTGTTGTATAATAGTTAGAGTAAACAAACTATTTTGAAATAGAGGGGAATTTGCTTGAACAGATTAAAAGAACAAAGCCGCTTTCTGCGCAATGTGTGGTTTTTAACAAAAAGCTACTGGCAGTCGGAAGAACGCTTGAAGGCGTTTGCCCTGCTGGCGGTAATAATTGCGCTTACGCTGGCGGTTGTATATGTAATTGTTTTAATTAACGACTGGTTTAACGTATTTTATGAAGCGCTGCAAAATTATGACACCGAGAAAATTTTTGATGAACTGATACATTTTTCGTGGCTGGCCGCGCTGTACATTATTTTAATGGTATATTCGTTTTATCTGCAGCAGGTGCTTATAATTAACTGGCGCCGCTGGCTTACAGACCGCTACATTGACGAATGGCTGCGCAATAAAACTTATTACCGCCTGCAGGTTTTCGGCGCCGATACCGATAACCCTGACCAGCGTATCAGTGAAGATGTGCGCCTGTTTGTGGAAATGACGCTGACTTTCAGTATCGGCGTTTTAAAGGCGGTATGCACATTTGTATCGTTCGTATTTGTTTTGTATAATATTTCCGGGCCGCTCGATTTTACGCTTTGGGGGCACAGCTTCCATATCGAAGGCTATATGGTGTGGGTTGCGCTTATTTATTCGGCGCTTGGCACCTGGGTAACGCATGTTGCCGGCAAAAAGCTGGTTGGGCTTAATTTTGTGCAGCAGCGTTACGAAGCAGATTTCCGTTTCAGCATGATGCGCATGCGCGAAAATGCCGAGAGCATTGCCTTTTACAGCGGCGAAGGGCGCGAGGGCAGCATTTTTAAAAAGCGTTTTGCACTGCTTTTGGACAACTTCTGGAAAATTATTCAAAAACGCAAACAGCTTATCTGGATTAATTCCGGTTATTCGCAGATTGCCATTATTTTTCCGATGGTTGTGGCGATGCCGCGTTACTTGGCACACCAGATTACGCTGGGCGGTCTGATGCAGGTAAGCAACGCCTTCGGTAAAGTACAGGAATCGCTTTCGTATTTTGTTGATATGTACGCTTCCATTGCCGAATGGCAGTCTGTTGTTAACCGTCTTACCGGGTTCGGGCTGCACATGCACGAAGTCAAGCAGGAAAAATTGCAGCCGGATTTGCAGCGAGAGTTATCTGATGGCGGCATTGCAGCCAAGCAGCTTGATATAACGCTGCCGGACGGGCATGTTTTGATTGACGGTGCGGAATTTAACCTGCGCCGCGGCGAAAATATTTTAATCAAAGGGCCAAGCGGCAGCGGCAAAAGTACTTTGCTGCGCGTTCTGGCAGGTATCTGGCCGTATGTAAAAGGCAGGCTTGCCATGCCGGAAGCGGAAAACACCATGTTTATTCCGCAAAAGCCGTATCTGCCGCTCGGCACTCTGCGCGAGGCGCTGCTGTACCCCGGCGGGCATGAGTGCAGTGATGAAGAACTGAAAAACGTGCTTGCAAAATGCAGTATCGGTTATTTAGCAGAAAATTTATATGTTGAAGCGGACTGGGCGCATGTTTTAAGCGGCGGCGAACAGCAGCGCGTGGCTTTTGCGCGTGCGCTTATTTATAAGCCGGACTGGCTGTTTCTGGATGAAGCAACCTCCGCTCTTGACGAGGCTACGGAAAAAGCCATGTACACTTTAATTTCTGACGAAATGCCGCAGACTACGGTTATCAGCATCGGGCACAGAAGCACTTTAAACAGCTTCCATCAGGCAGGGCTGTTTTTAGATAAAAACTTGAAAAAATTATCTTTCGGCTATCTTTAATTTGTTTTATGATGAGTACAAAAGGAGGTACAACCAATGATGCCAATGGAAATAGCGTCCGGTATTTATGATGTGGGTGCAACGGACTGGATTGTGAGGGATTTTCACGGATATAAAACCGAGCGCGGCGCTTCATACAACAGTTATTTAATTGTTGATGAAAAAATCTGCCTTATTGATACCGTTAAGGCCTGCTATGCAGATGAGCTTTTGGAGAAAATACGCCGTGTTGCTGACCCTGCCAAAATAGATTATGTAGTGGTAAACCACGTTGAACCTGACCATGCGGGTGCGCTGCCGGAGGTTTTAAAAGCAGCTCCCAATGCTAAATTTGTTATTACCATGCAGGGCAAAAACGAGGCTTTGCGCCATTACGGCGACGGCTTTGACTTTATGGTTGTTAAGGAAGGCGACAAAATAAGCCTTGGCAGCCGTGAACTGACTTTTGTGCCCATGCCGATGCTGCACTGGCCCGACAATATGGTAACCTACTGCCCGCAGGACGGCATTCTGTTCAGCAACGATGCTTTCGGACAGCATTATGCTTCTTCCAAACGCTTTGATGACGAAGTTGACGAATATGTTTTGTTCTATGAAGCGAAAAAATATTTTGCCAATATTTTGTGGCCGTATGCGCGTTTAATCGGCGGTGCGCTTAAAAAAGCCTCTGCGCTTGATATTAAAATGATTGCTCCGGCGCACGGCGTTATCTGGCGCAGCAAAATTGCGCAGATTCTTGAAAAATATGCAGCCTGGGGAACGGGCGTTAACGGCAAAAGCGTAGTTATTGCCTACGATACCATGTGGGGCGGCACGGAAGCGCTGGCACGCGCTATGGTTGAAGGCGCTGCCGCTGCCGGTGTAAAAGTGCAGCTGATGCGTATGGACAGAACCCCGTGCAGCACTGTGGCGGCAGAATTGTTTGAAGCGGGCGGCCTGCTTGTAGGTTCGCCGACTTTAAATAGCGGCATGATGCCGACAATCGGCGGTATGCTGGTTTATTTAAAAGGCTTGCAGCCTAAAGGCAAAAAAGCGGCAGCTTTTGGCACTTGCGGCTGGGCAGGCGGTGCGCAGAAAGATATGGAAGCCATGCTTACGGCAGGAGGGTTTGATTTACAGCCCGGCTTTAACTGCAAATGGCGTGCCTGTATTGATGAAACCGAAGCAGCGCGGCAGTTTGCCGATGAGTTTGCAAAAAATCTGTAATTATTAAATAATGGCAGCGGTGGAATTTACAAAAATTTCATCGCTGTTTTTTATTTATGCCTTGCCAAAAGTCGAAAAGTCAAATATAATAAGTGTAAAACAATACATCTAAATTTATGGGGTAATCAGATATGAGAAATCTTGCTGATGCAATAGAAAATTTTATTATCCGCCAGTTGCTGGAGGACAGTGAGGACACTGTGCTGGTGCAGCGTAATGAACTGGCCGATAAATTATCGTGCGCTCCGTCGCAGATAAGCTATGTTATAAGCACGCGCTTTACGCCGGAAAAGGGCTATCTGGTGGAATCGCGCCGTGGCAGCGGCGGCTTTGTGCGCATTGTGCGGGTTACGCCGCCCAACAAGGAAGCCAAACGCCGGGAATCTGCGCAGGCTCTTTTGGAATACTGGGCGCACCGCGGCATGGTTACAGCCCGCGAATATGCTCTTTTAAAATATATGCTTGAAATTATAAATGCGGATGAAAAGAAAAAAATAACTGTATTACAGAATGCCATAAGTAAGATGATGCAGGTGAGGTGACAGATATGTTATGCCAGAAATGCGGCAAAAAAGAGGCCGTTGTGCATGTAGTGTGCATGGTAAATAATAAACAGATTGACAAGTGGCTGTGCGCGGACTGCGCCGAAAAGCTGATGCCGTACGCCGTCAGCGGCGGCGGGCGCGCTGTTGACCCGCGCAATTTGCTTGAAACATTATTTTTTGGCGGTGAGCAGGCAAAACCGCAGGAACGCCGTTTTACCAAACGGATGGCTTCCATTTTGGAAAATGCCATGCGCAGTGCGTTGGACCGCGGGCATGACCACCTCGGTACGGAGCATTTGCTGCTGGCGCTTTTAAACGAAAAGGACTGTTACGGAGTAAGAGTGCTTGAAAAGCTGGGCATTAACCCTGTTGCCGTGGCGGAAGAAGTGGAAAAAGCCATGGACCCGGCGGGCAATTTGCAGATTATCATCGGCTATACGCCGCGTGCCAAACGCGCGCTTGAAATTGCTGCCGAAACCGCACTGGCCTTAAAATCGCCGCAGGTAGGCTCCGAGCATTTGCTGATGGGCATTTTGCGCGAGGACAAAGGCATGGGGGGCACGGTGCTGCGCAAATTTAACATTACTGCGGAACAGGTATGGCAGATTATCCGTTCCATCCGTGAACATCAGCCGTCCGTTCCTGGCTTTGAAGAACCGGAAATGCCTTCGTATTATGATGAAATGCCGGAAGAAGCATCGCTTGAGGTTTTAAACGAATTTGGGCGCAATTTAAACGAACTGGCGGCAGCAGGGAAAATTGACCCTGTAATCGGCAGGGAAAATGAAATTGAAAGAGTTATACAGATTTTGTGCCGCCGTACGAAGAATAACCCCGTTTTAATCGGCGAGGCCGGTGTGGGCAAAACAAGCGTGGCCGAAGGCCTGGCACAGCGTATTGTTGACGGCAAGGTGCCGGAACTTTTGCGCAGCAAAACCGTTTTTTCGCTGGAAATCGGGTATCTTGTGGCAGGTGCCAAATACCGGGGCGATTTTGAAGAACGCCTGAAAGATATTCTGGAAACCATTAAAGAAAACAAGGATATAATTCTTTTTATAGACGAACTGCATACCATTATCGGCGCGGGCGCAGGGGAAGGCGGCACAGATGCGGCCAATATTATAAAACCTGCCCTTGCAAGGGGCGAATTGCAGGTTGTAGGTGCTACAACGCTCAGCGAGTACCGCAAGCATATTGAAAAAGATTCAGCGTTTGATCGTCGTTTCCAGACCGTATTAGTAAAGGAGCCTAACGAAGAGCAGGCTGTTCGAATTCTTGAGGGCCTACGCGATCGTTATGAAGAGCATCATCACGTTCACTTTACTGACGAAGCGCTGTCTGCGGCGGTAAGCTTGTCAGATCGCTATATTCAGGATCGTTACTTGCCCGACAAGGCGATTGACGTTCTTGACGAAGCGGGTGCACGTATGCGAATTCGCAACATGGTGCTGCCTGAAGAATTGCAAAAGATCGATGACGATCTACGCAAATTGCGCGCCGCTAAGGAATCTGCAATTGCCGATCAGGACTTTGAGCGTGCAGCAAGAGTGCGCGATGAAGAAGAAAAACTTCAAAAACAGCGCGTAGAGGCACAGAAGAACTGGGAAGAAAAAACTTCTAAGACACTCAACGAAGTCTCAGTTGAAGATGTAGCAGATATCGTATCAATGACGACTGGTGTTCCTGTTTCAAACCTCACCGAAGCGGAAACCGAGAAGCTTCTTCGTATGGAGTCAGTGCTGCACGAGCGTGTTATTGGTCAAGATGAAGCAATTACGGCGCTTTCCAAAGCAATTCGTCGCAGCCGTTCAGGGTTGAAAGATCCTAAGCGCCCTGTTGGTTCGTTTATCTTCTTGGGTCCTTCGGGCGTAGGAAAAACTGAGCTTTCGAAGGCTTTAGCAGAATTTCTCTTCAACTCCGAAGATGCGCTTATTTCCTTCGATGATTCGTGTTGATATGTCAGAATATATGGAAAAACACAGTGTATCAAAACTTATTGGTTCACCTCCGGGATATGTTGGATATGAAGAAGGCGGACAGCTTAGTGATAAGGTTAGAAGAAATCCATATTCAGTAGTTCTTTTTGATGAAATCGAAAAAGCTCATCCTGATGTCTTTAATATTCTTCTTCAAATTCTCGAAGAAGGACGTCTGACCGACTCTCAGGGTCGTGTGGTTGATTTCCGAAACACCGTTATCATCATGACCTCCAATGTGGGTGCTCGCGAAATTACTACCAGCGCACCGCTTGGTTTTGCGTCAGGAGACAAGGGCGGTTTGGACGATAAGGAAATCAAGTCGCGCGTAATGAGCGAAGTCAAAAAGCTCTTTAGACCTGAATTCCTGAATCGTATTGATGAGATTATCGTATTCAAGTCGCTCACCGAGGATGAGATTGTTGAGATCGTTGATCTGATGATCGATGAACTCCGTCAGCGCCTCATAGAGCAGAACATGACTATCAACTTGACTAAACAGGCAAGCAAACTGATAGCTAAAGAGGGAACAGATCTGTCCTTTGGCGCTCGACCTCTACGTCGTGCTATTCAAAGACTGATCGAAGATCCAATTTCTGAACAAATCCTGGAAGGCAAGTGGACAAGTGGTTCGGTGATTGACGTTGATGTTGAGCACACCGAAGACGGAGATCATCTTACCTTCGTGCCAGGAACTGGTTCTATACCTGCACCGCGTAAGCGTGATACCATAGCTGCAGAGGCTGAGCTGCTTCTTGCGGGATATGATCTAGGCCATGCGGGACTTTCGTCGCGTGGCGGCGGATCGTCTTCTGGTGATCAAGCGGCCGACTAG
>ENA-ORNB01001914-ORNB01001914.1-human-gut-metagenome-genome-assembly--contig:-NODE-1914-length-12790-cov-4.452140_pt1 | contig 12790 bp, 14 predicted proteins | sample MGYA00242112_ERZ509016 | MGnify/ENA primary metagenome ERZ509016 (study PRJEB26280, sample SAMEA2338705) | human gut metagenome | biome: human gut; feature: human-associated habitat; material: faeces...
TGTAAATCGCCTTTTCTTTCGGACAGCCGTAAGCCCCCGCTGAAATCAGCGGGAAAGCTATTGACTTGCACCCCTTTATTTCCGCAAGGTTCAGCGAGTTCTTATAGCAGGAGTAAAGCTGTTCTTCCTTCTCTTTACCGCCCTCGCGCCAGATGGGACCCACCGTGTGGATTATGTACTTGCACGGCATCTGGTATCCGTGAGTTACACGCGCTTCGCCCACCGGACAGCCGCCGATTCTCTTACATTCCTCCAGCAGCTTGGGACCAGCCGCTTTATGAATCGCGCCGTCAACGCCACCGCCGCCCAGCAGGGAAGTGTTCGCAGCATTCACGACTGCGTCAGCTTCGACCTTTGTTATATCGTTCCTTATCATAATGAAAGGCATATTACATCGCTCCTTGTTTGTAATTAATTACAGTATAACACAAGTTCCGCGTTTTGTAAATCACTTTTCCGACTCATTTTTGCGCTTCTGTATCAGGCTCTCGATGAATTTCAGCGCATAACCGCCCGCACGGACTATCTCGGCGCGCTTTCTGCGGTCTTTTTCCTGCTCGGCAAGGTCGGCGACATATTCCGCACGATAGAGCTTCATCGGGCAGTCTATCTTGTCGCCGTGGTAGTGGTCGTAGAGCTTCATCATAGCCTCGGCGCCGAGCAGTTCATAAAGTTCAAAGTACCTGTCGGTAAGCGCCTTTTCTTCATTCTCCTCCGGGAAAATAGCTTCAAAATCGTTTGAGTTGTTCATAATTACGCCCCCATAGTGATAATACCGTGCTTTCTGGAACGAATGACCGCTGGCTTAACTTCTTCGTCGGAATAGAAGCACTTTTTGTCCTCAAGCCTGATATAGGCAAGTCTGCCGCCCTGCGCACCGAGTATCTGATGATTCAGCGAATTTGGGATAACGGCACAGCCGCAGTCGATGCCGATAAGATTTCCCTTGAAAATGACCCTCATGGGAGAACGCTCCATGAGCATACCGGTCATAGTGTGACCGAAAACGTAATTCGTGACGGTCCTGCGCATGAAGTCGAGCGCCTCCCTCGACCACACGGCAAACTCTGCTTCCGAGCTGTACATCTTCTTATATCTGCCGTATAATTCCCGGTCAGCCGCGTGGACAAGCCTGTATTTCTCTGAATCCACGTCAACGTCAATGTTCAGCGGCAGGGATTTCAGAAAGTCCACGATATCGCTCCTGATTTTCTTCGGCTGGCTCTGGAGAGCGGCGAAAGTAAGCAGACCGCCGTTGTGGTACCATAGTTCCATGCTGTCGATTGTACTGCGTCTGATTCCGTCGTAAGGCTCGCCGAGGGCGTTCAGCATCATGAATTCGTGGTTGCCGAGGAGCATTTCTGCGTTCGGCATATCCATAACGCGCTTCAGAATCTCTATCCCGCAGAATCCTCTGTCGATGACGTCGCCGAGGATATACAGCCCGTCATCGGGCTGGAGATCGATCTTTTCGAGAATAGCCTCGAAGCAGTCGAGATGACCGTGAACGTCCGAAATAACGTAAGTGAATCCCATAAAGTACTCCTTTCACAATGCCTGTTTCTTCCGTGATTTTAGTATACCACAAACATCACTATGAAAGGTAATCCGCTAATTGACCTATGAACAAAATGAAAAACTCCCGCCGGAAAGGGCAGGAGAAAACAGGTTCATATTTGCACTTGACAAATTCTACGGAATGTGCTATTATATAATCTTACCTCACAGCCAATGCAGAAAGGAAAAGCCATGAGCAGAAGCAGAACATTCACAAGATATCAGAGGAGAGCGCATATCAGCCGCAAGAAACGTATCATTGCAGAGGGAAATATCTGGTACTACAAATTCGAGGGACAGCTCAGCAAGGGTAAGATACACTGCTCCTGCCCGATGTGCAGGGTCAAGTCCTGCGACTGCAAACAGGCGAGGGATATCCGCAGAATGGATTCGATGGATTATTCGATGAGAGCGGCGTAAATCAGCCTATCAACATGACGAAAAGACCGTTCAGCGCGATAACGCCGGAACCTCAGACCAGTATTTTCATTGCGCTACTTCCAATTGGAGCAATGATTTCAGGACAAGGAGAAAATGAGCATGATTTGTATTAATTGCGGTGCAAAGGCTGAGAAAGTTTGTGCCCCTTTTATTGCTGGTGAACCCGCTCCACAAGCGGCCTTTAGTCTGTTTACTCAAAATGCTAAATTCGGCGAACTCCTGAACCACTATCAGAGCAGCATTAAGTAAAAAACAAAACATCGGCGGTTCGGAGTCCGCCGATGTTTTTCTTTGATGAGATTATTGAGTTGCGCCACGAGCACATGTGCAACCAGATAATGGATCTTGCAATGGAGCAGGTTCTGGAGGAAAGCGGGAAATCCCGCAGGGAAGCCCAGGAAACCGCAGTGTTCTGCCAGGTCGATAACATGATGTACAGCGCGCTTCCCCGGGCGGAGTTTCTCTATACCCAGCAGATAGGCAGGGGAGGGACTATGTGCGACTACACTTTCAGGAAAAGATAACCGCTTTCTATTGACAAACCTGCTCGGAGATACTGTAATTATAGTATAAAAAAGAGAGGTAGACAGAAAAGATTCACGTTAAATTACAGCTTGGCTGCCTGCTGGTAATTCTGTATATTGTGATAAGCTACATCAAGGAAACCACAAAGACCAAAATGAAATGCGATCACTTCTTTGACGCGCTTATGATAATCACTCCCTGGGCGGTTTTTTTCGATGGATTTACAGCATGGACGGTCAACCATATGGATTTAGTCCCCGACATGGTTAACAGGATTGCGCACCTGCTGTTCTTCCTTCTAATGGATCTGACGATCATCATTACGACCGCGTATACATTTGACCAGCTTCTCGGATTCCGTAAAAAGCGGCACATACTGTACCTCGGGATTCCGGGAATCATCTCGCTTTTGCTGGTCTGCCTTGGAATAGGCGACCTCCGCTTCATCGAGGGCGCAACAACGTGGTACTCCATGGGCTTTTCCGTGTACGTCTGCTATGCAACGATAATCCTGTATTATGGCGCTGTGCTGTATTTTGTGATTTCAAGACGGCGCTTCCTGCCGAAGGATAAGGTTCTCGGAACACTGTCGTTCATTGTGATAGCGGGCGTGATACTGGTAACTCAGACCATCTTCCCGGAGGTTCTGCTGACCGCTATATTCCCGACTATACTCCTGCTGGGAATTTACATTGACTTCGAGAACCCCGCGATCCGCAAGCTGACGATGTACACGGACGAAATGGCGGACGGATTTGCAACGATGGTCGAGAGCCGCGACAATAACACCGGCGGGCATATCAAGCGCACAAAGGCGTACGTTACGCTGATTCTGAATAAAATGCGCGGCGACAGCTACTACCGCAGGGTGCTCAGCCGGGATTACATAACGCATGTTATAAACGCCGCTCCGCTCCATGACGTAGGAAAGATAGCGACCCCGGACAGCATTCTCCAGAAGCCCGGGAAGCTCACCGATGAGGAATACGCCATCATGAAGCGTCACGCCGCAGAGGGCGGAAAGATAATCCAGCAGACCTTCCGCGACCTTGACGACGCGGACTTCCGGCAGATAGCCTACGAAGTTGCGAGGTTTCACCACGAAAAGTATAACGGAAAGGGCTACCCGGACGGCCTGAAATCCGAGGAGATACCGCTCCATGCAAGGATAATGGCAGTCGCGGACGTATTCGACGCCGTATCCCAGAAGCGCTGCTACCGCGACGCAATGCCACTTGAGCAGTGCTTCGACATAATCAGAAGGGGGAGGGGAACGGACTTCGACCCCGACCTTGTTGACATCTTCCTGGATTCAAAGGAAGAGATAATTCAGCTTATGAACGCAAACGACGCCCAGGAAGAAGAACAGCCGTGACGCTTCGAAGTACAAAAAAGCTGCCCATATCCGGGCAGCTTTTTTCAGTTATCATTCTGGGAATTCTGTTCTTCCTGCTGGAGTTCAGCGCGGTATTTTGCTTCTGCGGCTTCGCGCTCGGCGATCCGCTCCTGAAGCTTCTTTGCGCGGCGCTTCTTTCTGAGGAAAAATGCGAGGCTCATTGCGCCCCATATTACAAGAAGCGCGCCTATCGCGATTCCCATTATAATAAGCGATAATGCTAAGTAATCGTCCATGTCAGCCCTCCGTGCCGCTTTCAAAGTAGCTTTCCAGGTACTGCCTGAAATTTTCAGGGCTGCGCTGGATACGTTTCTTTATTGAATCCGCCTCGGTCTTGTCCGCCGCGGATATCGTAAGGTAGTACTTCTGCCTGCCTGTTTTTTCAGACTTGATGGTGACGCCTATCGTGCAGGTACCGTTTTCGTGTTCGGCATAGCGCACCGAAACGAGCGAATCCTTCTTAATTTCATCGCGGGTGTAGACCTTCACGGCCTCCTCGAACATCTTTTCGCGGATCGACTGCGGAAGTTCGCTGCCGAATTCCCTTGCAGCGGCGTCGCCGAGCCTGGTGTTTGAGTATACCGGAATACCGTTGACTTCCTGGCAGGTGCAGAGCCTTCCGGTGATGCCGTCCAGCGCTTCCATAAGGTCGAAATAATTCACCGCCTGTTCGAGCGAGGTTATCTCGATAAGCTGATCGCGGTTGAGCGGGCAGCCGATACTGTATAAAAGATGGCATACCAGTATCCGTATTTTATTCACATCGTCTATTCGTATTCTCGGTTGTTCTTTCATCGTATCACCACTTTGAATAATTGAGCAGGGAAAGTAACATGGGATTTACAGCTTTCCTTCGGAGGAAAGCGCGGAAACCAGCGCGATATTCAGCGCAGCCTCAACGCACGGAACCGCGCGCGGAACTACGCAGGGGTCGTGCCTTCCCTTGATGACGAGCTCCTGCTCGGTCATCTCCTTGAAGTCGACGCTGTTCTGCGGGCGCGAAATTGAGGGCGTAGGCTTGAACGCGGCGCGGAATATAATGGGCATTCCGGAGGAGATACCGCCAAGTATGCCGCCGTGGTTGTTGGTGAGCGTTACGATCTTTCCGTCCCTCAGCGCGAATTCGTCGTTGTTTTCGCTGCCGAACATGTCCGCACAGCCGAATCCGTTGCCGAACTCGATTCCCTTTACCGCCGGAATAGCGAACACCAGCCGGGATATTACGTTTTCCAGACCGTCCATCATCGGGGAGCCGACGCCCGCGGGCATTCCAACGGCCGCGCATTCAATAACGCCGCCAACGCTGTTGAGCTGCTCCCTCGCTGAAAGAATCTCGGCGCGCATTTTTTCCTCGGCTTCGTCTGATAACACCGGGAAGCTCCTCGACTTCACAGCTTCAAGCTGCTCTGCGGTCACGTTCATCGGGTCGAATGCTTCGTCGGAAATGCCGTGCAGCGAACGGATATGCGCTCCGGTCGTAATGCCGCGGCGTTTAAGTATCTGTGCGCATACAGCTCCCGCGAACACCAGCGGAGCGGTTATTCTTCCCGAGAAGTGACCGCCGCCGCGCGGGTCGTTTGCGCCGTTGTAGCGGAGGAATCCCGTGTAATCTGCGTGCGCCGGACGCGCGATGTGCGAAATGTTGTTATAGTCCGCGGAGTGCTGCTCGGCATTGAATATAACGGCGGCAAGCGGAGTTCCGGTCGTCCTACCCTCGTAGAATCCCGAAAGTACCTCCGGGAGATCCTTTTCAAGCCGGAGCGTGGACGTGCCGTCTTTCTTTGCGGCCCTGCGCGCCATGAATTTCCCGATCTCCTCAAAGTCGAGCGGCTCGCCTGCGGGGACGTTGTCAAGCACGACGCCTATGCCTCTGCCGTGGCTCTCGCCGAAAATGGAAACGGAGATACCGCCGTTAAACAATGACGACATCGTATTCACCTCCAAGCGCTCTGAAATCCTCGAAGAAAGTGGGGTAGCTCTTTGCAACGCACTCGGCGTTGGTAATGGTCAGCGTGGAGGTGCACCGCTGCGAAGCAATGGCGAGGGACATTGCGATACGGTGGTCGTTGAAGCTGGAGCATACGCCGCCGGAAAGCTCCCTGACGCCTGTTATCTCAAGCTCGTCGTTGACTATGCGGACGTTCGCGCCCAGCGAATTCAGCACGGTGGAGATAGAGACCAGACGGTCGCTTTCCTTTATGCGAAGGCGCTTGCAGCCGCGTATGTGGGAATCTCCCTCGGCGAATGACGCGAGCACGGTAAGGATAGGAACCAGGTCGGGAATATCCGAAGCGTCCACGTCGAAGCCGGAGTAGCTTCCGTTAATTGTGATCATGTTGTCGATGATGCTGAATACTTCGCGGTCGCCCTGTACGCTTGCGGGGTTTATCCCTGCGATGTCGATACTGCTTCCGAGGGCGTTTGCAACTGCGAAGAACGCCGCCTGCGAGCAGTCGCCCTCCACGGAGTACTTCGCGGGTTTGAACTGCTGAACTCCCTTAATGCTGTAGTTTCCGTTGAATTCAAGCGTTTCAATGCCGAAATCGCGCATGCAGTGAACCGTGATATCAGCGTAGGGCTTTGATTGCAGCGGGGAAGTCAGCTGAATAGTGCTGCTTCCCTCAAGGAGCGGCATAGCGAACATAAGTCCGGTGATGAACTGCGAGGAGATGTCGCCGGTCACGGGGTAAACGCCGGAATCGAGCTTTCCCTTAATATGGTATGGGAGCGTATCGGAAACGAACTTCACGCCGTGCTTCGGGAACTGCTCCAGATAGGGAGTTATCGGCCGTGTAGGGAGCTTTCCGCAGCCGGTGAACACTGCTTCCACGCCAAGCGCGGCGGCAACCGGAATGATGAACCTCAACGTTGAGCCTGACTCACGGCAGTTTATCTCGGCGTATTCGGGAGCCTTCTCGATACCCTTGACATAGGTGACGCCGTTTTCGGTGCGTATTTCTGCTCCGAGGGCGGTCAGAGCCTCGGTGGTCGCGTCGATGTCCTCGCACTGGAGCACGCCGGTTATCTCGCTCTCGCCCTTTGCCAGAGCGGCGCAGATGAGAGCGCGGTGTGAAATGCTCTTTGACGGAGGAATAACAACTCTGCCGGACAGAGTGCGCGGTTGTATAATAATATTCATATGGCCTCCTCAGCTTTTCAGGAACTTCTCGTAATCTTCGGTTGACATGCTGACGACCTTGCTGTCGCCTATTCCGGAGCAGATTATGATGTTCATTCCGGAGGAAAGGCGCTTTTTGTCGCCGAGGGAGTATTTATACAGCGTGTCTATGGGCGCATTGTCCGTGAGCGGCAGATGACACTTCGCGAGCAGTGCGTCGAGTTTTTCTGCTGTGCCTGCGGAGCACATTCCGAGGCGCTCTGCAATGTGAGTGAACGTGCTCATTCCGATGGCTACGGCGTACCCATGTGTAATGCCGGTGTAGTTGTAGTACTTTTCGATAGCGTGACCGAGCGTATGACCGAAGTTAAGAAGCATTCTCTCGCCCTTTTCGCGCTCGTCGTTTTCGACCACCTGAGCCTTGATGGAAACGCAGCGGGTGATAATATCCTCAAGATTATCGCGGACGTCCTTTTCGACGAGAATGTCGAAAAGCTCCCTGGATTTTATCATGCCATACTTCACGACCTCCGCCATACCGTCGGCGAAAAATTCCGGCGTCAGGCTGTCGAGCGCGTCAATGTCGCACAGGACGAGCTGCGGCTGATAGAAAGCGCCGACAAGATTCTTGCCGCCTGCGATGTCGACGGCGGTCTTGCCTCCGACTGAGCTGTCAGTCTGGGCGAGAACAGTGGTGGGGATCTGTACGAAGCCTATACCGCGCATGTATGTAGCCGCGGCGAATCCGGTGAGGTCGCCGACTACTCCGCCGCCGAGCGCTATGAGAGCGTCCGAGCGGGTGAATCCCTTTTCAGCGAGAAAATCGTACAGCCCGAGGAGCGTAGCGTGGCATTTTGAAGCCTCCCCGTGCGGGAAAACATACTTTTCGGCGCTGAATCCGCTTTCAACAAGGGATTTCATCAGCCTTTCGGAGTAGAGCGGGTCAACGTTGTCGTCAGTTACTACGCACACGTGCCGCGCCTTTATTGCCGCGGAAATATATTCGCCTGATTTATCCAGCAGTCCGCCGCCTATGAAAATATCGTAGCTGCGGCTTGCGTTTACGTGAACTTTTTGCATTCGGATTATCCTTTCAAATATTATAATCTACATCATTATAACTCATTTGCGCGAAAAAGTCAACCATTTAGACCTGAAACCGCTTTCCTTCCCGCAGATTACTATTTTACCGAGCCATAGGAGCATATGAATGTTTTTTGTGAAAAGGACTTTACATAAAGCGCAAAACGTGATATAATAAGATGTAAAGCCTAAAATTAGACACAGGCAAATCCAAATCTCAGGAGGAATACATAATTATGGGTATGACGATGACACAGAAGATCCTCGCAAAGCATGCAGGGCTTGACAGTGTTGTTGAAGGGCAGCTCATAAGGGCTAAGCTGGACATGGTGCTCGGCAACGATATCACCAGCCCGGTCGCTATCAACGAATTTCAGAAGAACGGCTTCGACAGCGTTTTTGACCGCACGAAGATCTCCCTTGTAATGGATCACTTCACCCCTAACAAGGACATCAAGGCGGCAAAGCAGTGCCAGCAGTGCCGCAGCTTTGCAGATAAATACGACATCGTGAACTACTACGACGTAGGAAACGTGGGGATCGAGCATGCGCTCCTCCCTGAAAAAGGACTTGTAGTACCCTCCGACTGCGTGATCGGCGCGGACAGCCACACATGTACATACGGCGCTCTCGGCGCGTTTTCCACCGGCGTAGGCTCCACTGATATGGCTGCCGGAATGGCTACCGGCGAGGCGTGGTTCAAGGTTCCCTCCGCCATCAAGTTCAACCTGACCGGCAAGCTCGGCAAGTGGGTTTCCGGCAAGGACGTTATACTGCACATCATCGGAATGATCGGCGTTGACGGCGCTCTGTACCAGTCCATGGAGTTCACTGGCGACGGTCTGAAGAACCTCTCGATGGACGACCGCCTCTGCATGGCAAACATGGCTATCGAAGCAGGCGCAAAGAACGGCATTTTCGAGGTCGACGACGTTACGCTCGAGTACGTAAAGGGCAGAACCGACCGCAAATTCGAGGTGTTCAAGGCTGACCCCGACGCGCACTACAACCGCGTTATCTACATCGACCTCTCCACGATCCGCCCGACAGTGGCATTCCCGCATCTTCCTGAGAACACAAAGACCATCGACGAAATAGGCAAGATGGATAAGATAAAGATAGATCAGGTAGTTATCGGCTCATGTACCAACGGCAGGTACTCCGACCTGGAGGCTGCCGCAAAGGTAGTAAAGGGCAAGCATGTTGCAAAGGGCGTACGCGCTATCGTTATCCCCGCAACACAGCAGATCTATCTCGACGCTCTGCGCAGCGGTCTGCTCGAGACCTTCGTTGAAGCCGGAATGGTAGTTTCCGCACCGACCTGCGGTCCCTGCCTCGGCGGACATATGGGTATCCTTGCTCCTGGCGAGAGAGCAGTCTCCACCACCAACAGAAACTTCGTCGGCAGAATGGGCGACGTTACCTCCGAGGTATACCTTGCAAGCCCGGCGATAGCTGCGGCAAGCGCCCTGACAGGCTATATCTCTGACGTACAGGAATAAGGAGGTCTCATAATGAAAGCACACGGAATCGTACATAAGTACGGCGATAATGTAGATACAGACGTAATAATCCCGGCTCGCTACCTCAATACCGCAGACCACAAGGAACTCGCTTCACACTGCATGGAGGATATCGACAAGGATTTCGTGAACAAGGTAAAGCCCGGCGATATCATGGTTGCTAACCTCAACTTCGGCTGCGGAAGCTCCCGCGAGCACGCACCGATCGCCATCAAGGAAAGCGGCATTGCATGCGTTATCGCTTCCACATTTGCAAGAATTTTCTACCGCAACGCGATCAACATCGGTCTGCCGATACTCGAGTGCGACGAAGCCGCAAAGGACATCGACGCAGGCAACGAGGTCGATATAGACTTTGACACAGGCGTTATCACCAACGTGACCAAGGGACATAAATATCAGGCTCAGCCGTTCCCTGAGTTTATCAAGGAAATAATCAACAAGGGCGGGCTTCTCAACTCTCTCAAGGGCTGAATGTAACTGGGGGCGTTTCTGTGATAATCAATATTCAGAACGTTCTGCGAACTTCGCAGCTTTCAACCGAGATTCTCGCCGGTATTGCCCGCACGGGGGATTATACCGCGCAGCTAGACTCAAATTACTACCGCGAACGCCTGAGCGATTCGCTCCTGACCGCGGTAGTTTACTGCGACAAGACCGTCAGGGGTGTCTGCGTTTGCAAGCTCTCGATGATACCCGACAGCTGCGAGATAGATTCCATCTGCATTGAGGAAGGATTCCGGCGCAAAGGGCTTGGCAAAAAGCTCCTGGCGCATTCGCTGAGGAATATGCGTTCGCAGCATATCAAGACCGCCTACGTGTGGGTCAACGACGGTGACGCGGAGGCTGTGGAGTTCTTTACGGCTTTTGGGTTCAAGCCTGACGGAAAGCGGCACAGCGGAGGTTCGCGCTTTAAAATCGACATATATTAGAAAGGGGTATTCTATGGAAAAGAATATCGCAGTTATCAAGGGCGACGGTATCGGTCCCGAGATAGTGACTGAAGCTATGAAGGTGTTGGACAAGGTCGCAGCAAAATTCGGACATAAGTTCAACTACGAGCAGCTTCTGATGGGCGGCTGCTCAATCGACGCAAACGGAGTTCCGCTCACAGACGAAACCATTGAGCGCTGCAAGGCGTCCGACGCGGTTCTGATGGGAAGCATCGGCGGCGACACCACAAAGTCTCCGTGGTACAAGCTTCCTGCTAACCTCCGTCCGGAGGCTGGACTGCTGAAGATTCGCAAGTCCCTGGGGCTTTTCGCGAACCTGCGCCCCTGCCTTCTGTTCAGCGAGCTTGCTTCTGCGTGCCCGCTCAAGACCGAGATAAGCGAGAAGGGCTTTGACATGCTCATAATGCGCGAGCTTACCGGCGGTCTGTATTTCGGCGAGCGCCGCACCAGCGAGGTCGACGGCGTTATGACCGCAGTCGACACCCTCAGCTACAACGAAAAGGAGATCCGCCGCATAGCGATCAAGGCTTTCGACGTAGCAATGAAGCGCCGCAAGAAGGTAACGAGCGTTGACAAGGCGAACGTCCTTGACAGCTCCAGACTGTGGAGAAAGGTCGTTGAGGAAGTAGCAAAGGACTACCCCGAGGTAAAGCTGGAGCATATGCTGGTCGACAACTCTGCAATGCAGCTCGTAAAGGATCCCGCGCAGTTCGACGTAATGGTAACGGAGAACATGTTCGGTGATATCCTTTCCGACGAGGCTTCGATGATCACCGGCTCCATCGGAATGCTTCCTTCCGCCAGCATGAACGAGACCAAGTTCGGGCTTTACGAGCCGTCCGGCGGCTCTGCGCCTGACATTGCGGGTCAGAACAAGGCAAATCCGATAGCTACTATCCTCTCCGCTGCAATGATGCTGCGCTACTCCTTCGACATGAACGACGAGGCGGACGCAGTAGAGAACGCAGTACGCCAGACCATCAGGGACGGCTACCGTACAGGCGACATTATGTCCGACGGCATGAAGCTCCTGTCATGCACAGAGATGGGCAGCAAGATCGCCGAGTACATCTGATAAATGTCCCGAGCCGTGTTTTTACACGGCTTTTGGGCTTTTCGCCGAAAATCTTTCCACACGGAGGGGTTTTCATGGTGATTACATTGAAATAACGCAAAACGGTTGCATTTGTATTAAATATGGGTTATAATTAAGATAACGGTTTTTGAAAGGAGCATTTTTCGAAATGTACAGTGACATTGTAGATACCATCGGCTTCCTCGGACAGTACGACAGCGAAGTTGCCGACGCGATGAACCTGGAGCTGAAGCGCCAGAAGAGAAATCTTGAGCTTATCGCCAGCGAGAACATAGTTTCTCCGGCAGTAATGGCTGCTATGGGCAGCGTGCTTACCAACAAGTACGCTGAGGGCTATCCCGGAAAGCGCTACTACGGCGGCTGCGAGGACGTTGATATCGTAGAGAACATCGCCATCGAGCGTGCAAAGAAGCTTTTCGGCGCACAGTTCGCAAACGTTCAGGCGCACTCCGGCGCACAGGCTAACACTGCGGTTTACGTGGCTCTTCTTCAGCCCGGCGACACCGTAATGGGCATGAGCCTTGCACACGGCGGTCACCTGACCCACGGCTCTCCGGTCAACATTTCCGGCAAGTTCTACAACTTCGTATCCTACGGCACAAACGACGAGGGCTTCATTGATTACGAGGAGCTTTACAAGCAGGCGAACAAGTGCAAGCCGAAGCTCATCGTAGCAGGAGCGTCCGCATATCCCAGAGTTATCGACTTCCCGAAGCTCGCTTCCATCGCAAGAGCAGTCGGCGCGTACCTGATGGTAGATATGGCTCACATTGCAGGTCTGGTAGCTGCTGGTCAGCACATCAGCCCGGTTCCGTACGCTGACGTTGTTACAACCACCACTCACAAGACCCTGAGAGGTCCTAGAGGCGGTCTGATACTCACAAACAACGAGTACATCGCAAAGAAGATCAACTCTGCTATTTTCCCGGGCGTACAGGGCGGCCCGCTCATGCACGTTATCGCAGGCAAGGCAGTTTGCTTCGGCGAGGCTCTCAAGCCTGAGTTCAAGACATACGGCGAGCAGATCGTGAAAAACGCGAAGGTTCTCGCTGACACCCTTCTTGAAAAGGGCTTCAAGCTGGTATCCGGCGGCACCGA
>ENA-ORNB01001930-ORNB01001930.1-human-gut-metagenome-genome-assembly--contig:-NODE-1930-length-12681-cov-3.130920_pt1 | contig 12681 bp, 7 predicted proteins | sample MGYA00242112_ERZ509016 | MGnify/ENA primary metagenome ERZ509016 (study PRJEB26280, sample SAMEA2338705) | human gut metagenome | biome: human gut; feature: human-associated habitat; material: faeces...
TCACCATGCCGGGCAAGCATGTGTACCTGCGGGCCGTGTACGACTGGAAGCCGCAAAGTCCTATCGAGCCGGAGATCGGGTATTGCCTTTACGTAAACACTTCCGATCCGGAGGCCGGCTATGTATCGCAAAGCGGAAACGGTATCTATGAGTTAGGGGATGAGGTGACCGTGATCGCCTCGCCTACGAAAGACTATGACTTTATCGGCTGGTATGATGAGGCGGGTATGTGCCTGTCTACCGACATCTCTTATACGTTGACTATTAGTAAGCGAACCACTACGATCGAGGCTCGTTTCAAGAAGAGAGAGGCACCGGTGGATGAGGTGGAGATCGTACCCGGGCCGAATCCGGATGATCCTTCATCTACGGAGAAAGGCGGCGAGGTGGAAGTGATAGGCGAAGCCATTCCCGGCCAAACGGTCGAGATCATCGCGATGCCGAAACCGGGTTATGCTTTTGAAGGTTGGTATTTGGATGGCGTGTTTATCCCGGAGGCGGAGATGAACCATGAGATCTTGATCGGTAAAGATATGGGTAAGCTAGAGGCTAAATTTCGGGAATTACCCGTTGACTTGGAAGTAGAGGGTGGAGAGAACGGTTGGGCGGAAGTGACTCGCTATCGAGGTGATGTCATTAACTTGAAGGCTGAACCGATCGTAGACCATACCTTTATGGGATGGTACTTGCTAGATCAGTTATTGTCGAAAGCGTTGAATTATGATTTTGATGTCAATATCCTACGTGCGGCCTTGCCCGCTATTCGTGCGGTGTATACCAAAGGTACGGTAGCCAATGAGACGATCGCTAGAGAGGAACTAGTCACGATCGCTTTCTCCGGGAACCAACTCTGCGTGACTGCTCGCCAAGCGATTCGTAGATTGATGGTTTATTCGTTCGAGGGGGACTTATTAGGTACTAACGGCCAAATGGAACAAGGTGATATCTATCGCTTATCCATACGTAGCCCCTTACTTCTCGTTATCGAGGCAACGGATGGTACTCGTATCGTCTGTAAATTATCCTCCGGACGGTAGTCCGTGGCGCGATTTGGATATATGATTCTTTCAATGCCCATTCTAAGGTTCTTATAATGCCCATCGTAAGCTCCTTTGAATGGGCATTGTTAGATGCTTACGATAGGCATTGTAAGAAACGATAAACAAAAAGCCATCCAACATTCCGCTGGATGGCTTTTCGTATGGCAATAGAATCGGAGAGATTAGACTCTCTTTTCTTTGATTCTTGCTTTCTTACCGGTAAGGGCACGCAAGTAGTACAATTTAGCACGACGTACTTTACCGACTTTGTTAACCGTGATGCTTTCGATAAACGGAGATTCGATCGGGAAAATTCTCTCTACACCTACGTTCTCAGACATCTTACGAACTGTGAAACGTTTTTTGTCGCCGTGACCGGAGATACGGATAACAACACCGCGATACTGCTGGATACGCTCTTTGTTACCCTCTTTGATACGGTAAGCTACCGTGATCGTGTCACCACTCTTGAATGAAGGAAGTTCCTTCTTCGTAGCGAACGCTTCTTCTGCAATCTTAATTAAATCCATTGTTTATAGCTTTTTAATTGTAATTTATAATGAAACGCAATTTAACGGGCTACATTTCCCGACAGAGATTACGTAAAGCGGGTGCAAAGTAACGAAATAAATATTTGATTCGCAATAGATATATGCTTTTTTGCTCGCTATTTGATCAAATCTTTTATGTCTACCAAGGATTCAAACCATTGACATCCACCAGCGATTCCCGTTCCTCCTTCCACATTGCTGTAGATCCGGACAGGCTCGGCCAGACCTACATTCGTAAGTCCGCCCATGATACCTTCATTCTCGATGTTTTGTAAAGATAGCAGATATTGGTAATAGGGTTCGGACAGGGAATATAAACGAATATGGCGTTTGGAATAATATTTAGTATCGGACCTAAGTTGTTCTTTTACTTGCAACGTGTATTCCTTCCCGTCGAACAGCTCGTCGGAAAATACCCGTCCTCGCCAATTTACCATCGAAGAGCCGAAAACCTCATCCAAGATACCTTGTTGTTGCGTGAATACGGGATCTACGGAGAAGTCCAACAGGACACCAAGATGGTCGTCATCTCCCCATATCTGTAGAGAATAGTAATTTGATTTACCCGGGGTATCTTGGAAAGTGATTTGATAGATAAGCACATCGTTTTCTTCTATGTAGGAGATATTCCCATCTCCATCGACAAGGGTACCGCCGTTGCCGGTAGCTTCTTTACGGGGAATTATGCGCAGGCCTTTGATTTCGGTCTTGGAAGGAATCTTATCTTCCGCCGAGGCTGTTCCATATTCCGGGGTGGAAGCTACTATCTTTACGGTTTGTCCGGGCTGTGGAACCGTATTCGATATATAAAGCGTATCTGTTACCCATCCACCTCGATCCTCTCCGAGCCAACGAGAAGATTTCCAATAGGAATATTCTTTCCAAGGCATCTCCTCCTTGAAGATCCCGTCTATATATAATTCCACCTTGGCGTTTCGAATCGTCACGTCCGGCTTGCTCTCTGAGTGAAACCATGTGCGGGATATGCTGGCCATTACGACTGTATCCGGCGAGAAGGCCGAGTTGATCACCATTTTCGGTGTAGTACGATATTCCTCTAGGTCAAACTTCCTGTAGCAGGAGGTTAGGAGCAGGCTGGATAATAAGATTGATAAATAGAATATAGGTTTCATGTTCTTTAGAATTTATAAGTATATGATATAGACGGAATGATCGGTAAGAGCGATAACGTCTCGAAATAATGGCTGTAGTTTATCCAAGACCGCTTATGGATAGTTATCGGGTTCATCTGGCAATAAGCGTTATATACGCTGATATTCCAGATACCGAGATGGCCGTTCTTTTTAGGTCGATAAATATTAATCCCCAGATCTAAGCGGTGGTAAGCGGGGAGACGTACGTTATTACGCTCCGTGAAATAGTCCAAGCCTCCTTCCGGTAAGAGCGGAGGGACAGGAGTGAGGCCCAAATCCTCGTAATTCTCGAATGCCACCGTAACCCGGTTTCCGGTCATGAAAGTCCAGCTTCCGGTCAGTTCCAATTTCTCGTTGATCTTCCAGTTTGCGACGATATTCAGCTTATGGCGGTTATCGTATTTCGCGGGGAAACGTTTGCCATTATTAATCTCGTCGAACTGCCGGTCGCTCCACATTAGTCCGTATCCGATCCATCCTGTTATACGCCCCGTCTCTTTCCGGGCGATAAACTCCGCTCCGTAGGCCCACCCCTTACCGGCGGCCAGTTTCTCCTCCCAACCGACGAACGAGGGTAAGAAGTTGTAACCATCTTTATAATCCAGTAGGTGATTCATCCATTTATGATAACCTTCCACCGAGAAGGAATAGTCTTTGTGTAAATTGTAATAAGCGCCGACGGATACTTGATCACTCTCCAATGGCTTCAGCTTCTTGCTGACCGGCATCCACATATCGGTAGGGAGACTCATATAACTTTCGCTGATCTGATGTACGTATTGATTCATCCGGGCGTATGAGGTCTTAAGGCTTAGATTCCTCGTGAGCAGGAAGCGTACGGATAAACGAGGGTCTAAGGAGACATATGTCTTCTTTTGTATATTATACATGTTCAAGCGTAATCCGGCGTTAACCCGGACAATGGGAGATATCGCCCAGTCATCTTCAGCGAAAACAGCCAACTCATTCGCTGAAAGGCGCTCGTCTCCGGTAGTTCGTTTGGTCGGAGACAAATTCTCGGAGGTCTTTTCCTCGATATATTCCGGGCTGAAACGATGGTAAAGATAGTCGGTGCCATAACGGATATGATGTGCCGGGGTAGGAATATAGTCGAAGTTCGCATGGACTCCGAAATCATTGATACCGTTTCGGGTTGAGGTCTCGATAAAACGTGAAGAATAATCTTTGTCACCCTCGGTTCCGTAGTATTGTGAAGTCTCTTGTTTTAGTTTGGATTGATAATGGGAATAAGCCAAGGTGACGGTACCGAACATCTTGTTGTTAAACACATACGACCAGCCGGAAGATAATGCGATGTTACCCCAGCGCATCTTTCCAAAGTCCTTGTTCTCGAAAGGGGTTATACCATCACCTACGGAGAACTCGGAACTTCCTCCTTTTAGGAAATCCTGTCCGAAATAGAAATTAACGTAAGCTTGGCTCCGGTCATTGATATGGTGGTTTACTTTTAGGTTCAGATCGGTAAAAGCATAGCGTGCGCTGAATTTCTCCCCATTCTTTTTCTGAATTTTATTGTAGATCGCCAAACCCGGTGCGGACAAGCCATCCAGCCAAGAGCGACGGAAGGAGGCGTTGAACGAAGTCCGGTTTTTAATGATCGGCCCTTCGAAATTTAAGTTACCGGAGGTCAATCCCAGCATGGCGCTACCATGGTACTCTTTCATATTGCCATCTTTAGTATGCACATCCACTACGCTGGAAAGCCTTCCCCCATAGCGGGCGGGGAAAGCGGATTTATAAAAATCCACATCTTTCAAAGCCTCGGCGTTGAAAGCGGAGAAAAGTCCTCCGAGATGATTGACCTGATACAGTTGGATTCCGTCTATCATATACAGGTTCTCGTCTCCATTCCCCCCACGGACATACATCCCGGCTAATCCTTCCGTTCCGGCTGATACGCCGGGTTGGGTTTGCAGGGCTTTGATCACATCGGCCTCACCGAATAAGGTCGGGATGGTCTTGATCATCTTCCGGGTTATTTTAATCGTTCCCATCTGAGGGGCTTGTATCGGGTTTTGTGTGTCATTACTACCGGTAACGACAACTTCGGCCAATGCTTCACCGCTTTCCAGCAGAATTTCCATCACGGTATCCCGTTCGAGCGGTTGGAATGTATGTGAGAAACGTCCGTATCCGATGTAGGAAGTCTCCAGACGGACTACCCCGACCGGTAAGGTTAGACTGAAGAAACCGTGGTTATTGGTAGCCGTGCCCCTTTGTGTGCGGGAGTCATAAACGGAGGCCCCGATTAGATACTCCGTAGTCGCTTTATCCCGTACGAATCCGCTGATGGTTACTGAGCGGGGGCGTTTCTTCAAGATGATGTGGGTACCGTTTATCTGATAAGACAGAGGGAGCTTTTGGAATAGCCGGGTAAGGCATTCCGATATGGATTGGTTATCAGATTTGAATGTAATCCGGGAAATGCCTTTGAGAATAGAAGGATCGTAGGAGAATGTCATGCCTGTTTGATGCTCTATTTTTTTCATGATTTCTTGGATCGGCTCTTGTTTAGCCTCGATACTGAGAGTCGGCGCTTGTCCCCAAGCGCTTGATTGAAAGCCGAAGATAATCAAGATTATGAGTAGTATTAGCTTCATGAAGTACTTCATTTTTTATTACGAGACAGGAAAGATAGTAAAAACCCCTATCACAATTCACGTTACTATTGCGATATTTTCTTATTTTTGGAGAGTAATAATGATAATGTTGTGATGAGACAGATTGGTATCTTGCTTTTGTGTTGTATTTCCCTTTTATCGGGTGGAGCTCAAACCGTTCCGAACCTTTATCGTTCGGTGGATCAGGAAAAGATGAATCATTGGGTTGATTCCGTGTTTGACGCTATGAGTTATGATGAACGGATCGGGCAGTTGTTTATGGTTATAGCGAACCCTAAATCCGATAATCGGAATATGCAACGGCTCATGCGTTACGTGAACGAGATCAAGATCGGGGGTATCTTGTTCCATAAAGGGGATCCGGTGACGCAGGCGGAGGTGACCAATCGTTTGCAAAAGGCTTCCCGGATTCCGATGTTGGTCTCTTTGGATGGGGAGTGGGGACTTTCCATGCGATTAAGCGGAACCACCCGTTTCCCGAAAAATATGATGCTAGGCGCTATCGAGGACAATGCCTTGATCGAGGAATATGGAAAAGAGGTGGGACGGCAGTGCCGGGAAATGGGAATTCATATAAATTTCGCTCCGGATATGGACGTGAATAGCAATGTGGATAATCCCGTGATCGGCCTGCGTTCGTTTGGTGAGAATCCGGAGGCTGTGGCGGAGAAAGGTATTGCTTACGCAAGAGGATTGGAAAGTACGGGCATCTTGTCTGTCTCCAAACATTTCCCCGGACATGGAGATACTTCTGAGGACTCGCACGAGACATTACCCGTCGTGCGCCATAACCGGGCCCGCTTGGATAGTGTGGAACTTCTTCCTTTTAAACGTTATATATATGATGGGTTCGCCGGGATAATGACGGGACATCTTTATGTTCCGGCATTGGACAAAAGTCATAAGCCGGCTTCTTTCTCTAAGGCGGTAGTGACGGATCTATTACAGAAAGAACTCGGTTTTCAAGGTCTGTGCTTTACGGATGCTTTAGCGATGAAAGGGGCTTTCACAAAGAAAACGAATAATCCTTCGGTGAAGGCTTTGCTTGCGGGGAATGATATCTTGCTCGCTCCGGCCGCTCCAATCAATGATTTTACGGCCGTGAAAGAGGCTATCGAGGAAGGGGTATTGGATCTGGAAGCGATCGAGGCCAAGTGCTTGAAAATATTAAGGTACAAATATATCGCTGGATTGAATGCCTATAAGCCGGTCGAAACAAAAGGCTTGTCGAAACGTTTGAACTCTCCGCATGCGGCATGGATGGCGGCGAAGTTGAATTCGGAGGCTATTACCGTTTTGAAGAATGAGGATACGATCTTACCTCTTAAACAGTTGAATAAGAAAAAGATCGCGGCGCTCTCGATTGGAGACGGGGTTGGTAATGAATTCCAGAAAATGCTGGGTGAATATGATTCGATCGCTTGCTTTAGCATTGGACGGCGTTCTACGGTTGCCCAAGTCCAGCAGGTTTATAATAAATTGCAAAAATACGACGTGATCATTTGTGGCGTACATACGATTCGCATTCCCGAGAGTTTAGCGTTGAGGCAGTTGGCCGCGAAGAAAGAGTTGGTCTATGCTTTCTTTACCTTACCATATGCTTGTAAGGAATATAAGAAGTCGATCGAGAAGGCGAAGGCGGTCGTGTTGGCTTACGAGGGCACTCCCTTAGCGCAGGAATATGCGGCCCAAGTGATATTCGGTGGTATTGCGGCGAAAGGGAAACTTCCGGTTTCGATTCCGGGATTGTATTATGCGGGTACTGGTATTTTTACGGAAAAGACTCGTTTGGGGTATCACCAGCCGGAAGAGGTGGGAGCGAATCCGGACCGTCTGGATGTAATTGAGTCGATCGTTAAAGAGGGATTGGATGAGAAGGCTTATCCTGGATGCCAAGTGCTGGTGGCGAAGGACGGCGTGATTATCTATAATAAATCGTTCGGTTATTTTGATTACGAAAGTAGGCAGCCGGTCACGGAGTCATCGGTCTATGACTTGGCCTCGGCGTCGAAGGCGGCGGGAACTTTATTGGCGGTCATGAAAGCGTATGATGAGAAGAAATTCACCTTGAACAATAAGATCTCCGATTTTATACCGGAGTTGAAGGAGTCTAATAAAAAGGATTTATCGATAAAAGAGTTACTATACCATCAATCGGGAGTGACTCCAACTATTAATTTCTATCTGGATGCCATTGATAAGGATAGTTATAAAGGCAGTTTATATAGTTCGGCGAAGAACGCTACGCATCCGGTTCGTTTTGACGCTAAAACGTATGTCCGGAATGATTTTAAATATCTTCCGGATATAGTATCAGATACACGGAAACCCGGATTTACGACTGAGGTAGCCCGTAATTTCTATGTGAGTGATTCCTTTAAAGATACGATCCTTCAAGATATCAAGAAATCCCGTTTGGGTACGAGAGGTAGGTACGTATATAGTTGCGTGAATTTCATTATGCTGAAAATGATGGTGGAAAATCTGATGAAATCTCCGATGGACCAGCTTCTTCGGGATGATTTCTACAGCGGGTTAGGGGCTTGGCATACCACTTATAATCCGTTGAAGCGAATGGATACCTTGCAAATTGTACCTACGGAGCAAGATGGATTTGTCCGCCGTCAATTGCTTCGCGGATATGTGCATGATGAGGCGGCCGCTTTTCAAGGGGGTGTTTCTGGAAACGCCGGATTATTTTCGAACGCGAATGATCTGGCGAAGGTGCTCCAATTGATGCTAAACCAAGGGACTTATGGCGGCGAGCGCTATCTTTCTTTGGAAACCAGCCGTTTGTTTACACAAAGCAAGAGCCCGACTTGCCGTAGAGGGCTAGGATTTGATAAGCCGGTGATTGGTAATCCGAAAGCCTCGCCTTGTGGGGCTTTGGCTCCCGCCTCGGTCTATGGACATACAGGATTTACGGGTACTTGTTTTTGGATAGATCCGGATAACCAGCTTATTTATATATTTTTGAGTAACCGGGTGAATCCTAGCCGGGCAAATAATAAACTGGGATCGCTTGATATACGTACTCGCATACAGGATACGATCTATAAGGCGATTGATAGGAAAAGCCAAAAAGATTCGTAATTTTGTGACAGTTTTAACAGATAAGGTATTAATTAAAAAGCAGGTATATGTTATACGGACACGGTGATGATTTTTATAACGCAAAGAACGAGGTAAAGATAAACTTTAGCTCGAATGTGTGGCACGGAGCTAATTTAGATAAACTGAAGGAACATTTGATCGAGCATTTTGATAAGCAGACTCGTTATCCGGAGCCGGATGCCGCTACCTTGAAAAGATTGTTGGCCCGCCGGTATGAGATCAAGGAGGAGAATATCGTAGTGACGAATGGTTCGATCACCGCTTTTTATTTGTTAGCGCAAGCTTGGCGAGGCGCGAAATCCATGATCGCTATTCCTTCTTTCTCTGAATATGAGGACGCTTGCCGTTTGCATGAGCATGAGATCTCTTTCTTCCCGACATCGGACGATTTATCAGAGTTATCCTTGGAGGGACAGGATTTCTGTTGGATTTGTAATCCGAATAATCCGGATGGAAAGCTGATCCACCGTACGGAGCTTCTCCGTTTGATCTCAGCGAATCCGCAGACTACCTTCATTATTGATCAGGCATACGTGGCTTTTACGACGGAAGACATGCTAAAGCCGAGTGACGTGAAAACGCATAAGAACTTAATCCTTGTCCAGTCTATCTCGAAGGCTTATAATATCCCTGGCTTGCGTATCGGTTATCTGGTCGCTTCTCCGGAGATCGCGGAGAAAGTGAACAAGTATATCATACCTTGGTCGGTAAATGCTATCGCTATCGAGGCAAGTAAATATATCTTGATCCATCCGGCGCAATTTACGTTGCCGATCCGTAAATGGCAGCGTGAGACCGCGGATTTTATTTACCAATTAAGTAAATTGGATGGCTTGGAGGTAATCCCGACCTCTACGACTTTCTTCCTTGTCCGTTTGAAGAAGGGTACAGCCGCTGATTTAAAGCAATTCCTTTTAGATAATTACGGAATCTTGATCCGTGACGCTTCGAATTTCCGGGGCTTGGATGAGACTTATCTACGGCTCTCTACCCAGAAGGCTGATGAGAACCAGATCTTACTTGAAGGGGTGAAGGTTTGGTTGGAGCAACAATAAACGACTATGAAGGGGAGGGGGGGAACCCCTTCCTGTTAAAAAAGCCAGCCGATAAATAGAGGTAGGTAATCTTTTAGCTCTGTCTTTAGAAGTTCTGTTGCCTTGTTCTTGTATCTTTCCACGGTTCGTATGGATATTTGCATTTCCTCTGCGATTTCTCCATAGTTCTTATTCTCGAAACGATTCTTCTCGAATGCGAGCCGATAGTTCTCCGGTAGCTTGTCAAGGGCTTGTCTTAATAACGTTTGCAGTTCTTCCCATGTGTAGAGTTCCTCACTACTTTCCGCATAGATCGGGATTTGTTCTTGGATGAGCGATTCGTAATATCTTTCATGGTTGCGTTGCAGATAATTTAAGCAGTGATTTCTGGCGCAAGTGACGAGATAGCTACGTGCGGAGGTCTTTACTGAGATACGGCTGCGATTTTCCCAAATAGCGAAAAACACGTCCTGCACGATATCTTCTCTTGTTTCCTTATCTGTGATAAAGCGTTTGGCGTACATACAAAGTGCCGGATAATATAACTCGAATAAGCGGTGGAAGGCGAGCCTATTATCTTCAGTCGTAATTTGTTCTAAAAGTAAATCGACATTAATAGCCTTGGTATGATTTCTTTCCATGATGGGGCAAAGGTATATATTTTTGAAGAGAACAAAATTAAAAAAACTCATTTTCGCTGTCGTGTTTTTCTTTAGAGTGTGTCTCTATAAGTAAAGGAAGAAAATATATGGAAAGAAAGGTAGAACATAAAAGTGTGTCACGTCAGGTAGAGGAAATTAAAGCCTTGTCTGAGGACATATTAGAGTATCGGTCGATTGACGTGCAAAAGGCATGGCTACGAATGGAACGTCGGGTAGGGCGGCAAGCTGTCAGACGAACTTTGTCGCTGCTTTTTACTCGTGCGGCAGTTATATTGGTGCTTCCGTTGTTATTTTCTTCGTTACTTTTCTCCTATTTGTATTATGCCACAAGATATGACGAGAAGTCTCAGCCTGTCGTTTATGCTGAGGTTAACTCCCTGCCCGGAACGATTACTCGGTTTGTGTTGCCAGACCAGTCTGTCGTATGGTTGAACTCGGGTAGTAAATTGACCTATCCGTCGGTGTTCGAGGAGAAAGAGCGCAAGGTGTTACTTTCCGGCGAAGGATATTTCGAGGTGGAGGCCGATCCGGAACATCCCTTTTGTGTATCAACTTCCGAAGGTTTACGGGTGGTGGCCTATGGAACAAAATTTAATGTCAATGCCTATGCTGACGAACCTTTTATAGAGGCCGTGTTGGAAAAAGGAAAGATTGACGTGATCCGGAATGATGAACGTATCCGATTGGAGCCGAACAAACAGGCGGTATTGGATAAGGAGAGCGGTACTTTCAGTGTTTCTGCGGCCAACCTGGAGGAGAAAATGGATTGGAAAGGAGGACGGATAGTTTTCCGGAATACTTCTTTGGATAAGGTGTTGAAACGATTGGAGAAACGATATAACGTGGAGATCGTATTGCATAAGAGCGGGAATGCGGAGTATAAATATCGGGCGACCTTTACTACGGAGACTTTGGAACAGATCTTGGATTATTTGAAACAGACTGCTCCTATCGAATGGACATCACGAGAGCCTTCGCAACGTCTGGATTCCTCGTTTGTTCGCCGGAGGATCGATGTTTATCAAAGATAATTGGAAATCTATACTAATATATTGTGTAATCATTAAATCTGTATGCTCATGAGCACATTTCATTTACGTAAGAGAAATCTTGCGCGGTGTTTACCTAATTCGGGCCGTATACTGAAACTTAGTACGGCATTTACATTTTTGACAGCTTTCCAGCTATATGCGGGAACATCTTCTTCGCAAGGAATGACACTTTCCTTGTCGTTGAAGAACGCAACGGTAGAACAAGCGATTGATCGGATCGAACAGGAGACTGGTTATTCTTTCTTGTATTCCAATCATGTCCTAGACACGAACCGTCTTATCAGTTTGAATGCTAGCAATAAGGATATAAGTGTGGTCTTGTCACAGGTTTTCGACAATATGGGGGTCGAATACAAGATTGTGGATAGGCAAATCATTTTGTCGCGTAAGGTGGAGTCCGCTCCTGTCGTACAGCAACAAGGCCGTAAGGTACAGGGTGTCGTATTGGATCCGAGTCAAGAACCGATCATTGGTGCGAATGTCTTGGTGAAAGGAACCTCTATTGGTACAATCACGGATATTGATGGTCGTTTCACGTTGGAAGTACCTGATAATGCGGTACTGGTCGTTTCTTATATCGGTTATTTGTCTATGGAGCTGACTCCGGGCTCGAAGACGGATCTGACGATATCTTTGAAAGAGGATTCGCAAAACTTGGACGAGGTTGTAGTGGTAGGTTATGGCGTTTCTCGTAAAAAGGACTTGACGGGTGCGGTTTCGGTCTTGAAGATCGATGACTTGAAAGATACACCGGTATCCAGCGTAGACCAAATGATGCAAGGTAAATTATCTGGCGTGAACGTGATGCCGGATAATATGCCGGGTGGTGGTGTCGCTGTCCGTATCCGTGGTTATAGTACGATTCGTAACAATGACCCTCTTTATATCATTGACGGTATTCCCGTGGATGGGGGAATCAATTTCTTGAATCCGAATGATATAGAGTCCATGCAAGTATTGAAAGATGCTTCCTCTGCTTCTATTTATGGAGCGCGTGCCGCCAATGGTGTTGTTATCATTAATACGAAAAAGGGAAAAGAAGGACAATTCAATGTGAATTTAGATGCGTACTTCGGTGTACAAAAAGCGGCTAAACAATTGAAGATGTTGAATGCGCAGCAATTTGGCGATATGTTGTGGCAAGCGATGAAAAACGACGGAAAGACACCTTCACACGATGTTTATGGAAACGGTGATCAAGCGGTTGTGCCCGAATATCTGGATAAAGATCATAAGATTCCTTCTGATGACGTGGATTGGGTAGATGAGATTTTGCGTGCCGCTATCGTTCAATCCTATAACCTTTCCTTCACGAAAGCCGATAAGAAATCCAATCAATTGTTTTCTTTGGGGTATTATGATCAGCAGGGATTGGTGAAGTTAAGCGATTTCAAGCGTGTGAGCGGTCGCTTTAATTCCGAGTATAAATTGT
>ENA-ORNB01001933-ORNB01001933.1-human-gut-metagenome-genome-assembly--contig:-NODE-1933-length-12671-cov-6.462904_pt1 | contig 12671 bp, 10 predicted proteins | sample MGYA00242112_ERZ509016 | MGnify/ENA primary metagenome ERZ509016 (study PRJEB26280, sample SAMEA2338705) | human gut metagenome | biome: human gut; feature: human-associated habitat; material: faeces...
GTGACTCACGCCAGTTTTGCGGAAGCAGGTTATTGAGAAACAACAGCCTCTCCACCGCCCCATTCTACAACGGTGAAGCCATTGCGCAGGAAACCGTCAAACTGCTGCGGCTGAGTTTCAAAGTACTCCGGAACGGTTGCATAGACCATAAATACACGCAGCACGCTGTCCGGCTGAGGAGTTACCTCCAGCGGGACGGCAGCCGAGTAGTCCTCGGTGTGGAATGTGATGTAGTTATACTCGTTCTGCTGCATTTTCGGCAGCCAGTAGATAATGAACTCATTGCGCTCACGCGGACTCAGTCCGATCTCTGCCAGCTTTTCTTCGAGGAATTGCGCAGTATCAGCTCCGCGAATCACTGTGCCACGGCTCATATCCCATTCCGTGGAGCTTTCGCCCTCCCAGTACAGGCAGTAGTATTCCTTTCCGTCAGCATTGTTGATGAGCGTCCCATCAGGGGAAGCTGTGACGTTCCAGCCGTCGTGATAATCGGGATAGGTGCAGGTGAGTTCACCGTCAAGCCGTACTTTTACGGTAACATCAGTTGTTTCCGTGGGATAGAGGTATATAACAGGCTTCGCATAACCGCCCAGGAATTCATAATAGTAATTCTGGATAGTCGGATCATATTTCCCGAAGTAGTATGCGTCAGTGAGGTTTGCAAGCTTGTAATTCACCATACGTTCAGTGACGGGCAGCTTTTCATATTCTGACCAGCCGCGTTTAACGCTGAATTCGTCAGAGTAAAGCAGGAATGTCTGCTCGATATCATTGCAGTAATCCCGGCGCAGCCAACCGTAGATCTCCCATTTGCCGAACGGCGCAATGTAATCTCCGTAAGTGTAGTAAGGGTGGTCGGGCTTTACGCCGGCCCATTCTTCAGAATTGGGGTCGTAATACGGATCGTAGTCGTAATATACACCGCACTGCAATTCCTCGCCGTTGACATAATAGCGTACATCGCCATCTCCCTCAAAGGTATCCTTGCTGCCTGTGCTGCTGAAAAGCTCGGTGAACTCCAGCGTTCCGTCTTTCAGCGTGAACAGGTAGTCGGCAGGATTGGTGTTGCTCACGTCCGAACGGTTGAAGCGCGACATGGTGTACCATTTCTTATCGCCGTTTTCAAGCATTTTCAGACCAATAACATTTCCGTGGTCGCTTAGTAAGCCGGAGTCGTTATTATACAGAGTATCAATGTATTCGAGTCCGGAATTCTTTATGCAGTATATGTCAACATCGGAGAATTGCTTCCATCTGGCAGTATCATCAATTTTCTCCCCGCGCGACACCAGCACCTCCGGCGTTCCGTCAAAATCAAGGTCGATGAGGTTGACGCCCATGATATCATCACCAAGGAGCTTGTCTTTGATTGAAAGAAGAGCCCTGTAAGTTTCGGCAGCGGCTTCGCTCTTTTCGTCAAATGCGTCGTCGCCAAGCAGACACACGTCAAGCGCCGTTTCAGCCTCCGTCAGTTTTTCCATCTGTGTGATTTTTCCGGTAACTTCTATTCTGTCAGGATAAGTCGAAATGTGGATATCCATTGTCACAGCAGCATAACAATAGCCGTCAGTGCGATAATCTGTCTGAGTTTCCCCGCTCTCCTCCGTTTCTTTCGGAATTGCAGAATTTGCCTTGACAAACAGCGAGTCGCACACCACTTTGCTCCCGTTTATATCGAAAATGTAATTGCCGGCAGGAACCATCTCAAGGCTCGGCAATGGGATATTATACATATATGCAGGGTCGATTATTACAGAAACATCGTCCTCTGAGCGGAAATCCACGAACGCGTTCGTCTGTACGTTTTCCATTTTATACTCGCACCTGCCACTTGTCTTGTCGGAATACACCTGGGTCAGCCCGAGTTCCTCAGCGGATTTCGGTTTCTTTGAAGAAGCTGCGGCAGTGTAGCTGCTTTCAGCGTCGGCGCTCGTCATTCGTTCAAAATACAGAGAACTCTCGCGGAACAGCGACGCTGGTATCTCTACAGGTTCTGCAGTTTCTTCCTGCGCGGTAGTGATCACAGGTGAAGCTTCGCTGGTGGAGTTCGTAGAAGCAGGAGACTTATTAACAGAACATCCGGACGTAAGAAGAATTGCTGCAACAGAAAGTAACGCGATTTGTTTTTTCATATAAATCACCTCCATTTTCTATATTATATCACAGGATTTCAATAAATGCAATTACAGAGTGATTACAAATTAATTACAAACAAGTTACAAGTAGATTGATTCAGTGCGCCTTGGCAGTCATTTTAGGGAAACGCTGATTAAATAGCCTAGCAGAGCCGCCGTGACACAGGGCACAAGTCAAAGTTAACGTTTTAGTTGAGCAATCGAAAATGCAGCATAAAACCCATCAAATTATCCCCATAACACAGTGTAAATGCCCATAAAAGGGCAGACTTATCCCTTAGCAGGTTGGAAATCTGTTTGAACACGCTTCACCATCAACATATTTGCACAAGCAAACAGCACATTCAGCTTATTGAGATTCTTTGCAATTCCCTTGTATCTCACTTTACGGAATCCAAATGTGTCCTTGATGATTTTAAATGCGTGTTCAACCTTGCAGCGTACAGCCGATTTTCTGTATTCAATATATCTTTCCCAATCTATAGCGTTATCCGATACTTTAGGCAGATTTTTGGGGCGGCGGTTTATGCGATAGTCAATACTTGAAAGATGCTTGTCGTTTTTGATTTCGTCACGCTTTTCAATTCCAAGATATCCCGAATCTCCATACACCACTTCGTCATCGCTGCGTATCAATTTATGCGCTTCTGTAATGTCATGAACATTCGCAGATGTTGCCGTAATTGAATGTACAAGTCCCGAGCCAGAGTCTACACCTATATTGCATTTCATGCCAAATTTCCACTCGTTGCCTTTCTTAGTCTGGTGCATTTCTGGATCACGTTTTTTCTCTGCATTTTTGGTGGAACTTGGCGCATTTATTATTGTTGCGTCAACTATTGTTCCACCATGCATTATGTGTCCTGTCGCTTCCATTACTCGATTTATCGCTTTAAAAAACTCTTCGCCAAGATGATTTTCTTCAATCATGTGACGAAATTTCAGAAGCGTAGTTGCGTCGGGTACCTGCTCACTCATGAAATTTATTTTCATAAATTTTCGGAATGCATAACTGTCATAAATCGCGTCCTCTACTCCCTCATCGGAAAGATTGAACCATACTTGCAGCAGATACATTCTGAGCATTGTTTCTATTCCTTTGGTCGGTCTGCCGCGCTTGCCATCGGGATAATACGGGCGCACATATTCTACCCACTCCTCCCATGGGATTATTTCTTCCATTATGTCAAGAAATTCTTCTCGCTTTGTTGTTCTCTTCCTATTACCGTATTCCATATCGCTGAATGTTATCTGTTTCATTTTTTCTCCTGTTCTGCTTTTTTTCTTGTTTCTATTATACCATATTTTTTGCTTTTCGGGTACATTTAATCAGCGTTTCCCTAGATAATAATCTGTAAAGAAAGAGAACAGATTTCTGATTGATGAAATCTTCTGCATAGCAGTATCTGGAGTGGTGGGATTTTTATAGTAGACAGACACTTGAACAATATTGTCAATAGTCGAATGATAGATATTTGAACTAGCTTTTTGCAAACCAGAAATATTTATTGTATCTCTATCACTTTCACTCGATGATTTGAATAGTGAAATAAAGGCAGGTTCAAGTGGATGACCGGGTTCAAATAGCAGTGGAAAATCTACAAGCCAGCACAATTGATTTATATTTCCAGATATTCCGTATATTTTTAGTGGATCAACATTATCTGGATAATCATATATTATCTCTGTTGGAATAAATGAAATATATGAATTGGTTTCTTCTTTTATATGGTTCATATTGTTGCTTGTCGTGTATCTTATACTTAGACAGTTTATAAGCGCAATATTTTTTGATAGAATTCTTCCGGTAATGTACAACTTTTGGTTTTTTAATATATTAACTTCATTGGAGCGAACAACCAATTCCACTCCTATGTTGTCATCTTCTTGAATCAATTGTCCTTTATAGACTTCATCGATTTTATCATTCTTTATGTGAAAATCAGCGTATTTCCCAATATAATCTGAAAAAGTCATATCCGTTCTCCTTGTTAAAGATGAATGCATCACCCTGCAAATACAGGGCGCTATTGCTTATGAATAATACCTATCCCGATAATCCTCAAAGAACTTCAGTTCCAGCGTAGCCTTACCGGAAGTGCTCGGAACACAATATTGCTCATAATATTACCTCTTTATAATTATAACATATTTTGAATGTGCTTTCAATAGTTCCTTGGATAATATATAAGCTTTTTTATATAACAGAAAGTGCGTGAAAGCAAAATGGTTGTTGCGTTATCAAGAATATAAAGTGTTAGTCGGCGCCACCAAGACTAATGGGTTAATTAAATGTGATGGGTCTGACGGATATATCCACGGAGCGCGGTATTTTAATGATACACTCCTGATAGTCGGAGGAGCTAATATGAAAACGGTGCTTAGAATAATGGAGTAATCTGACGGTTGCAATACAGGAATCTTTTATACACTTCTTATTAGATTTACTGGTGAAACTATGTCGTATACGTTCAATTGAATCATGGAAATTGAAACAAGTCCCTCGCTTTTTGCAATTTATTGCAATCTGCGAAAAACGGCTCTGTTATGCGGCTTACATCAGCTTACGCAAAACAATAATTTCATAAATCCTCGTATCTTTTTGTAACAATAATACCCAAATAAGACCCATAGATTTGATTTTCCATTGGATATTTCTGCGCCAAGACGCCCTGCACATAGGGGCGGTTTTGTTATTGATTTATAGCAATTGATTTTCCTAAAATCCTATATATTAAAAATAATTTAGGTGAAGCAGGAAGTGATTATTAGGAATACGAACTCATAAATTTGCTTCTAATCGAAATTATACACATACTTGATACGCCACGGCAGAATGTGCCAAAAGCTATATTTGGTTAAGTTTACCAAATATAGCTTGTTTTGATATTCGAAATTGCCCAATAAAATCGCAGTCGCAGTAAATTTACTTTGTTCGGTGTAAAAAGTGTAAAAACATTCCTAAAAATCGTTGTAATTTTTGCAATTATGTGCTATAATGTAATTGTATTATGATGACGGAGGTGTGTCTATGTACCGAATTGCTATTGAGAAACTATTTAAATGGAAAGAAAGCAAGTATCGCAAGCCGCTAATCATTGAAGGAGCACGCCAAGTTGGCAAAACATGGCTGATGAAAGAGTTTGGCAGACAAGCGTATAAAGATACCGTTTATATTAACTTTGATTCTAATTCCAGAGTGGAGGGATTGTTTGCATCCGATTTAGATACTGACCGCTTGATTATGGGGTTGGAACTATATGCGGGTCGCGAAATTAACCCCAACAATACTTTACTAATATTTGATGAAGTGCAGGAAGTACCACGAGCATTGGCATCGCTTAAATACTTCTATGAAAATGCACCTCAGTATCACATTGTTTGAGCAGGTTCTCTGCTCGGCATCGCATTACATGAGGGTACTTCCTTCCCTGTTGGCAAGGTGGATTTCTTAAAGCTCTATCCTCTCTCTTTTAGAGAGTTTTTGATGGCAACCGACAAGGAGCGTTTTGCAGAGCTTCTTGATAAACAGGATTTCCAGATGATCGCAAGTTTTAGGCGAACATATATTGATGCTTTGAAGCACTATTACTTTGTCGGTGGTATGCCTGAAGCGGTACAGAGCTTTGCAGAGAATAAAGATTTCAATGAGGTTAGTGACATTCAGAAACGAATATTAGCTGCTTATGAGCAGGACTTTTCCAAACATGCTCCTAATGAGATTGTTCCAAAAATTCGTATGCTGTGGAACGCTATTCCATCTCAACTTGCAAAAGAAAACAAGAAGTTTATTTACGGTCTTGTCCGTGAGGGCGCTCGTGCAAAAGAGTATGAAACAGCAATTATGTGGCTGTCCGATTGTGGTCTTGTCCATAAAGTCAGCCGAGTTAATGCAGCGGGTATCCCTTTGAAGGCATACGAGGACTTAAAAGCCTTCAAGCTGTTTGTGGTAGATGTTGGGCTGCTTGGTTGTATGGCAGGTCTTCACCAGCGTACATTGCTTGACGGAAATGACCTTTTGTAGAGTTTAAGGGAGCATTAACAGAACAATATGTTTGCCAGCAGCTTAAAACCATCGAGGATTTGGGCGTTTACTATTATACCAATGACAGAGGTTCCTGCGAAGTTGATTTTGTTGTGGATACAGGTGAACAGATTATCCCAGTAGAAGTAAAGGCAGAAGTTAATCTCAGAGCCAAGAGTCTGAAAGCCTATCAAGAGAAATTTTCCCCCGATGTATCTGTGCGTACTTTGATGACTGACTACAAAAAGGAAGATTGGCTCATAAATCTTCCTTTGTATGCGATTGAATATATTGCCAAACTATAAACGGAGGCAGAGAATATGAGTATTAAACAATTATCTTCCGACGGAAAAATTGCTTATTTGATTAAACCTATTTTGAAGGTGTTACAAGAAGCTGGCGGTCAGTTAGAGCGTTCTGAAATCAAAGCACGCATTGCCGACATGGATGACCAAATCGCTGAGTTTGCTGAAATTGAAAAGAAGTCTAAGAAAACAGGAAACACATATAAGGAATTCAACTTCAAATTCAATTTTGCAATTAAAGATTTGTTATTTATGGGATTATTGACATATACGGATACTTCTCCGATTACGCTGACCGAAAAAGGGTTGTATCTCAATGTAGATGGCCTCAATGTTGAGAAAGACATTATTGAAGCATCTAAAAAACATTGGGAACAACTTAGCCAAAGCAACAAGAAAAACAAGATTGTTGACATTGCCGATAATGAAGAAGAAACGCAGGAAGAAGAAAAAATCAAAGACGACTTCAAAGAAAAACTACTTGCTGCGATTTCTAAAATGACCCCGAAAAAATTTGAGGCGTTTTCAAGAGCCTTGTTAAATCGCATGGGCGTTGAATTTACAGAAAAAGGTGTTCAGATCAGCAATGACGGTGGTATTGATGGCTATGGTTATCATACCGACAGCAACGATTTCCGCACGACCAGAGTTGTTATTCAGTGTAAGCGGTACAATATTGCTCCGGTAAGGGAACCGGAAATCAATCAATTCTTAGGGGCAATGAATAAGTACCAAGCTGATTATGGTGTGTTCATTACAACGGAAGATTTACCAATTCAGCAAGGCAGGCAGCAAGAGAAGGCTCCCCCATTACCTTGATTGATGGGAATGACCTTGTTAAGTTGGTTATCAAATATGAGTTGTATATTACGCCTGTGAATACTTATGTTTTAGATGAGTTTTATAACTCTGAGGAATAAGCTTGGTAGTCTTATGAAAGTGGAGAACCACGTAGCAATTATAGGAGGATTAAAATGTTTGATATTAACGATATGGCTAAAGCAGCATTTGAACCGGTTATGTTTACTCCGCTACAAAGAGCTCAAAAAGATGGGTACATCAACATTACCGGAGCTGAAGGCAAAAAGAAAATAGAGTACATCACCTCGGAAAAGCATGTGGAGAACTACGAAGATCCCGAGGAAAAAGTTCGCGCTGAATTTTTTGCTGAGCTAATATATAAATACGAATACCCTGTAAACCGTATCAAGGTGGAGGTGGTTGTTCCTGATAGATTGCCAACCGACCGTGCGGATATTGTTGTTTTTAGTGATGATGATTGCAAACGTCCCTATGCCATTGTGGAGTGCAAAAAAGAAGGCGTTACTGATGCTGAATTTAACCAAGCTATCGAACAAGGTGTTGGTAATGCTACGTGGGTGAAGCTTCGTGCAGAATATGTTGTTATCATTGCCGGCGGCACTCGCCGTGTTTTGGATGTTTCTGATAAATATGGAACATTTGAGCGTGAGCAAAATATCATTGCCGACCTTCCTCGTGCTTATGGGAAACCTCAAGAGTTCCGTTTCTATAAAGGTACGGAGAATGATATTAAACCTGTGTCCAGAGAGGACTTAATAGCGGCAATTAAAAAGTGCCATCAGACATTGTGGGGCGGCGGTCGCCTTTCACCGCCCACCGCCTTTGGCGAGCTTTGCAAACTTATCTTTGTTAAAATAAGTGATGAGCAGAAACATCGTCAAAAGGGTCAGCCCTATCAATTCCAGATTAAGACTCACGAGCCCTCATCAAAACTGGCAGAGCGAATAAATACCCTTTACAACGAGCAAAAAGCAAAAGATCCCGAAGTGTTTACAGAGTCGATAAAAGTGGATGACCGTGTGCTCCGTACCGTTGTTTCGCACTTGGAAGCTATTAACCTCAATAAAACTGACCTTGATGTAAAGGGCGTTGCTTTTGAGCAATTTATGGATGGTTTCTTTAAGGGAGATTTTGGACAGTACTTTACGCCTCGTCCCATTATTGAATTCTGTGCAAAAATGATGAAGCCCGAACAAGATTGGGACGTACTTGACCCTTCTTGTGGCTCCGGCGGTTTCCTGCTGCATGCACTCGATTATATGAGAAATCAGGCGGGTGACTATTATGAGAAAGGCACTGTCGATTACTTCAATTATTGGCACGACTTTGCAGCAAAACATCTTTATGGAATCGAAATTAACGATGAAATTGCCCGTGTTGCAAAGATGAACATGATAGTCCACGATGATGGTCACACCAATGTCATCAGCTATGATGCCCTTGAAAGTATTAATAAAATGCACGACCATAACAGGGGCTTTGCAGAGAATCGGTTTGATTTAATTCTTACAAACCCTCCTTTTGGTTCTACAATCAACCTTGCTGAAAAGCCCTACCTTGCTACCTATGAGCTTGGAAATAATGTAGATGCAAAGGGTAAGAAGAAGCCTCGTAAAAATCAGAGTTCCGAGGTGCTGTTTATTGAGCGCATTTGGCAATTTTTGAAGCCGGGTACTGGCAAGGCAGCTATTGTTTTACCTGATGGTATTTTAACTAACAGCTCTATGCAGTACGTCCGTGATTTCATATTAGAGAAGTTCCAACTGCTTGCAGTTGTGAGCTTGCCTCAGTGTGCCTTTGCACACTTTGGTGCAGGTGTAAAAGCATCTGTTATCTTTGTGCGCAAACGTAAAGAAAATGAAAAGCCTGATGAAAATGAAGCTATTTTCATGGCAGCTCCGGAACTCATAGGGTACGACGCTACCGGCAGAAAGACCGAATCTCAACTTGATGAAATTGTAAAGAAATATGAGAAATTTCAGAAGGACGCAACACCTTTTTTCGCATAACCCCCGATGTGAATGACCTTTGCGTCTTCGCTGTCAAACGGGGGAATATTGAAAAGCGTTTCGATCCACATGCCAACCACCCCAAATTCCAAACTATTTTTAGTCGTTTAAAAAAATACACAATACTACCGTTAAGAGATTATGCCGAATGCATTTTTTCTGGAATGACCCCAAAATCTGGCGGAGATGCCTATACGGAAAGCGAAGATGGGATTTTATTTATCAAAAGCGGATGTTTGTCAAATGATGGTCGATTAACGATTGATTCTACTTCAAAAATTAAATCCGATGTACACAATAGGCTTATGAAGTCATCGCAATTAAAAAAGAACGATGTCTTAATAGCTATTGTTGGTGCTACTATTGGAAAAGTTGGGTTGTTTGACTTGGATTGTGAAGCAAATATAAATCAAGCAATTGCTGCAGCACGGTTAAAAGATACCATATTGCCTGAATTCTTGGTTGCTTATATGCTTTCTCCTTTTGGGCAAGCATATCTCGAATATTTGAAACGTCCAGTTGCCCGAGCGAATATTAATTTAGATGAAATTGGGCAGATAGGAATTCCATGTTTATCTATCAAACAGCAAAAACAATTTATAAAAGCTTTTTATTCTGCAAGAGATTTAAAGGAGCACAAAATAAAGGAAGCCGATAAATTACTTGAGAATACAAAGAAGACTGTCTTTGAAACGATTGATGTGTTGTTTGAAGAATACATTCCATCGCTCTATAGCTTCAACAGGTTGAGAGATTTGATTGGGACTGGCATATTCTGTAATCCTCATAGCAATTATTTAAACACAGTTTTTGCACAATTACGTAAAAACGGGTTATATATTGGAGATTTGGCGGAATTTGTCGAGATTAATCCTACAACAAGTCGTGCAGGATTACAAAATGATACGCTCGTATCTTTTGTTCCTATGCCTGCTGTAGAAGAACGAACAAACAATGTTTCTTATGAAGTAAGATACTACAAAGAAGTGAAAACGGGTTTTACAGTTTTTCAAAAGGATGATTTACTCTGGGCAAAAATCACGCCTTGTATGCAGAACGGAAAATCATTCGTTGCTTCAAATATGCCAACCGAAATTGGGTTCGGATCTACAGAATTCCATGTTTTGCGAAAAAAAGATGAACGTATTTATATGCCATATCTTTGGGTGCTTTTAACCGATTCTCACATATTGGAAGCAGCACAGGGAATGTTTAGTGGTTCTGCAGGACAACAAAGAGTTTCAGATTTGTTCCTAAAAAGATTCCCTATAGTCTTACCGCCCGTTGAAAAGCAGAAGAAATTGGCAGATCAAGTGTTCAAAGCTCTCGAAACGAATAGGGTGATTCGAGATGAAGCCGAAGAAGAATGGCAAGTTGCAAAAGAACAGTTTGAAAGAGAACTTTTGGGAGAATAAGTTATGGTTAAGCTAAGCGGAATTTTAGAATACTCTATGGGAGGCTTCCTATGCTTGCGGGGCTTTGCATCATACAAAATGCTGAGTGCAATTTCAAAACCGAACACAGAAGTACAGAGAGGCTTGATTGACGAACACAAAGGGGACATGGCAAGGTTCTTGAACGCCGGAGAGTACAAGTTTTTCCCCGAAGTTATACTTGCCACCAATTTGACCGATGGCACGAAAGATTTTGATGAGGTAGATTTGTTTCATACGTCGTTGCAATCTGGTCAAACATGGAACAAAAGTATTGGCAATTTTCAAATCAATATTTCACGCCATGTAAGCAAAAACATACTGAATCAGTATGACAAGCTACCAAGGGTTGGAATATACTTGGCTCACATAAAATTTGATGAATCTGTTTGTGAGTTGATACGAATTGACGGAAATCATAGACTGAGTGCTGCGGATGAGGTAACAACAGATTTCACTTTGCCGTTCTGCTTGCTACTTTTTCGCAATCCAAGTGAAAATGACCAATTTACACGAGCGATTTTCCATAATATCAATGCGAAACAAATTCCGTTGAAATTAGAGGAAAACCTAAAGGTTATCTTGGAAAGTCCCCAAGTGTTTTCTGATGAGACGTTAGTGTGTGATCCTTCTTTCGGATGGAAATACTATTTGGCAAGAAAGACATTGCAGAACATTGACTTTCAGTATTTTCCTTCCATAAATTCTTACATATGTCAAGCGAAATACAGTTTTTTTGTGGACTTGTTTGGCTTTTTGATAAAGAACCATAGCGTTGAGGAAAACGATTCTGCAATTGAAAAAGTTAAAACGCAGCTTGTTAAAGTTGAGCGAGCTTTAGTGGAGTCCGAAATAACTGCAACCACAACAAACATCGCTGTCATCGGAGCGTTGGCTTACTACCGGCTCACTAACGAATCCAAATATCGTGGATTTCTTTCGTGGGTAAAGAAGAATAACATCGGAAATGTTGAAAAACTTCATATAGACGATGTCATCAACCTGTACGATGAAATCTATGAGCATGTTCCTAAAAAAGTCTTTCTTGCAAGATGGTATCCATCTGCGGAACATGATGGGGATGACGAATATAGAAAAGCTGAAAGCCGTATCGGTGCTATGAAGGAAATTGTTCAGCAGTTAAATTTAGGACTTACCGATTTAGGCACAAGGGAAACTGGTACGTTCGATATAAGAGAGGTCATGTATCACGATATAAGAGAATGTGATATTTTTATTGCTGATCTTTCAGGTGCTCGACACAACGTAATGATTGAAGTAGGATATGCATTAAAGCATGTTAAAACAGACAGAATTCTGTTCTATTTTCAAGCGTCAGATAAATGTAGAACTGTTCCATTTGATGTTAGTCATTTGAACTATGTTCCGATTGTAGATTCTGCGGAGATTAAAACATCCGTAAAAGCACGTATTAAGAACATTCTTGAGCAGGCTCGAAGCGGAGAGATATAAGGATACAATCAGGCATTTAGCTCGGCGGCGATCAACCAAAGTTGGTCGCCACCTTTTTCATTACTGCAGTTTTTCAACATCGGTGCAAATTGTATAGAAGATAGCTTTATATTTCGATAAGTTGCCGGAAAGTTAATTTTTAAAATTGTATTTGAAACATCTCTAAAAAAGTCTTTATCGTGGGCTACCACTCAAAACATATACTGCAAAGGGTGGTTCCCTATGGAGATATATGAGAGATTTTGAATACACAAAACGGAGCAAACGGCAACTAATAATTCGGCAAAACATATTGCACCATAAAATAGATAGTAAAAGGCTCAAACCCCTGATTATTCATCAAGATGAGTCTGAATGCCGAACCGTGTAAATGCCAATAATACCCACAGAAAGTGAGGTATGAGCACATGAAAAGAACACACGGATTAGACGAGCGAGAGATGGAACTGGTGAAGCTGCTGATGGCAGAC
>ENA-ORNB01001936-ORNB01001936.1-human-gut-metagenome-genome-assembly--contig:-NODE-1936-length-12660-cov-2.755097_pt1 | contig 12660 bp, 5 predicted proteins | sample MGYA00242112_ERZ509016 | MGnify/ENA primary metagenome ERZ509016 (study PRJEB26280, sample SAMEA2338705) | human gut metagenome | biome: human gut; feature: human-associated habitat; material: faeces...
AAAGCAATGAAGCTCTACCGGAGTCCGCCAGTCTTAATCGTGAGTTACTGAATCGTTTTACGTCCATTTATCGCTCTTGTGATCAGTTGCGTGCGGAAAATCTCCCTTATGAACAGCGTCTCAGAATTATGGAGCAGGTACACGAGACGGTTATTGCAACTCTTTTCCGTTCGGGAACTTTGGCTGTAGAGGAACTTAAGTCATTTTTCCCTACGGAATATGCGATTACTGGTTGTATGTGCATGAAAGAGCTCTCTATAGAAGTCTTGCATGTGTTGGAAGGACAGGGCGTTGATATATCTTCTGTAAAACTTGCTATACCAGAACACTTTGTTTATCCTGTTTATAAGAATGCTTTACGCTGTATGCTCTATTGGTGTTACCTTTATATTGGCGGAGTAAAACATAAGTCGGATATTGTAGTGGATGTAAAGGAAGAGGAAGGACGGATGTTGCTGCAGTTCTCTACTGTAGATGATACTCTGAAGGAATTATATAAGCAACTTTCCGGTTCGGAAGAAGAGGGAAGAAGAGATAGTAAGGAAACAGAAGAGGCGATAACTACCCGCCAATTACTGTTTTCTGTGCAAGCGGCTTTGAGACAGCTAAATGTCACGCTTCACTATGCCGACAGAGAAAAGGATCATTTATTGACGTTAGCCTTTGAACCGGCTATCATCAAGGAGACTGAAGAGCATGGGAAGAAAACGGTTCTTCTGCTGGAGGATAGGGATGAAATGGTATGGCTGATAAGTGATCTCTTAGCAGATGAATTTGTTGTTTGTCCGGTGAAAAGTGTACAACTTGCATTTGAAGAAATACGTAGATCGGCTCCTGCTTTGTTACTAGTTGATATGTTGATGTATGCAAAAGCAGAGAGTGACTTCCTAGAATATGTGAATAAGAATCGTACTCAACTTTCGAAAACGGCATTTATTCCAATGTTAAGTTGGAAAGTAAGTTCGTCCATTCAGCGTGAATTGATTATGTGGGCTGATTCATATATTGTACTTCCTTATGATATTATATTTTTGAAAGAAGCCGTCAATAAAGCTATTTACGGTACTCGGGAGGCAAAGCAGATTTATATGGAAGAGCTTGGTGACTGGGCCGGACGCATTGTTTGTACTACAGAAGAACAGGCGGACTTTATCCGGAAACTGTTGCAAGTGATAGAACAAAATCTTGACCAGGAAGAATTGGGATCAACCTTAATTGCCGACCGTATGGCGATGAGTCCGCGTCAATTCTATCGCAAGTTTAAAGAAATATCCAATGCGGCTCCCAGTGACTTGATAAAGAGTTATCGGATGGAGAAGGCTGCACGATTGTTGCAGAATGAAGAACTTTCTATTCAGGATGTTATCGCTGAAGTTGGTATTTCCAGCCGTTCCTATTTTTATAAAGAGTTTACCCGCCGATTCGGAATGACGCCGAAAGATTATCGGGAGCAACTCCGATAATGCTATCCCCACTATCTTATTCTTTACTAATTGAGTTTTATGGATGTATTACCCGAATCCTTAGATCAGTAATTCCGGATAATTAAGTCTTTCGAGGTCCTTATTTATTCGTTCCACTATAGTTGGGCGCAAGAGGAACTATAGTGCTTCTTGCGTCCAACTATAGTGGAACGAAAGGGAAACTACAGTAGAACGAATGAATTTGGACTGATAAGAAATTAGTTTTTCAAAGTCTTTCGGTTAATGATTCGGGATTCCTTCATTCCTTCTGTTCTTTGGTCGTTTGGGGTGACAGATATATTTGAATTCATGTCTGTATAGATTTTATTTATTACTACTTACGAATAAACATTTTAATTAAAGTGGCGAAAAGGTGGCTATTATAACTTGATACAATGTACGTAAACTTGTGCTCTATTTGTACACGAATGAATGCTATATGTTGATATATAGATGTTTATAATGTGCTTTATTTCTCCTTTCTGTTCTATGAATGAGCATTTTCATTTTGACATAATTTTGTCACTTCTGCGGAATATTCTTAATATTAAAAGTTTTTAATTTGCCTCCGCTTATAAGAATTATATAGGCGATTGATAACCTTAGTATTAATTAAAAAAAAACAAAGTAACATGAATTTGTTTGAAATGGAAAAACATCACACAAAGACATTGTGGCTATTGGCATTACTGCTAACATTTAGTACAGTAGTGTGGGCACAAGGTACTCCTGTAACAGGGCGTGTGTCTGATGAAAAAGGCGAATTGCTCATTGGAGTGAGCGTTCAGGAAAAAGGTACTACGAATGGTACCATAACAGACACCAATGGTCAGTATAATCTGAAACTGACGAGTAACAATCCCATTCTTATCGTATCCTATATAGGATATAAATCACAAGAGGTAAAAGTAGGCAAACAGAAAGTGCTGGACGTAATTCTTGCAGAAGATGTATCGTCACTGGACGAAGTGGTAGTTGTGGCTTACGGACATCAACGTAAAGTATCGGTAGTAGGTGCGCAGTCATCTATGAAAATAGAAGATATAAAGATGCCGACAGCTAATTTATCTTCTGCTATTGCTGGACGTTTGCCGGGTGTAGTAGCTGTGCAACGTTCAGGAGAACCGGGGCATGATGATTCCGATCTTTGGATCCGTGGTATTTCTACACTGGCGGGTCAGAACTCTAAACCACTGGTATTGGTGGATGGTGTGGAACGTAGTTTCAATAATATCGACCCTGAAGATATTGAGTCGTTTACGGTGCTGAAAGATGCTTCTGCCACAGCTGTATATGGAGTACGCGGTGCTAATGGTGTAATTCTGATTAAAACCAAACCGGGTAAGGTGGGCAAGCCGCAATTCTCAGTAGACTACTATGAAGGTTTTGTGACATTGACAAAGAAACCTGAAATGGCGGATGCCTTTACGTATATGGATGCTGCCAATGAAGCGTATATGGATACTAGAGGCAGTATGTTATATTCTCCTCAATATATTGAGGCTACGAAGAAAGCCCATGGATTACTACCGAATGATAATCCACTGATGTTCAATCCTTATTTGTATCCGAACGTTGATTGGATGAACGAATTATTCAATGACTGGGGACATAATCGTCGTGTAAATGTAAGTGTGCGTGGTGGTGTACCTAATGCCACTTACTACGTTTCATTGAGTTATTATAATGAAAAAGGTCTGACACGTACCGCTGAAATGGAGAACTATGATGCTAACATCCGTTACGACCGCTACAATTATACCGCTAATTTGAACTTGAAGCCAACAGAAACGACTACTATTGATTTGGGCTTCAATGGTTTCCTGTCTATGGGTAACTATCCGCAGCAATCTACCAGTGACTTGTTTGCGTCAGCCATGGAGATTAATCCGGTCTATTTGCCATTAATGATGCCTGATGGTTCTGTACCAGGTATCTCTACCAATGGTGACCTCCGTAACCCGTATGCTGATTTGACTCGTCGTGGTTACAAAAATGAAGCAAGAAATCAGTTGAACTCCAACATTCGTTTGACGCAAGACCTTGGTTTCTGGAAGTGGAGTAAAGGGCTTACCGCCTCTGCCATGTTGGCTTTCGACGTGCATAACAGTCGTGACCTGAAGTATAACAAACGTGAAGATACTTACAATTTTGCCGGAACTAAAGACGAAAACGGATTGTGGAATGACGATGTATTTGATGCAGATGGCAATTATCGGTATGCACTGACCTATACAGGACATAAAGATCTTGCATTTGACCAAGGCGCTTCCGACTCTAGAAGTACTTACTTTGAAGCTTCTTTAAATTACGACCGTTCGTTCGGTTTGCATCGGATAGGTGGTCTTTTGCTTTATAACCAAAAGATTTACCGTTCGAGTTCTGATAATCTGATCGGTTCTTTGCCCTATAAGCAACAAGGCTTGGCTGCCCGTGCTACTTACTCATGGAACGACCGTTATTTTTTCGAGGCAAATCTTGGATATAATGGTTCCGAGAACTTCAGTCCAGAAAAACGTTTCGGTTTCTTCCCTGCATTTGGTCTTGGCTGGGCTATCTCTAATGAGGCTTGGTGGGAATCTTTGCAAGAAACTGTTTCTTACTTTAAAGTGCGTTATACAGATGGCTTAGTTGGTACGGATGCTGTAACAGGACGGCGTTTTATGTACCTAGACCAGATGGCGAGCGTAGATGGTTATCGTTTTGGAGACCAAAATAACGGTGTTGGTGGTTGGGGGTTCAGCAAGTACGGAGCCAATGTCGGTTGGTCTACTTCCCGCAAGCAAGACTTAGGTGTTGACTTAAAATTTTTCAAAGACAATCTTTCGCTGACATTAGATATCTTTAAAGAACATCGTAAAGACATCTTTATTACCCGACGCGTTATTCCTGATTATTCCGGGTTCGTAGAAATGCCTTATGCTAATTTGGGAGTGGTAGACAATAAGGGTTTTGAAGCTACATTGGAATATACACAGCAACTCGGTAAGAAATGTTTCCTGACTGTCCGTGGTAACTTCTCATGGAATGAAGATAAAATTATAGAGAACGATGATCCCCGGGTACAGTATCCGTGGATGGAAAAAAGAGGAACGAACGTGAACGGACGTTGGGGATGGATCGCCGAAGGGTTATTCACTAGTGAAGAAGAGATCATGGACCATGCCAAGCAGTTTGGTGAAGGGCATCCGGGACAGATTTCGAAAGTGGGTGATATCAAATATAAGGATTTAAATGGTGACGGAGTAATTGACGATTATGATAAATGTCTGATAGGTCAGGGTGACGTACCTAAGATTTATTATGGTTTCGGTGCAGATTTACAATTAGGTGATTTCTCTGTCGGTGCGCTCTTTGCCGGAAATGCCAAGGCAGACCGTTGTTTGGGAGGAAATGCCATGTATCCTTTTAATGATGGTTCAGGTATTACGAACTTGTTTGCAAACATTACTGACAGATGGTCTGCTGACAATCCGACTAATCAGGATGTATTCTATCCTCGTTTGCATCATGGAAACAATGCGAATCAAAATAATATGAAAACCAGCACATGGTGGCAGAAAGATGTCAGTTTCCTGCGTCTGAAACAGTTGACTATTGCTTACCAACTCCCGAAGAAGTTGATTAATCAAACATTCCTGAAGAGTGCGCGTATTTATGTGATGGGCACCAACCTATTGACATTCTCTAAGTTCAAATTATGGGATCCGGAGTTGAATACCAATAATGGTACTGCTTATCCTAATGTACGTACTTATTCAGTAGGTGTGAATGTAAGTTTTTAATAATAATCAGTTAGCAAGAAGGATATGAAAAATATATTTAAAATAGGAACTTTGGCGCTGTGTTTGGTGGTCGGACTTAGTTCGTGCAATGATTTCTTCGATGCAATCCCCGGTGAACAATATGACTTGGAGGATACGTTTACTAATCGCTCGAAGACAGAACAGTTTTTGAATAATGTGTATAATTATGTGCCCGATGAAACATTAGAACGTTCTGCAAGGAATACGATGTCGGGGATCTGGACAACCGGTTCGTTGGAATGCAAGCTTTCATGGGACGGAAATAATGGTAGCGAATGGGCTTCCGGAGCCACCTATGCAGGTTCCTCATGGATAAACTTTTGGTACATCGAGTATTATAAAGGAATTTCTCGTGCCAGTACATTTATCATGAATGTAGACCGTTGTTTGGAAGCTTCGGCCGCACAACGCAAACAGTGGAAAGCGCAAGCCAGAGCTTTGCGTGCTTTCTATTACTTCATGATTTTCCGTTCCTACGGCCCATTTGTGATTTTGGGGGAAGAACCAATTCCATTGGATATTTCTACTGCTGAACTGCTGAAAGAACGTAATACGGTAGATGAATGTGTGGCTTTTATGGCGAAGGAATTTGATGATGCGGCAAATGAGCTTCCTGATAGATATGACGGATCCAATTTGGGACGTATAGACAGAGCTGCATGTAAAGCTTTCAAAGCGAAAATGTTGTTGTATGCGGCAAGTCCGCTATTCAATTGTAATCCCGATTATGCCGCCATCGTTAATCCGGAAAGTGGCAAGCAACTCTTTCCGCAAGATAAATCGCAGGAAAAAGCGAAATGGGAGGCTGCACGTGATGCTTACAAAGAATTCTTTGATGAATACGGTAACACTTTCTCTTTATATACGGAGAAGACAGCCGATGGAAAGATTGATTTCTATGAATCTTATAGAAAAGTGACATCGGGAGTTTTGTACGGTACAGAGAATAAAGAACAGATTTTCATTCGCTTGGCAGACCATGATTACCGGGCTTACGAAACCACGCCTTATCACAAGGGGTACGATGATAATAATGGTGCTTTGAGAGGTGGTCTGGGATTTGGTGTACCTCAGGAAATGGTGGACTTGTACTTTATGAAAGACGGTCGCCGGATTGTTGACGATACGAACTATAAGGAATATGAGGGGGTACCTTCTAATGAATATTTGGGATGGTCGAGTGACTATACTGACGAAGTAGTTCCTTCCAGAACCTACTTCAAGAGCAATTCGAATCAAACATTGAAACAATGGGCTAATCGCGAACCGCGTTTTTATACGAACATTACATTCCATGGTTCTACTTGGTTGAAGACAGATACTCCGCGTGGAGAAATAACCACAGAACTGACTTATAACGGTAATTCCGGTTATGCTAATGCCAATTGGGATGCCCCTTACACGGGTTATGGTATGCGTAAAATGGCTTCAAAAGAAGGACGTAGCGGGGCTAACAGGCATTGTGCAACTTTGCTTCGTTTGGCAGACATGTACTTGGGGTATGCTGAAACGTTGAGCGCTTGTGACCAACGTAATGAAGCGATTAAGTATGTAAATAAGATACGCGCCCGTGCCGGTATTCCTGGATATGGTGCGGTAGGTACTAAGGACGATAATGGATTTGCATGCATTCCTTATGAAGATACACGTGACGGAGTGGACAAACGTATTCATCGTGAACGTTTGGTTGAGCTGATGTTCGAATGGAATCATTTCTTTGATGTACGTCGTTGGAAAGTAGCCGATATGGCTGTAGGCGATGATTGGATTTATCCTAAATATCATAGAGGTGGAGAAGGCGGACCTATTCATGGTATGGCTTTCCGTTCGGATGCTCCTGCATTTTTTGAGAAGGTAGTAGTAGAAACACGTACATTTTTGCCTAAACATTACCTCTTCCCGATTCCTGACGAAGATGTACGTCGTAATCCGAAGATGGTACAAAATCTGGGATGGACAACGGAGTAATATACTCCGGATGTCCGATCTGCGAATGAATGAAAGAAATTAATGAAAAGAAAAACAATGAAGATACCTCAAATAAGATGTAGCGATGTGAATGCAGTGAAGAGAATCATTTTTCTTTTGGTGCTGCTAATTCCCTTTTGTCTGGCAGGATGTTCGTCCGACGATGATGAAGGAGATAATGGAGGAGAAGGTCCGAACGAAGATGCTCCGGTTTCTTATGTACTTGGTTCGGGTAACACGAATATGCCCTCCAGTGGTACAATTATAGCGCAATATGCTGATGCTCCTGTCGGTTCGGAAATCAGACGTTTGGTAGACGATAATGCTGACACGAAGTATGTTACTTATCATAGTAGTTTCAACATCACTTGGAATGGAAATAGTAGTAAGGCTGTCACTGCCTATTCGTTGACCTCGGCTGCCGATACTCCCGAAATGGACCCGAAAGATTGGACACTCTATGGTTCTAATGATAATACTACGTGGACAGAACTGGATGCGCAGACAAACCAACTTTTTGCAGCGAGAAAAGAAGAGAAAAGCTATGAAGTGGATAATGCAACTTCCTATCGTTACTACAGACTTTCTGTTGAAGCGAACAATGGTGGTGCTGCCACGCAGATAGCTGAATGGAAACTGGTGGCCATGCGTTCATATACGGAGAATATCAACGACTTGATTGCTAGTAAAGGTTCCAGTACGTTTAGTGCGATAACTCCGATGGGCAGACAGCATGAGAATGACAGAGAAGCTACGGCAGCAGACTTGAAATGGCTTGCCGATCCTGCTGAAGAACCTGAACCATTTGGAGATGGTGGGACGAAGATGGCTTGGAATACATTCAATGTTGTATCCATTTATCCAAATGGAAATCCTGTGATGTCTGATGTAAATCAGCGTTGGGTAGGTGACTGCTGTGCTTGTGCGGTGATTGCTTCGATGGCATACCTCTATCCCCGTTTCGTAAAACACATTATCAAGGATAATATGGACAAAACATACACAGTTACTATGTATGACCCGAAAGGAAAACAAATATCAGTTGGTGTAGGTGGCGACTATTTTATCGGTAATAGTGGCGATTTAGGTGCCTTAGGCGGCAGAAATAAAGAAGTCACTTGGGCTACGATTCTCGAAAAGGCTATGATTAAGTGGAATCAGATCTATCAAGGTAGTTCTAATGTCGGTGGTATTGGTACTGAATATGTTTCTGCTATCTTTACCGGCGACGGGGAAAGTGTAGGTTTCGGTGCAAATGCATTGATTGCCGAAGACTTACAACGCGCGGTGGAAGTGTCGCTCAAACAGGGTAGACTGGTGATCGGTGGTTTTACAAGAAGCGGTGAACAGGTAGATCAAAATTGGCAGACGACCAGTGGGCATGCGTTTACGTTTATCTTGCCGGATGATAATACTCATCTTTTCAAGATGCGGAATCCTTGGGGAGGTACTACTGACGGTGTGATGAAAGTGAAGGATGACGGACGGATTCCGCCGATGATCGACTTACGTATTTGTGCGCCGGGAGCAGCCAAGAATTATGGAGTGGGACCGGACTTGGGAGGATATATACCTAATTTCTAATTTCAAATCTTAAAAGAAAAACATCATGAAGAAACTTATTTATATAATGTTGTCGTTGTGTTGCCTGGTTTTTTATAGTTGTGGCATGACGGAACCTTGGAAAGACTGGGAACATGAAGGTGACATGAGTGCAGACCGCTTGCGTCCTTCAGAGGTAAAAGAACTACTGTGTGCGGCAGACGGATGGAAAATGATTTATCAAGGAGTAACGTTCTACTTTCAGTTTGATGAAGAAGGAAATGTAGCATCGGATTCAGACGAAACGTTGTTGAAGAATGAGGTTGGAACAGATTATTCTCTGGATTTCCAGGGGGAAAAAGCGGTGTTGCTTACCTTGCTGAATGGAGGAATGCTACAATATTTGAACGAAAACTCGGAGACGACATTTGTCATTACGGGGTATTCTGATTCACAAATTACAGCTGTAGGACAGACGCATGGCAAAGAAATGATCTTGACTCCGGTCTCAACTGCAGCTTTGCAACAAGCTAAGGAGAGAAAACGATTGGCCATTATTGCTTATAATAAAGCACAGGCCATGGATTTGCTTAAGGGAGAGTTGAATAATGGTGTATTTCGTAGGTCATCCTCTTCTTTCCTTGCACACTATTTGATTATTTGCGACGAGAGCAATAATTGGAAAGTGAAGATTTCTGCAATAGATAACGGTGTGGTAAAACACACAGAGTATCCGATGATAATTGATACAACGAATGATGAAAATGCAGTGTTGACTTTGGGTAGCAATGTGACGGTAGATGGAATAAGTTTAAATAAACTCTATTACAACTATTTGAATGGTGAAATTGAAACTGACAATGCTAATGTTGTATGTGATACTCGGAAAGCCTCTGATATTGCAGCATGGTATGCAGATGGTTGGAAGACCCATATAGTAGATCAGGATGAGATTCATGCAGACTTTAAGGGAATCTTCCACTCTGGTGTGGAGTTTGATGATCGTAATCCGAGGAATTTGATTGCTTGTCCGTGGAGTGGTATGGGATCTTATATTGGCTTTGCGGTTACTATGACAGCAGATAATGCTACTGGTCGTATATTCATCAGCTTGGGCGAACCATATGATTTATTCGGATGGAATAATAATCCGGCTGATTATAACCGTGTACAGCAGGATTACAGTAAATTCCTCTCTTTCTGTGTTTCGGAAGACGGCTTCTATTGGAGTTATGATGACAACGACAGTATGGTGTATGTGCTAAGTGCTACAGGCGAGCGTTGGTTTAGAATGAAGAAGTAACCAGTCTTTGAAAAAAGCAAGAAAGTAAACAGAACATAATCTCGATTACTTTCTTGCTTTTGTTTTTGTTTGTACTCTATTTGTATTTTCTTATGGGCAATTATTTGATTATTAGTAATTTAATTTGTGCTCTGTTTGACTCCTAGTTCTCTACTCTGACATTCTCGCCCGGACGTGCTTTTTGTCACGTTAGAGTATAGTTATTAATTTTCTATTGCGTTAATTTGTAACGTGAATAATAACACTCGCTAATCTAATATTAATAGTTTAACTCTTATATCATGAATCTACTGTCTATCACAATGACTCTATTGTTGGGAGTCTCCTCTATCTTTGCGCAAAAGCAGCCGGTGGATTACGTGAATCCCCTGATGGGAACCGACTCCAAGATTTCGCTCTCCAACGGAAACACCTATCCTGCCATTGCACTGCCTTGGGGGATGAACTTTTGGATGCCGCAGACCGGAAAGATGGGGGACGGTTGGGCTTACACGTATGCTTCTGACAAAATCAGAGGTTTCAAGCAGACCCACCAGCCCAGTCCCTGGATCAATGACTACGGACAGTTCTCCATTATGCCGATGACCAAACAGCTGAAGATTGATCAGGACAGCCGTGCTTCCTGGTTTTCGCATAAGGCAGAGAAAGCAACTCCTTATTATTACAGTGTTTATCTGTCAGAGTATAACATGACAACGGAGATTGCCCCGACGGAGCGTTGTGCGTATTTCCGTTTTACTTTCCCCGAAGCGTCCGATGCTTATGTGGTAGTAGATGCTTTCGACCGTGGTTCGTATGTGAAGGTGATTCCTGAAGAAAATAAGATTGTAGGTTATACGACACGTAACAGTGGCGGTGTTCCGCAGAATTTCAGGAACTACTTTGTGATAGAGTTCGACAAGCCTTTTACATTTAATAAAGTATGGGCGGACTACCATTTGGTAGAGACGCATCTTGAACTGCAATCCAATCACGTAGGTGCTGCCATCGGTTTTTCGACAAAGAAAGGAGAGCAGGTGCATGCCAAAGTGGCTTCCTCATTCATCAGCCCCGAACAGGCGGAACTGAATCTGAAAGAAATCGGAAACAAGACATTCGAACAGACCAAGGAAGCCGGACGTAAAGCTTGGAATGACGTACTGGGACGTATCAAAGTCGAAGACGATGATGAGAACCGGATGCGTACCTTCTATTCTTGTCTGTATCGTTCGGTATTATTCCCCCGTATGTTCCACGAAGTGAATGCGAAGGGTGAAACGGTACATTACAGCCCTTATAACGGTGAAATCCGTCCGGGATATATGTTTACCGATACCGGTTTCTGGGATACGTTCCGTTGCCTGTTCCCGTTTGTCAATTTGATATATCCTTCAATGGGAGAGAAGATGCAGGAAGGACTGTTGAATACATATCTTGAAAGCGGATTCTTCCCCGAATGGGCGAGTCCGGGACATCGTGGCTGTATGGTCGGAAACAATTCGGCTTCCGTAGTGGCAGATGCTTTTATGAAGAATGTGACCAAAGCGGATGCGGAGAAAATGTATGAAGGTTTGCTCAAAGGAGCCAACAGTGTACATCCGAGAGTTTCTACAACAGGGCGCCGTGGATACGAATATTATAATAAACTGGGTTATGTGCCTTACGATGTAAAGATTAACGAGAATGCGGCGCGTACATTAGAGTATGCATACGATGACTGGTGCATCTACCGAATGGGTGAAAAGCTAGGGCGTCCGGCAGAAGAACTGGAACTCTATAAGAGCAGAAGCCAGAACTACCGCAACCTGTTCGACCCTGAAACAAAACTGATGCGTGGCAAGAACGCCGATGGCACCTTCCAGACTCCTTTTAATCCGTTCAAGTGGGGGGATGCCTTTACCGAAGGAAACAGCTGGCACTATACGTGGTCTGTATTTCATGATGTACAGGGACTGGCCGATTTGATGGGCGGCAGAAAGATGTTTGTCAGTATGCTCGATTCTGTGTTCAACCTTCCACCGATATTTGATGATAGCTACTACGGAGGTGTGATTCATGAAATCCGTGAAATGGAAATTGCCAATATGGGTAACTATGCGCACGGCAACCAGCCTATCCAGCACATGATTTACTTGTATGACTATGCCGGTCAGCCCTGGAAAGCCCAATATTGGCTGCGCCAGGTTATGGACAGAATGTACACTCCGGGACCGGATGGTTATTGCGGCGACGAGGACAACGGGCAGACTTCCGCCTGGTATGTATTCTCGGCACTGGGATTCTACCCTGTTTGCCCGGGAACGGACGAATATATCATAGGTGCCCCGTTATTCAAGAAAGCTACTCTTCATTTTGAAAACGGCAACAGTCTGGTAATTGATGCTCCGAACAACAGCAAGAAGAATTTCTATGTCAACTCGCTGAATGTTAATGGTACTGATTACACCAAGAATTATCTCCGTCACGAAGACTTATTCAAAGGTGGCACTATCAAAGTGGATATGGGTAACCAACCGAATAAGAACAGAGGAACGAAAGAAGAGGATATGCCTTATTCTTTCTCTAAAGAGCAATAATCCTTACTCGAATATTTTCTCAT
>ENA-ORNB01001946-ORNB01001946.1-human-gut-metagenome-genome-assembly--contig:-NODE-1946-length-12594-cov-5.298269_pt1 | contig 12594 bp, 7 predicted proteins | sample MGYA00242112_ERZ509016 | MGnify/ENA primary metagenome ERZ509016 (study PRJEB26280, sample SAMEA2338705) | human gut metagenome | biome: human gut; feature: human-associated habitat; material: faeces...
CGCCTTCTGCAGCCTTAACAGTTCCTTTCAGCGCTTTCGGAAGTTTGGGCTGATAAGCAGCCCTTGCAATTTGCAATGCACTTTTTGTCATTTTATCTAATTATTTAAAGGTGTTAGTAAAGTTTCGTTCAAAAGCGTCGCAAATTTCGTGTTTTTTTCTGAATTATGAAAGGAAGCGCACATCAAAAAAAATATGAAATGTTGGTTTATACCGTGGAAAGTACTTATCTTTACCGGAAATATTTCAATTTATTCACTTAAAACGTAAAGATTATGGCAAGTAGAAGAGAACTTAAGAAAAACGTCAATTATATCGCAGGTGAACTGTTCATGGAGTGTTTGGTAAACAGCTTATACGTACCCGGAACCGATAAAACTAAAGCCGACGAGCTGATGGGCAGAATCCTGAGTGTGCAAGATGAATTTATCAGCCGAATCAGCCATACCGAACCCGGAAATGTAAAAGGTTTCTACAAGAAATTCCGCGAAGACTTTAATAAAGAAGTAGACGTAATTATTGACGCTATCGGCAACCTGAAGTAAGCACTGGGAATGAAAAAAGCAATATACAGCTTTATCTACTATCGCATTTTGGGATGGAAGACAAACGTGACGGTGCCGGATTATGATAAATGCGTGATAACTGCAGCACCTCATACATCTAATTGGGATTTATTTATCGGCAAACTATTTTATGGAGCTATCGGACGGAAAACATACTTCATGATGAAAAAAGAATGGTTCTTCTTTCCGCTGGGGCTAATATTCAAAGCCGTGGGGGGCATACCGGTGGATCGGGGACGCAAAACATCATTGGTAGACCAGATGACGGCAAAGTTTGCAAAAAGCAAGAAATTCCAACTCGCCATTACACCGGAAGGAACCCGTAAAGCGAATCCTAATTGGAAGAAAGGATTTTATTTTATTGCATTGAAAGCGCAAGTGCCTATTGTAATGATAGGCATCGATTATACCACTAAAACGATTTCTGCGACAAAGGCGATTATGCCGTCGGGAGATATAGAAAAGGATATGCGCGAGGTAAAGCTCTATTATAAGGATTTCAAAGGGAAGAACCCGAAGAACTTTGCTTTAGGAAACATTTGATAATAACTTTTAGGCGCGGATTACGCGGATTACACGGATTTTTATTACCTTGCGGCGTGGAAAGCCGGGCAAATAATCTTTGCCTGCAAGTATAGCGTAGCACATTAATCCGCGTTATACGTATAATCCGCGCCTAAAATATTTCAATGAAGTTATGCGTGTAACTCTATTACAAACAGATATTGTTTGGGAAGATAAACAAGAAAATCTCCGCCTACTCCGTAGGAAGCTCAAAGCGCTTCGTGGAGTAGCGGAGATTGTTGTCTTGCCCGAAACCTTCTCTACCGGTTTTAGTATGGACAGCCGAAGGCTAGCTGAACCGGTATCGGGTGTAACCATCGCCACCTTGCGCCAATGGGCGGCGGAATTCCAATTCGCCATTACAGGTAGTTATATAGCTTGTGATGAAGAAGTAGATGCAAATAAAAATGCGGTTCCCATTCCTGATAAGTCTTATTATAACCGTGCTTTTTTCCTGACTCCCGAAGGGGGGGCTTATTACTACGATAAACGACATCTCTTTCGTATGGGCCAGGAAACGGAGCATTTTACAGCGGGTAGCCAGCGGCCTGTTATCTCCTACCGGGGATGGAATATACTGCTGTTAGTCTGCTACGACCTTCGCTTCCCGGTATGGAGCCGGAACGTAAATAATGAATATGATCTTCTGATATACGTTGCCAACTGGCCTGTTCCCCGCCGCCGGGTATGGGACATTCTGTTACAAGCCCGTGCACTCGAAAATATCAGTTATGTTTGTGGTGTCAACCGTATCGGTACGGATGGAAATCAAATGCTATATAATGGCGGCAGCGTCATTTATTCACCAAAGGGCGATTTGCTTGCCAGCGTACCCGACCATGAAGAAGGAACCGCCACCGCAACTCTCGACCTCTCTGTCCTGAGAGAATTCAGACAAAAATTCCCTGCATGGAAAGATGCTGAATGTTTCCAAATTAAGAATTAATAATTAACAATTAAAGCACTATGGGACGAATGAAAGCTAAACACCGCATAGCTGACAGGTTATTCTTTCTGTTACTGACCATCTTAGTTTTTTCCTCTTGCACAAACAGCAAAAAGGATATTATTCCTTCTGCCGAGTATGCACCTTTTGTGAATGCATATACGGGAGGAGTTATCTCGCAAACTTCGAACATACGTATAGAACTGACGCAGGATCAGCCTATGGTAGATTTGAACAATGAACTGAAAGAAAATCCGTTTAGCTTCTCTCCCTCCCTAAAAGGCAAAGCGTATTGGATCAGCAACAATACGATTGAATTCGTTCCTGAACCAGGAACTTTAAAGCCGGGAGAGTTCTATGAAGGTACGTTCCAATTAGGCAGGTTTGTAGAAGTGGACAGTCGTCTGAAAGAATTCAAATTCTCTTTCAGAGTACAGGAACCCAATTTCACACTGTATATCGAACCACTGACAACCATCGACATAGATAGCCATGGCGACTTGGTGACATTGAAAGGTGAAGTACGTTTCAGTGATGCCACTCCCAAAGAAGCAGTTGAGAAAATGCTCTCTGCCAAAGGCGGAAACGGCCAAAGCTATCCGGTCAGTATCACTCCGACAGATCATCCGACGCGCTATCAGTTTGAAATAGCCGGTGTCATTCGCGCAGCGGAAGACTACCAGCTGGAAATCACCGCCAACGGCAGTCCTGCAGGAATCGACCGCAAACTGACAGAAAACGTACTGATCCCTGCCAAGAATGATTTCCGTTTCCTCTCTGCCAAACGCATTGACGAACCGGAGAATGGAATTGAAATAGTATTCTCCGATCCTGTTTCTACTACACAAGACCTGAACGGATTGATTGAAATCCCCGAAGTAGCTTCTTCCATATTTCAAGTGGAGAATAATAAAGTATATGTCTACTTTGAAGCCAACCAACTGAGCAAACTGACTTTGAAGATACACGAAGGGGTGAAAAACAGCCGGGATAAATCGCTCGGCACATCACACTCCATCGCATTCAGCGAACTGAATCTGAAACCACAAGTGAGCATGTCTACATCAGCCGCTATCCTACCCGACTCCAAAAGTTTGATCATCCCGTTCCGGGCAGTCAATCTCTATGCGGTAGATTTAAGTGTAATCCGTATTTTTGAAAACAATGTACTGATGTTCATGCAGACCAATACGCTCTCATCCGCCAGTGAACTGCGCCGTTCCGGACGATTGGTTTATCAGAACACATTGTGGCTAAGCAAGGACAGTACAAAAGACGTGCACCGATGGGAAGATTATTCAATAGACCTTGCCGGACTGATTCGGCAAGAACCGGGTGCTATCTACCGTGTCATACTTTCTTTCCGGCAAGAATACTCAGCCTATCCTTGCAGCGGAACAGAAAAACAAGAGATGAGCTTTGCAGACAATACTGCTTCAGAGGGATTGACGAAAGTCAGCGGAAGTAGTACTTTCGAAGAAAATGAAGCTGAATGGGATACACCGGAAACTTATTTCTACTACAATGGTAACATTAAGATGGACTGGAGCCAGTATAACTGGCGGGAACGCAATAATCCTTGTCATGCCTCCTACTATATGGACTCTGACCGGGCGGCATCATGCAACGTATTTGCCTCCAATGTAGGAATGATTGTAAAACGGAATTCACTGAACAAGCTGTGGATTGCCGTAAGCAACATCTTGGATACCAAACCAATGGAGAAAGCGAAAGTGACTGTTTATAACTTCCAGTTACAAGCCATAGGAACCGGTGAAACCAATAGTGAAGGATTTACAGAAATCACTCCGAAAGGTGTTCCTTTCATTGTGGTGGCCGAAGTAGAGAAACAGAAAGCTTATATTCGTGTAGCAGATGGTGAAGAACAATCTGTCAGTCGGTTCGATGTAGGCGGAAAAGATATTCAGAAAGGATTGAAGGGGTTCGTCTATGGCGAGAGAGGGGTATGGCGACCGGGAGATACGCTGCATGTAAGCTTTATTATGGAAGACCGTGAAAAAAGAATTCCGGACAAACACCCTGTAGCATTGGAATTATATAATCCGAGAGGACAATTCTATACCAAAATGATTTCCACGCAAGGTATAAACGGTTTCTACACATTTGACCTGCCGACACGCCCAGAAGACCCGACGGGATTATGGAACGCTTACGTCAAAGTAGGCGGAACCGCTTTCCACAAAAGCCTTCGCATAGAAACGGTGAAACCAAACCGCCTGAAAATTAATCTGAAACTACCGGAGAAAGCAATCCAGGCTTCTACCAAAGAAATACCGGTAATGCTTACTTCCACATGGCTGACAGGCGCCACCGCTTCACGGTTGAAAACCAAAGTGGAAATGTCCCTGTCAAAAGTAAATACGCAATTTAAGAACTACGGACAATACATATTTAATAATCCGGCTACCGAATTTACAACTGTAAAAAACGATGTATTCGATGGAACACTGGATGCGGAAGGAAAAGCTAACTTTATGTTGAAACTTCCGGCTGCCACCAATGCCCCGGGAATGCTGAATGCAACCTTAACCAGCCGTGTATTCGAACCGGGAGGAGACGCCAGTATTTACACGCAAAGCATTCCGTTCTCTCCATTCTCTTCTTACGTAGGGATTAATTTGAACCAACCGAAAGGAAAATACATCGAGACAGACCAGGATCATGTATTCGACATTGTCACCGTAAATGCGGAAGGACAATTAATGAACCGCTCCAATCTGGAATATAAGATTTACCGTATCTCCTGGAGCTGGTGGTGGGAGAACCGGGACGAATCATTCGGAACTTATGTCAACAGTAGTTCCATCACTCCCGTAGCCAGTGGCAATATACAGACTACAGGCGGAAAGGCAACTTTTAAATTCCGGGTAAATTATCCGGACTGGGGACGTTACCTGATTTATGTGAAAGATAAGGAAAGTGGACATGCCACCGGTGGAACTGTTTATATAGACTGGCCGGATTGGCGCGGACGTTCAAGCAAGACGGATCCCAGCGGCATTAAAATGCTCGCTTTCTCTCTGGATAAAGACTCGTATGAAATAGGTGAAACGGCAACAGCCATCATTCCTGCCGCTGCGGGAGGACGTGCATTGGTAGCCCTGGAAAACGGTTCAACCGTTCTGCAACGTGAATGGATTGAAGTTTCCAACAACGGAGACACAAAGTATTCTTTCAAAGTGACTCCGGAAATGGCGCCGAACGTTTACCTGCACATCAGCCTGTTGCAACCTCATGCACAGACGGTGAATGATTTGCCGATACGTATGTACGGTGTGGTTCCGGTATTGGTGACTAATAAACAAACTATATTGCAACCGCAAATTAAAATGCCGGAAGTGTTGCGGCCGGAAACGGACTTCACCGTTACCGTCAGCGAAAAGAACGGCAAGCAGATGACATACACACTGGCCATTGTAGACGACGGATTACTCGACCTGACTAATTTCAAGACTCCCGATCCGTGGAATGAATTCTATGCCCGCGAAGCATTGGGCATCCGCACCTGGGATATGTATGATGATGTACTCGGAGCATCTGCCGGACGCTACAGTTCATTGTTCAGTACGGGTGGTGACGAGACATTGAAACCGGCCGATGCAAAAGCGAATCGCTTCAAGCCGGTAGTGAAATTCATCGGTCCGTTCTATCTAGATAAAGGAAAACAGAAGACGCACACGCTGAAACTACCGATGTACGTAGGTTCTGTACGTACGATGGTGGTAGCAGGGCAAGACGGAGCTTATGGAAAAGCGGAAAAGACTTCTTTCGTGCGGACACCATTGATGTTGTTGTCCACACTGCCCCGTGTGCTGAGCACACAAGAAGAGATTACTGTCCCGGTAAATGTCTTTGCCATGGAGAAGGAAGTGAAGAATGTATCGGTATCCATCCAGGCTTCAGGTGGAGGTGTGCAGGTAATCGATCCCAATAAACAATCCATTACTTTCAGTCAACCGGGTGACCAGCTCGTTTACTTTAAAATAAAGACCGGAAGTAAAACAGGAAAAGCAACGATACATATCACTGCCAGCGGTGGCAGTCAGCAGGCGAAAGAGACCATTGAAATCGAAGTCCGAAACCCGAATCCGGCAGTGACCTTCCGCAACAGCCAATGGGTGGAAAAAGGAGAAAGTGTAACACTTCCTTATTCATTGAATGGTGCTTCTCCGGCAAATAGCCGTATGCTGCTGGAAGTCTCACGTATTCCTTCGGTAGATATCAGCCGAAGGTTCGACTACCTGTATAATTATCAGCATCATTGCACGGAACAGCTGACTTCCAAAGCTCTGCCGTTATTGTTCGTCAGCCAGTTTAAAGCTGTGGATGAGGAAGAAGCTCAAAAGATTAAGGCTAACGTACAGGAAGCGATACGGCAACTCTATGCACGCCAGCTTCCGAACGGCGGTTTTGTTTACTGGCCGGGGAATGCCAGTGCTGATGAGTGGATTACTTCTTATGCGGGCATGTTCCTCGTATTGGCACAGGAGAAAGGCTACGCTGTCAACTCGAATGTACTGAATAAGTGGAAACGCTTCCAACGTGCTGCTGCCCAGAACTGGCGGATGCCGGATCAGGATGACAGTTGGGGTTACTGGCAAACGGGAGTGCAACAAGCATACAGATTGTACACACTGGCATTAGCCGGTGCACCTGAGCAGGGCGCCATGAACCGGATGAAAGAACAAGCTAACCTGCCTCTGCAAGCCAAATGGAGACTGGCAGCCGCTTATGCCCTGACAGGTAAGATGAAACCGGCTGAAGAACTGGTATTTAAGGCAGAAACCACCATTACCCCTTATTCCTCACAGAACTACATCTATGGTTCGTATGATCGTGACGAAGCTATGATATTGGAAACTTTACTCCTAATGAACCGAGACCAGGCGGCATTGCAACAGGCGAAGAAGGTATCCAAGAATCTGGCTGAAGAGAATTGGTTCAGTACACAGTCCACTGCTTTCTCATTGATGGCGATGGGACGCCTGGCTGAGAAGCTTTCAGGTACTTTGGATTTCACCTGGATTTGGAACGGAAAGCAGCAACCCGTAGTGAAATCAGCCAAGGCTGTATTTGCAAAGGAACTGTCCACTTCACCGGCTTCGGGTAATATTATAGTAAAGAATGAAGGTAAAGGTGCATTAAGTGTGGACCTCATTACACGCACGCAATTACTTAATGATACATTACCCGCAATATCCAATAACCTCCGCCTGGACGTAAAATATACGGATATGAACGGAGCGACGATATCCATAGATGATATCAAGCAAGGAACAGACTTTATGGCAGTCATCACTGTAGGTAATATCAGTGGAACCACTGCTTACAGTAATTTGGCATTGACACATATTCTGCCGTCAGGTTGGGAAATTTACAATGACCGGTTGATGACTCCGGAAGCGACACCTACCCGTGAGTATACCTATCAGGATATTCGTGACGACCGCGTATTGACTTACTTCGACTTGCGTCGCAGTGAATTGAAAAAGTTCACCATAAGACTGCAAGCTACATATGCAGGCAATTTCATTTTGCCGGCTATCCAGTGCGAAGCCATGTATGACGGTTCGGCACAAGCACGAACCAAGGCGGGAAGAACGACTGTCAGTAAGTAACATGCCACTGAGCAAAACTATCCAAATTCCCCTCCTTCTAGAAGGAGGGGTGCCCAAAGGGCGGGGTGGTAGGTAAGAAAAGAGTTCCTTATTAATTCATAGGTATTTTTCATTCTACCTACCACCTCCCCCCTATGGGGTACTCCTCCTCCCGGGAGGAGGAGAATTAAGATAGTCATATTTAAATATTGATGAAGATTCAAATTATAAAGTACTTCAAACAACTGTCTATCACCAGAAAAGTAATACTCATACTTATTACAATTCTGGTGATAGGCTATATCTTTTGCCTCCCCCGGCAACTTTTCCATGTGCCCTACTCCACCGTCGTCACTGACCGGAACGGTGAATTATTGGGCGCACGCATTGCATCCGACGGTCAATGGCGCTTTCCACCCCGGACCACTACTCCGGAGAAAATAAAGCAATGCCTCATCACTTTCGAAGACAGGCATTTCTATCACCATTGGGGAGTCAATCCTGTCTCCATTAGTAGAGCCGCCTACCAAAACCTAAAGAATAAGCGCATTGTAAGTGGAGGAAGTACCCTCACCATGCAAACGATCCGTCTGGCAAGAAACGAATCACGCACTTTTGGAGAAAAGTTCATAGAAATGATCCTGGCCACCCGACTTGAGTTTCGCGCTTCAAAAGAAAAAATCCTGTCTATGTACATCTCACACGCTCCTTTCGGAGGAAACGTAGTAGGGCTCGATGCCGCTGCCTGGCGATATTTCGGACATCCCGCCGAAGAACTGTCCTGGGCAGAAGCAGCCATGCTGGCAGTACTTCCAAATGCACCCGCCATGATTCATCTCTCCAAATCACGACAATTATTACTTAATAAAAGAAACCGTCTGCTAAAACAACTATATGCACGAAAGATTATAGATAACTCCACTTACGAACTGGCTATCAGCGAACCACTCCCCGATGAGCCTCATCCACTCCCCCAAACCGCTCCCCATCTAGTCAGTCGCTTCTATCAGGAACGAAACGGAAAATATTCCATATCAACCATCGACAGGGGTATTCAAACCCAAATAGAGAACGCAGCCGAACGTTGGAGCAATGAATTTAACCGGAGTGATATACGCAACCTGGCAATTCTGGTGATTGATATCCGAACCAATCAGGTTGTAGCTTATTGCGGCAATGTCAATTTCGAACGGAAGCAAGCCGGTAACCAAGTAGATGTTATTCAGGCACCCAGAAGCACGGGAAGTATTCTGAAACCATTTTTATATTACGCCATGTTGCAGGAAGGCAGTCTGCTACCTCATACGCTACTGCCCGATATACCGGTTAATATTAATGGCTTTACACCTCAAAACTTCAGTTTGCAATTCGAAGGTGCCGTTCCCGCTTCGGAAGCTCTTGCACGTTCATTGAATATTCCGGCAGTGACGATGCTACAAAGATATGGTGTTCCCAAGTTTCATACTTTTCTGAGGCAAATAGGCTTAAAAACAATCAATCGTCCGGCTTCCCATTATGGTTTATCACTCATTCTGGGCGGAGCGGAAGCTACCCTGTGGGATGTGACAAATGCGTATGCTTACATGGGGCGGAGTTTATTGCAGCTTCCACAAACAGAATGTAGTTTGCTGCTTGCGGACGCTGAAGGATCAGGAGAATCAGAAGTCTTCGCTTCGGGAAAATCGACGGATACTTTCCAATCGGGAGCCGCATGGCAAACCTTCAATGCGTTAACCGAGGTGAATCGTCCCGAAGAAATAGACTGGAAATCAATCCCCTCCATGCACCCCATTGCCTGGAAGACCGGAACAAGCCACGGATTCCGCGATGCCTGGGCTGTAGGAGTCACCCCTCACTATGCCGTAGGTGTATGGGTAGGGAATGCTACAGGAGAAGGTAAACCTGGTCTTGTAGGAGCACGGACAGCCGGTCCGGTTTTGTTTGATGTATTTAGTCTGCTACCTCCGACACGGTGGTTCAAACGCCCGGGTGTCTTTGTCAAGGCTGAGGTATGCCGGAAATCCGGACACTTGAAGGGTAGGTTTTGCGAAGAAACAGATACTTTACTGATTCTTCCTGCCGGACTAAAGACGGAAGCTTGCCCTTATCATCACCTGATCACCCTTTCAGCCGATGAAACTCACCGTATCTACGAGAATTGCGCAAATTTGGAACCAACTATCCAGAAGTCCTGGTTCACTTTACCACCTGTATGGGAATGGTATTACAAACAACATCATCCGGAATACAATCCGCTTCCTCCCTTCAAAACAGGCTGCGGAGAGGATGCATTGCAATCCATGCAATTCATCTATCCACCCATGAATGCCCGTATTGTGTTACCCAAACAGATGGATGGAAGTCCGGGCTTTCTAACCACCGAGTTGGCTCACAGCAATCCAGGTACCACCATTTTCTGGCACCTTGATAACACTTATCTTACCCAGACACAAGACTTTCATAAGATCTCACTACAACCCACGCCCGGAAAACATTCACTAACAGCGGTAGACGAAGCAGGAAATACAGTAACCACTACATTCTATATCAATTAAGGTTATCTGTTGATGAAACCGGTCAGCATACCATCCCCCCCGAACAGGTGATGTTTTTGTACAAAAAGATTCCATTTTAGTCTTTTTAATGAAAATACCTAAAAGAAGTGAGTGCATAGTTACCAAAAAGTGGCTACATTTGTATCCCGAAACAGTGTCAGAAGAAAACACCTTGTTCCAAAAAACAACCCCAACACTAGAATTAGTGAACATTGTTTTTTGTATATTTGTTAAATCTTAGAAGCGACAAGCTTTAATCAATTTATTAATACCAATTAAGTTATGAAAACCAATCTTAGTTCTCAAATCACTCTCAACAGAGTCTCCCCCAGGTATTATAGGCCTGAGAATGCATTTGAAAGGTCGGTATTGACCCGACTGGAAAAAATCCCAACCGACATCTACGAATCGGCAGAGGAAGGCGCCAACCACGTTGCCTACGAAATAGCTCAACTTATTCGTGATAAACAGAAAGCCGGACGTTTCTGTGTATTGGCATTGCCGGGCGGTAATTCTCCCCGCAACGTATACTCAGCCCTTATCCGTATACATAAAGAGGAAGGCTTGAGTTTCCGCAACGTTATCATATTCAACCTTTACGAATATTATCCTCTTACATCAGATGCCATCAACAGCAACCTGAATGCCTTGAAGGAAATGTTCCTTGATCATGTAGATGTTGACAAGCAGAATATCTTTAGCCCGGACGGTACAATTCCTAAAGATACCATCTTTGAATATTGCCGCCTGTACGAGCAACGCATCGAAAGTTTCGGTGGATTGGATGCCGTATTACTGGGCATTGGGCGCGTAGGTAACATTGGTTTCAACGAACCGGGTTCCCGACTGAACCACCCGTTTGATTTTACTGGACAACGATTCACGCAATGAAGCATCCAAAATGTTCGGTAGCATCGAAAGCACTCCGATCAGCTCCATAACAATGGGTGTTTCTACGATCCTGGCTGCCAAGAAAATCTATCTGATGGCATGGGGTGAAGACAAAGCCAAAATGGTAAAAGAGTGCGTAGAAGGTGCAGTAACGGATACCATTCCGGCATCTTTCCTGCAAACTCACAACAATGCTCATGTAGTTATCGACCTTTCTGCTGCCGGTAACCTGACACGTATTCACCGTCCGTGGCTAGTGACTTCCTGCGAATGGAACGACAAACTGATTCGTAGCGCCATCGTCTGGTTATGTCAACTGACAGGCAAGCCGATCTTGAAACTAACAAACAAGGATTACAATGAAAATGGTTTGAGCGAACTGCTGGCTCTGTTTGGTTCGGCATATAATGTGAATATCAAGATCTTCAACGATCTGCAACACACCATTACCGGATGGCCGGGCGGTAAACCAAATGCAGACGATACTTATCGTCCCGAACGTGCGAAACCGTATCCGAAACGTATCGTCGTATTCTCTCCGCATCCCGATGATGACGTAATCTCCATGGGTGGTACAATCCGCCGCTTGGTAGAACAAAAGCATGACGTACACGTGGCTTACGAAACTTCCGGTAACATTGCCGTAGGTGACGAAGAAGTAATCCGCTTCCTGCATTTCATCAATGGTTTCAACCAGATCTTCAATAATAGCGAAGACAAGGTAGTTGTTGATAAATATGCAGAAATCCGTAAATTCCTGAAAGAGAAGAAAGATGGTGACATCGATACACGTGACATCCTCACAATTAAGGGCTTGATACGTCGTGGTGAAGCGCGCACTGCTTGTACGTACAATAATATCCCTCTGGATCATTGCCACTTCCTTGACCTGCCGTTCTACGAAACAGGTAGAATACAGAAAGGTCCGTTGACCGAAGCTGATGTGGAAATTGTGCGTAACCTGCTGCGTGAAGTGAAACCTCATCAAATATTCGTAGCCGGTGATCTCGCCGATCCACATGGAACACACCGTGTTTGCACAGATGCCGTATTTGCTGCTATCGATCTGGAAAAAGAAGAAGGTGCAAAATGGTTGAAAGATTGCCGTATTTGGATGTATCGTGGTGCGTGGGCCGAGTGGGAAATTGAAAACATTGAAATGGCAGTGCCCATCAGTCCGGAAGAACTGCGTGCAAAACGTAATTCAATCCTGAAGCACCAGTCTCAGATGGAAAGTGCACCATTCCTGGGCAACGACGAACGTTTGTTCTGGCAACGCAGTGAAGACCGTAACCGTGGTACCGCCGCATTGTATGACAATCTCGGTTTGGCATCTTACGAGGCAATGGAAGCATTCGTGGAATATATTCCACTGTAATCAACTGACCATATAATAAAGAAAAAAGAGGTTGTGTCAAAATGCTGGCACAACCTTTTTTTATGCGCAAAGCCCAGA
>ENA-ORNB01001947-ORNB01001947.1-human-gut-metagenome-genome-assembly--contig:-NODE-1947-length-12583-cov-2.432791_pt1 | contig 12583 bp, 7 predicted proteins | sample MGYA00242112_ERZ509016 | MGnify/ENA primary metagenome ERZ509016 (study PRJEB26280, sample SAMEA2338705) | human gut metagenome | biome: human gut; feature: human-associated habitat; material: faeces...
TGGCCGCCGCTTTCGCCGCTCCCCTCGCTTCCTCACTTTTGGTGATCGAGTCCATCGAACGGTTCGACGCTCCCAAGACCGCCATTACCACCTTGCTGGCAGGGGTCGTGGCGGGAGGCGTAGCGAGCTTGATTTTCCCCTTCAACCCCTACTCGCAGATTAGCGCTATTGCCCCGCAGGCTACTTTTATAGATCAACTGAAGTTGTTCTTATTTCTGGCCGTGGTTATTTCCGTCTTCGGGAAAATTTACTCGATGTTTACCCTTTGGTGCAAGGATTTCTTTACCAGACTGAAGCATCCTCCTTATATGAAGATGTTGTACCTGCTTATCATAGCGTATACGATCTCATTGACGGAGATCGATTTGACAGGAGGAGGCGAGCAATTCCTTATCATGCAAGCGATGCATGGATATCACCCCGTTTTATGGATAGCGGCGATGATGCTCATCCACTTGATATTCACGTCTCTCTCTTTCTCCTCCGGACTGCCGGGAGGGAATTTCATCCCTACACTAGTTACCGGGGGATTGTTCGGGCAGATCATCGCCTTATTATTGGTGAAGTATGGTTTCATTGAAACGGAGAGCATCAGCTATATCATGTTAATCAGCATGGTAGGTTTCTTGGTGGCGGTAGTCCGGACACCACTGACGGGTATCGTCTTGATTACGGAGATAACCGGGCATCTGGATGTATTCTACCCCTCTATCATTGTCGGCGGGCTTACGTATTACTTCACGGAAATGCTACAGATAAAGCCCTTTAACGTGGTTCTCTATGACGAGATGATCTCGACTCCAGCCTTCCGTACCGAAGGGCGTTCCAGCCTGTTCGTAGAGATCATGACAGGTGCCTATTTCGACGGGAAGGAGGTAGATCACCTCACCCTCCCCCAACGTTGTATCATCAAGACTATTCACCGGGATCGCAAGGACTTGGCTCCCGCCGGACAGACTCTTATCCCCGGTGATCAAGTAGAGATCGAGATCGATTCGCAGGATATCGAGAAGCTGTATGAGCCGCTGATTAGCATGGCGAACATCTATTAATCGCAGACCTGCCAATCGCCTCGAAAAGAAATGCCACACCAAGAATCCCCCGGTGTGGCACATCAACAAAACGCTACATTATCAGAAGTTATATTGAGCGGAAACATTAAGTCGGTTGGCGTGGCGGGTCATATCGTTGAAATCGGTACGCCAGCCTCTCAAGTACTCGGCGCCGACTTGCAGATTAGCGTTCACGTTCCAGAAAATGTTGGCTACCAAGTATTGACCGTAGCGGTATTGATCCGACGGGGTAACCGGGTAATCATTCTCGCTGTATAAACGAGTCTGGCTATAGGTGCTGGAGACGAATACCTTCGGCGTGATATTATACTGCAAGCCAGCGTACCAACCCATCATCGGAAGCACTTGCATCTTGCCTTTGGCCTCGGGGTCCGGAACCAGATCCACGTCCAGATTACTGATATCATTCAAGAACTGGCTGATCCCCCGGCCGTAAGTAGCCTGACCGTAGAAGTTCAGCTTGCTCGTCACATTGAACGTAGAGGCGGCAAACACGCCCCATCCGGTCTTAGACTCGGCCCGTTGCGCCACCAAGTTCTCGTACGTCATATTACGTACGATACCAGCTACACGGATATGGCTGCTCTTATTCCAAGCGTATTGGATATAGGCAGGGAAGTTCGGCATACGTTGGTTACTGATATTCACGCTTTGGTTCGTGATGCCATCCACCACTGGCATCTCGATACCTACACCCGCTTTCCATCCCTTACCGAAAGCACGCTCATAGCGTAACAGGGTGGCACGGCTGAAAACCTGTCCGGCAGGCCCCGCATAATCGATCGAGGGCGGAAGGGCGGCCAGATCCATGAAGGTACTATAATCGTAACCCATCGTGAAACCAAGGAAAGACACATAGGCGTTCTGGAGCTCGAAGACCTTGCTGCCTCCCCGGAAGTTACCCGCCGTATACACGACGAAATCCCCAAGGTGTTTGGTACGACCCACTAATTTCAAAAATATCGTACTGGTAGTAGCGTCCATCTGGAACTGGTTACGGACGTAGTTCTGCCCACCATTCGGGATCATGGACGGATAGAAATCGACATCATCCGAAATCCCGCCGAAATCATACTCCGCCGTAGCCTTCACGTAACCGCCGATACCCAAGGCGAAACGTCCCTTACGATCGGTCAATACGAAGCGGGGGGCTTTCGGGTCGTGGAAACGAGGGCTCTGCGTCTCATTCATTATCCTCACGATTTCATCACCTGCCTTGTCTTGGCTGACAAGGACTATCGAATTTGGCACGTCATCCTCGATGACCACCTTTTGAGCCTTAGCGGGAGCCGATAAGAATCCCATACCTAGCAGTAATACTGCTCCTTGTACAAATAGTCTCATAAATGTGTTTTGTTTAGATTAATTACCTACCTTGAACAAGGCTATAAAGAAAAGGTTCTGATTTTAACAACCCTACGAGCACTTTTTCCACCCTATTGCCCGTTCAAAAAATATTCATATATTTGCGGAATATATTACTTGGGATGAGAAGATTTTTATTGTTCATACTCGCTGTTCTTTACCTCGGGGTTTCCTCCGGGTTGGCGCTGAATTACCATTATTGTATGGGTAAGTTGGCGGAGGTGAGTTTGCAGTATCTTGACACTTGCCCCAGTTGCGGTGAGGCGGGCACGTCCCATAAGTGCTGCTCTACCGAGACGGAATATGTTAAGTTATCCGTCGATCAGGATGTGGCGAATACGCTCGTGCAATTGTCCGCTCCTGTCGCTGTAGTTTTGTTGTTCGATCTACTCGACTCCTATAAGATCGCCGGGCGAGACGAGACAACACGTTCCAATCCCTTTATTAATCCACCCAAGGAGAATAGCGCTATCCCGTTATTCGTCCATCATTGTACTTTTTTGATTTAGCGTATAGGCTTCCTTTTTAAAAGGCGATTTACGTCTGTTTACGCACGAGTACCGGCGTAATCTATTGCGAGTACTGGAGTAATCCACCGCAAGTACTGGAGTAATCCATTGCAAATACTGGAGTAATCCATTGCGAGTACTGGCGTAAAGCATCACGAGTACTCATGTGATCGCTTGCCTTCAAAGACGAACAAATAAGCGTTCTCATATGTTTTCAAATCATAAAAGCTCATTCAAATGTTAAATAGAATCATTCGTTACTTCCTTGAGAACAGGGTGGTAACCTTACTTTTACTAGTGCTGATTATCGTATGGGGCATCTCCACGTCTCCCTTCAATTGGCACGGGGGGATCATTCCCCGGAATCCGATTCCGGTAGACGCCATCCCCGATATCGGCGATAACCAGCAGATCGTGGCCACAGAATGGATGGGCCGCTCGCCGAAGGATATACAGGACCAGATCACTTATCCGCTGACCACCTCTCTTTTAGGTATCCCGGGAGTGAAGACGATCCGTAGTTCCTCCATGTTCGGGATGTCCTTCATATACATTATCTTCGATGACGATATAGAGTTCTACTGGAGCCGTTCCCGTATATTGGAGAAGCTGAACTCCCTGCCTCCGAGAACCTTGCCGGAAGGCGTACAGCCTACCTTGGGACCGGACGCTACCGCCCTCGGGCAGATCTATTGGTATACGCTGGAAGGACGGGACCCCAAGACCGGTAAACCTACCGGAGGCTGGAACGCCGAGGAGTTGCGTACGATACAGGATTTCTACGTCAAGTACACCTTATCCTCCGCCGAGGGGGTATCCGAGGTTGCCTCGGCGGGCGGTTTCGTGAAGGAGTACCAGATCGAGTTGAACCCGGATGCCATGTACGCCTTCAACGTCTCCGTGATGGATATCATGAGCGCCATCAAGAAGAGCAACCTCGATATCGGCGCCGAGACGATGGAGATCAACAAGGTGGAGTACCTGATCCGGGGCTTGGGGTATATCAAGAATGTAAAAGATATAGAGAATGCCGTCGTCACCGTTCGGGAAGGCGTACCGGTTCGCATATCGGACGTGGCGTTCGTGAATATCGGCCCCGGAACCCGACGGGGAGGGCTGGACAAGGAGGGTGTGGAGGCCGTGGGCGGAGTGGTAGTAGCCCGCTATGGCTCCAACCCCTTGGAGGTTATCAATAACGTAAAGGCGAAGATCAAGGAGATGGAGCCGGGATTGCCCCAAAAGGTACTGGCGGACGGGACGGTCTCCAAGGTAACCGTCGTGCCGTTCTACGACCGTACGGGGCTTATCAAGGAGACGATCGGGACGTTGGAGACCGCCCTTTCCCACGAGATATTGATCTGCGTGATCGTTATCATCGTGCTGGTGCTCAATCTGAGGGCCTCTATCGTTATCGCCAGCATGCTACCGATAGCGGTGCTCGCCACGTTCATCATCATGCGTTATACGGGGGTAGCGGCTAATATCGTCGCTTTATCGGGTATAGCGATCGCCATTGGCGTGATGGTGGATGTAGGGGTCGTCTTCGTGGAAAGTATCATCCGTTACCGGGAGATGCCCGAGAACAGGCATATACAGGGGGGAAAGGCGTTTGTCAACCTTATTTATAAGGCGGTAAGCGAGGTGTCCGGGGCAATCAGCACAGCGATGATCACGACGATCGTCAGCTTCCTCCCCGTCTTCACCATGGAGGCGCAGGAAGGGAAGATGTTCTCGCCTTTGGCCTATACCAAGACATATGCTTTGGCTTCCGCCTTCGTGCTGGGATTGATCTTGCTTCCTTCCCTATCGTATTGGTTATTCTCGATAAAGATCCATTCAAGGCTGATACGGAAAATACTGAATTACCTGTTGATCGTGGCCGGAATCGCCTTACTTATTATTTATGGAAGTATTCCGGCTATCGGGCTAACGGCAGTCGGGGTGAATAATCTATTGTCCGGTTATTGGAAGAAGCCTCAAATGAGCACTTATATCAATATCGGTATCACCCTCTTTGTCACGATCTATTACCTATCCGAGGAATGGTTGCCGATGGGGCCGCAAAAAGGGATGCTCGCCAATATATTGTTCGTGGCGGGTTGCGTAGCCATCATCCTAAGCATCCTGTGGCTGCTCGTTATTTATTATGAGAGGATATTGCGCTGGTGCTTGGATAACCGCTGGAAATTCATGTTGATTCCGGGAGCTACCATCGTATTCGGTTTCTGGATATGGAGAGGCATCGGACAGGAGTTTATGCCTAGCCTGAACGAAGGTTCTTTCCTACTGATGCCGACTAGCATGCCGCATTCCGGTATCGAGCAAAACCTTGATTATATAGAGGCGCTCGACAAACGGCTGGGCTCTATCCCCGAGGTGGAGACCGCCATCGGTAAATGGGGCCGTGTAAACTCCGCCCTCGATCCAGCGCCGGTACAGATGTTCGAGAATACGATCAATTACCGTCCGGAATATATCCTGAATGAGGACGGGAAAAGGGAACGTTTCAAGGTAAACCGGCAAGGGGAGTATCTCCTAAAAGATGGAGGCGTATATAACCCCAAAGACGGTTTCCGGCTGATTCCCTCAGACAGCCTGATCCCAGACGCTAAAGGCGATTACTTCCGCCAATGGCGACCGGAGATCAAGAACACGAACGATATCTGGCAACAGATCGTGAACGTCACCCATCTTCCGGGATTGACTTCCGCCCCGAAGCTGCAGCCTATCGAGGCCCGTCTCGTCATGTTATCCACCGGTATGCGTGCCCCGATGGGTATCAAGGTGTATGGCCCGGATCTGGAGACGATCGAGAAAGCCGGAAAGGCGATCGAGAAGGCATTGAAAGAGGTACCCTCCGTTATCCCCTCTTCCGTATTTTACGACCGTGCGGTAGGCGCCCCTTATCTGGAGATCGAACTGAACCGTGAGAATATGGCCCGTTACGGCGTAAACGTGGAGGACTTGCAAGAGATATTAAGTGCCGCTGTCGGTGGCATGGTACTGACCCGCACCGTGGAAGGCAGGGAACGTTTCCCGGTGCGCCTACGCTACGCTCGTGAGCTTCGAGATAATCCGGAGGCGCTAGGTATGATCCTCGTACCGACCGCCACTGGGGCGCAAGTCCCGCTTAAAGAGCTAGCCGATATCAACTATACCCGTGGAGCGCAGATGATCCAAAGCGAGAACACTTTCTTGGTAGGCTACGTCATCTTCGACAAACTGGCGGGGAAGGCGGAAGTGGATGTCGTGAAAGAGGCTTCCCGCATCCTTGAGCAACAGATAAAGGAGGGCGAGTTGAACCTTGATCCCGGCGTATCCTATAAGTTCGCCGGCAATTACGAGCAGCAGGAGCGTGCCACCAGCCGGCTGATGATCGTCGTTCCCCTCGCCTTGTTGATCGTCCTGCTGGTTCTATACTTTCAATTCAAGACGGTCACTGCCTCACTGATCCATTTCTCCGGGGTGTTCGTGGCCTTCGCCGGAGGTTTTATCTTGCTATGGCTTTACGGACAGGATTGGTTCATGAACTTCTCCATCGCCGGAGAGAATATGCGGGATCTTTTCCAGATGCACACGATCAATCTGAGCGTGGCAGTCTGGGTCGGTTTCATCGCCTTGTTCGGTGTGGCTACGGATGATGGGGTATTGATGGGAACCTACATCCATCATGTATTCCTCGAGCGAGCCCCCCGCACCAAGCACGATATCCGGGAAGCGGTAGTAGCCGCCGGACTGAAACGGGTACGCCCAGCGGCCATGACTACAGCCACTACCCTGATCGCTTTGCTCCCCGTACTTACCTCTACCGGTAAGGGGGCGGATATCATGGTACCGATGGCTATCCCTACGTTCGGAGGAATGCTGATCCAGAGTATGACCATGTTTGTCGTTCCCGTCCTGCAATGCTGGTGGCGGGAGAACGCTATAAAGAAAGAACAAAAGAATAAAATTCAAGAGGAGGTAACGACTTATGAGATATAAAAGAATCAGATCAATCATCATGGCAGGTGTACTGGGGATGCTAAACGTCCTTTTCGCTTACTCCCAGCCGGCCGATAGTTTAGGCTATTATCTGGAACTGGCGGCACGTAACAATCCGCAGATCAACGCCGACTTCTCCCTGTATAAGGCATCTTTGGAGAAAGTCCCGCAAGCCGGAGCCTATCCGGACCCGGAACTGGAGATCGGTTTCTTCCTGAAACCGATGGAGATCTTGTCCGGAAAGCAAATAGCGGATTTCACCTTGATGCAAATGTTCCCTTGGTTCGGTACCCAGAAGGCGGCCCGCAACGAGGCGACCGAGATGGCCCGGATGGCTTACGAACAATTCCGTAACAGTCGCAACAACCTGTATTACGAGGTGAAGAGTCAATGGTACCAGCTTTGCAATATCAGCGAGCAATATAAAAATACGCAGGCGAACCTTCGTCTGCTAGACCAGTTGGAACAGTTGGCATTGAACCGCTTCTCCGCTCCGTCGGCGAAGGCGGGCGGTTCCTCCGTCCTACCCTCCCCCGTATCTTCTGCTCCATCGACTCCTCCCGCCGTATCCGGTGGAGGTATGTCGGGTATGGGAGACAGTAGCATGGGAAGCCCTACGGTACAAAGCACGGGAGCATCCGGTAGTACGATGTCCGGAATGTCCGGCGGTAGCCCTATGGGTGGAGGCTCTATGGGAAGTGGCAACTCTATGGGCGGAATGTCGGACGTACTGCGAATCCAGATGGAGAAGGTAGAACTGGAGAATACGCTAGCCTCCTTGTTATCGCAACGGAAAACAGCCGAGGCTGCTTTTAATACGTTGCTCAATCAGTCGCTAGCTACCCCGATTTCCGTCCCCGACTCGTTGGAACGGCTTCCTCTCTCATGGAGTGAGTCGATGGCTCTTGACAGCGTCATCTCCAACAACCCCATGCTTACCATGCTGGAGGCGGAAGGAAACGCTTACCGGGCCAAGGCAGAGATGGACAAGAAAATGAGTTACCCCATGCTAGGTATCGGCCTCCAGTATTCCTTGATCGGGAAGAAACCAGAGGATATGTCTATGGGCTCTATGTCCGGTATGAACGGAAAGGATATGTTCATGCCCATGCTAAAGATCAGCCTTCCTATCTTCCGTAAGAAATATAACGCACAGCAACGGGAAAGCAAGCATTATTGGAAATCCAGCGAGTTGAAGTACGAGAACACGATGAACCAACTGCAAGCCGAGTATATCCGTATTACCCAGCAATTGGAAGATGCCGCACGGAAAATCGATTTGTACCAGAAACAATACGATCTATCGTTGGCCACCTACCAACTGATCGTCCGGGAATTCTCGACAGGAAGTACGACCTTGACCGACGTGATCCAAGTGGAGCGACAAATGTTGGACTATCACTTGAAGAAAAGCGAAGCGATAGCGGAATATAATACCCAAATCGCCGGAATCGAGAAATTAATATCCACCTCTGTAAACGAATAAGAAAATGAAAAATATAAATGAAACCGTAAAATCCAAGTACCTGATATATATCCTGTTCCTAGCGGGCGGCCTCTTGTTGGGCTGGCTCCTGTTCCATAACTCCGATACCGACAGCCATACGTCACAAGCGAGCGAGACCGGCACGGTAGTTCACGACCCTACGCATGGCCACGACCTCCAACAGAACGAGGCCGGCGAGTGGACTTGTTCCATGCATCCCCAAATTCGCCAAGACAAGCCGGGTAAATGCCCTATCTGCGCCATGGATTTGATCCCCGTACGTAAGAGCTCCTTCTCCGACAAGGCCATCGATCCCAACGCCATTCAGCTTTCGGAAGAAGCAGTAGCCTTAGCGGACGTACAAACCTCCAAGGTATCCCGCCAGAATCCGGTCAAGCAAGTCCGTTTATACGGCAAGATCGTACCGGACGAGCGTAGCCTGCAATCTCAAACAGCCCATGTAAGCGGACGCATCGAGAGCTTGAACGTTGATTTCACGGGTGAGACGGTGCGTGCCGGACAGACCCTCGCTACCCTCTACTCCCCAGAGCTTTTCACCGCCCAGCAAGAATTGTTGGAAGCGATCCGCATGGGACAATCTCAATTGATACAGGCCGCCCGTGAAAAACTATATTTATGGAAGATGACAGATGCCCAGATCGCCGCTATCGAGAAGTCCGGCTCTATCTCCCCGGTTGTAGAGATCAAGTCGAACACGAGCGGTATCGTCCTGTCCAAGCGGGTAAGCCAAGGTGATTATGTATCCCAAGGAGCTATCCTTTTCGACGTGGCGAACCTCACGAAGGTATGGGCCTTGTTCGACGCTTTCGAGGTGGATCTCCCTTTCCTTAGCAAAGGTGATCCGGTGGAATTTACCTTGCAAGCGCTACCCGGCAAGAAGTTCTCGGGTAAGATCTCTTTCATCGACCCGATCTTGAACACGACGACCCGTACCGCCAAGGTCCGTGTAGAGGTACCGAACGCCTCTTTGGAGCTCAAGCCCGAGATGTACGCCACGGCAAACGTAAGCGCCCCGCTCCGCAACTATAAGAACGAGATCGTCGTACCGCAAACCGCTGTGCTCTGGACGGGTAAACGTGCTATCGTGTACGTAAAGCAACCGGATACGAATACCCCCGCTTTCTTGATGCGTGAGGTGGAGCTAGGCCCTTCCCTTGGTAACTCTTATGTTATCTTGAATGGCTTGCGAGAAGGTGAGGAAATCGTAACCAACGGAGTCTTCGCCATAGACGCCAGCGCACAGCTGGAGGGAAAAACTTCCATGATGAATAACGGCGACGAGCCCGCCAAGCCTATGACTGGGCATGAGGGGCATATGATGCATGCGCAAAGCGCCACGGGGGTAGCCTCCGAGCATGCCATGTTCGGTGTCAAAGGCTCTTGCGATATGTGCAAGGAACGTATCGAGAAAGCGGCCAAAGGAGTAAATGGTGTGTTATCCGCTCATTGGGACAAAGATACCCAGATGATCCATCTCCAGTACGATCCCCAAAAGACCTCCCCGAAAGCGATCAGCAAGGCGATCGCTAAAGTAGGCCATGACACGGATATGGACAAGGCGGATAAAGCCGTATATGATAAGCTACCGGCTTGTTGCCACTATAGATAAAGTATTGGACATTCGGGGGTGTGTCAAAAGTGTGAACATGGCACGCAGATAACGCTGATTGAGCAGATGACCACAGATTTATGATATGAAAATCAATATATTATCTGCGTAAATCTGCTAAATCTGCGTGCCATAATACCAACTTTTAACACACCCTCCTTATTAGTAAAGATTCCAACGGAAAGAAGCGACTGCTTTAGCGGGAACCTCGTAGGTAAACGAACGTTCGCCGCTGTTTACCGTTATATTTTTAGTCCCGTCCGTATTATTTAGTAATACGAGCGCTTCCGTTCCATCTAAATTCTCGAAGGCGGAATACATAATCCCATCAGCCGTATACCCTTTAGAGCCGATCCGTACTGCCCCCGGTTTCACCACAGAGGATAAATGACCGATAATATAATAATGAGAATTCCGGGTAATCGTCTTATAATCCGAGCGATCGATATCCACAGCACCATAACAAGTCTGGCAACCACCCTCTCGGTTCGGTCCCCGCTCGTTGTCCAGCATCAAGTTCCATACGATAACTGCCTTACACCAGTTATTCACCGTACCCAAGGCCGTCTCCTCCATATCTTCCATCAAGCGTTTCTCTAAGTTACGTCCATCATTCCACATGCCGATAGAAGTTTCCGTAAATATTAATTCTTTATCGGGGAACTTGCCGTTTACGTTATTCAACTCCTCCCGGTCGCCCCCGTAATTATGGTAAGCGGCACCTGTCAGGAAAGAAGCGGCATTCTCATCCTCGTAGATTTTCATCGGATAGCCTTGCTGCTCCAACATATTATCGTAATTGTAATTATGGTCGAAAGCGTAGATCTTCGTCTTGAGGCCAGTCTCTTTCAGTTTAGGGCCTAGAGCGTCACGCACGAAAGAGAGTTGCTCCTCCCATCCCATAAATAAGGAAGCGGAATTTCCTCGGTTCAAAGGTTCGTTTTGGGGAGTTATCGCCTCGATAGGAATCCCCTCGGCCTCCATCGCCTGTATCCATTTCACGAAATAGGTAGCGTAATCTTGATAATAGGCGGGATTCAGCTGTCCGCTAGTCCACGACTCGAATGGGCGCAAATCCTTTAAGTTATCCACCTTCATCCATCTTGGACAAGTCCAAGGCGATCCCAAGATTTTTATAGAAGGGCTGATCGCCAAGATCTCCTTCAAGATCGGTATCACATACTCCTTCTCCTCGCTCTGCAAGGCGAAATTCTCGACACCCTTCGTGTCACAACAAGTATACTCACTTAAAGAAAAGTCCGAGCAGCCAATCGAGATACGGATATAGCTATACCCCATCCCCTCCGTATCAGAGAAAGTCTCTTTCAGGAAAGCTGTCCGATCCTCGGGAGCCATCCGCATCAAGTTATAGCAGGTAGAGCCTGTCACGGCGGCGCCAAAGCCATCCATCGTCTGATAGCGCACCGAAGGGTCTATCGTTATCACGGAAGGCGAGGCGGCTTGTTTGTCCCCCAAGGCGATCTCACTTCTCACGAAATCTTTCGCACGATCGTTTGTCGTGACATACACCGTTACATTGTCCGAGGTCTTCGCTCCAGAACATGCGTTCAAGCAAATCAAGACCATTAATAAAGAAAAGAGAACCATACGTATTAAATTAAATAGTTTATCGAATTACCGGGTTTCTGAACCTTTCAAGATCGCATTCACGTGATTCTTTAAGATGTGGAAGGCAGGAGCGGCCATCGATCCATGATCATATCCGTCCAACTCATAGATATAAGTATTCTTATGTCCGGCCACTTTCATCATACGCCAAAAATAGGCGTTCTCCTCATAGCGGCCCAGCATCTCCATCTCCCGGTCGCCCGAGACGATAATCAATGGAGGAGCGTCAGGACGTACGTAAAACAAAGGGGCGAACTCGTCGATACTCGGTTGGGTATCTTTCATCCCCTTCGCCTGCCGATAAGCGAAATGGCTGATCGCATGACCGCTGAAAGGGATTAATGCAGCGATGGAATCAGCATCTATCCGGTACTTAGTCAACCACTTCTTATCCAGTCCGACCATATTTGTTAAATAACCTCCGGCGGAATGACCTGAGACAAAGATTTTACGCCTATCCCCACCATACTTCTCAATTTCGCTGAATGTCCAAGCGACAGCGGCGGCGTCGATACAATCGCTCAACGTGGCTTTGGGTAGCAGACGGTAATTTACGGCGATAACGGCTAATCCGCAGTTCTTCAATTCCTCCGGGATGAATTTGCTACCTCCCGACAAGCCGCCTCCGTGAAACCAGACTACCGTAGGGAAGTCTTTTGCGTTCTCGGGATAATAAAGATCCAATTTACAACGTTCCACCGCATATGGATTTTTCGATTGGGTATAAGAGATATCTCTGACTATTTTATAGTCTTGATCTTGCGCCGCAAGGATATTACAGATAAACAGACTAAATAGAAATAAATAGATTTTCTTCATGATATTAGATAATAGATTTAATACATCAAATTTAATATAAAAAAAGGAGTCACCCCTTACGGACTGACTCCTCTCCATCGGCTATCGC
>ENA-ORNB01001972-ORNB01001972.1-human-gut-metagenome-genome-assembly--contig:-NODE-1972-length-12415-cov-2.709790_pt1 | contig 12415 bp, 8 predicted proteins | sample MGYA00242112_ERZ509016 | MGnify/ENA primary metagenome ERZ509016 (study PRJEB26280, sample SAMEA2338705) | human gut metagenome | biome: human gut; feature: human-associated habitat; material: faeces...
TCACGCGCGCCTGCCGCAAACTCATGAACCATTTCGGGAGTGCGGTGTGCGGAAGCAACTACAACTTCCACTTCAACGCCAAAACTTTTTAAAGTTTTTTCTGCCGGTTCAAGCACCGGCCAGTCAGAATTGCTGCCCATAATAATTGCAACTTTCATTATCCCACTGCCTTTCAATAAAAAATAAAGCCCGGCATAAAAGTTTCATTGTGCTGTTCAACCAACTACAATTTCTCCGGGCATCGTTACGTAAAGAATATTATTAATTTATTTTACCAATCTGTGCCCTTTGTGTCAATAAATTTACATATTTTTGCTGTTATTTGCTTTTTTCGGTTTCATAGGGCCAGGCGCTCATGCTTCCTTCAAGGCTCTGCACGTTTTTATAGCCCTGGGCGCGCAGCATGGTTTCGGCTTCATAGCCGCGCAGGTCAATCTGGCAGCTGCATACAAGCCGTGCGTCCTTATCGGGCAAAACATTGCAGCATTCGCTGCGCACCTCATCCAGCGGCAGGTTTACAATATTGCAGCAGCCTGCTATATGGCAGTTTTTAAATTCGCCGGGCGTACGCACATCAACCAAAGTATAAGTTTCGCTTTTGCGCAGTTCTTTAAATTCCTTCGGGTTAATGCTGCGCAGCCTGCCTTCAATTTTATTCAGCAGCACGTTGGCAGCCGTGGCAATGTTGTCAATCGGGCCGTTAAAGGGCGGCGCATAGCCAATGTCAAATTCACTCAAATCTTCAAGCGTTGCCCCCATGCTGATAGCGGCAACCAGTGTGTCGATGCGCTTATCAACACTTTGCCCTACTGCCTGCACGCCGATAACTTTATGAGTTTTCCTGTCGGCAAACAGCTTAAGCACCAAACGCCCTGCCCCCGGCATATAAGCAAGCCTGTCATTGCCGGGAACGATTACGGATTCAAAATCAATTCCTGCCGCTGCGGCAGGTTTTTCATTAAGGCCCGTGCTGCCTGCCTCCACGCCCGGCATACGGCACAGCCCCGTGCCCAAAACGCCAGGGTATTTTACCATATCGCCGCAAATATTATCGGCAATAATGCGTCCGTGCTTGTTGGCAGTGCTGCCCATCGGCGCAAAAATTTTAGCCCCGCTTACGCGGTGAGTATTTTCCGCACAGTCGCCGCCCGCATAAATGCAGGGGTCGCTCGTCTGCATATATTCATTAACGGCAATCGCACCGCTCTGGCCAATGGCAAGCCCTGCTTCACGTGCCAGTTCAACATTCGGGCGCACACCAACGGCTACAATTACCATCTGCGCCGGAATTGTGCGCTTATCCGTTTTAACGGCGGCAACACGCCCTTCGCCTTCAAACGCAACTGTTTTTTCTTCAAGATACAAATTTATACCGGCAGCGGAAACAGGTTTTGCGGCAAGCTCTGCCATTTCCAAATCAAGCATCTGCGGCAGAATGCGGTTCTGCATTTCCACAACGCTTACCTTAACGCCTATTTTGTTAAACTCCTCTGCCAGTTCCATGCCGATAAAGCCCGCGCCTACTATAACAACATCCGTAACATTATGGGCGGCAATTTCTTTTTTAACTTTTAAAACTTCCCACGGGAACCAGAAGTTATGGATGCCTTCCAAATCAGCACCCGGCACCGGCAGGCGCACCGGCGTTGCACCCGTGCCAAGCACCAGCACATCGTAAGGCATTTCTGTAACCTCGCTATTTTTCCTGTTCAGCACAGTAACCGTTTTCGCCGCGCGATTAATCTTCTGCGCCTCATGCCCGGTTAGAACATCAATGCCCTTAACTTTTTTAAAGTAATCTACATCGCGCGCAATGCCCTGCGGCGTATGCGTAAATTCATTAAAATTTTTAACTTCGTCACCAATATAATAAGGAAAACCGCACGCACCATAACTTACAAGTTCTCCGCGTTCAACAACCGTAATTTCCGCATCTTTATCCCTGCGGCGCAGGCGCGAAGCAGTTTTCATTCCTGCCGCCACGCCGCCGATAATTAAAACTTTTTTGCCCATATACTTCCGCTCCTTCCGTTTACAAATCCTATACTTATATTATATCATCATATCCTTATAAAAAATGTCCTGTTTTAATGAATACATCACTAAAACAGGACTTTTTGCTGTTATTTATTTTTTATAGTTGTTTATTCCTGCTCAACTTCGATATTGCCGTCTTTAAGCACAACTTTTACTTTTGTGCCGCTGCCGATTTCGCCGGCAACAATCTTTTTGCCGAGAATGTTTTCAACGGTATGTACAATAAGGCGTTTCAGCGGGCGCGCGCCAAAAGCAGGGTCAAAGCCTGCGCTTGCAAGATATGCCACAGCTTCATCGCTGGCGGTAAGTGTCATATCAAGCTGTTTTTGCAGCCTGTCGCTGAGTTCTTTAAGGATGAGTTTAACAATATCCTTAATCTGTTCTTCCTGCAAAGCCTTAAATACTACAATATCGTCAACACGGTTCAAAAATTCCGGGCGGAAGAAACGCATCAGCATGTTCTGTACTTCTTCGCGCGTTACTTCGCCTTTTTTCTGCATAATTTCGGCAGAACCGAGGTTGCTGGTCATAATAATCAGCGTGTTTTTAAAATCGACAATGCGTCCCTGCCCGTCAGTCAGGCGGCCGTCGTCAAGCACCTGCAAAAGTACGTTAAATACATCGGCATGGGCTTTTTCAATTTCGTCCAGCAAAATTACGCTGTACGGACGGCGGCGCACTGCTTCTGTAAGCTGGCCGCCTTCGTCATAGCCAACATAACCCGGAGGCGCACCGATTAAGCGCGAAACGGTGTGCTTCTCCATGTATTCGCTCATATCAATACGAATCATGTTGCGTTCATCGTCAAACAAAATTTCTGCCAGTGCTTTGGCAAGTTCTGTTTTGCCTACGCCGGTAGGCCCAAGGAAGATGAACGAGCCAATCGGGCGGTTGGGGTCTTTAATGCCTGCGCGCGCGCGGATAACCGCTTCGCTTACAGCTTTAACCGCTTCGTCCTGACCGACAACACGTTGGTGCAGGCGTTCTTCCAGATGAATGAGTTTTTCGCGTTCGCCGCCGTTTAAGCGTGCAACCGGGATACCCGTCCAGGTGCTTACAACTTTGGCAATGTCTTCTTCGTCAACTTCTTCTTTTAAAAGTACGCCGTCTTTGTCTTCGGCATCACCTTTGGCAAGGCGAGCCAATTCTTTTTGCAGCTCCGGCAGGCGGCCGTATTTAAGTTCTGCCAGTTTGTTCAAATCGTAGCTGCGTTCTGCCGTTTCCATGTCATGTTTAACGGCGTCAATTTCCTTTTTAACTTCGCGCACACGGCTGATGGCAGCTTTTTGTGCTTCCCAGCGTTTAACAAGCTCGTCGTTGGATTTTTTAAGCTCTGCCAGTTCTTCTTCGATTTTGGCAAGGCGGTCTTTGCTCTGCTCGTCGTCTTCTTTCTTCAAAGCCTGTGCTTCAATTTCCAGCTGCAAAATGCGGCGCTTGCTTTCGTCAAGTTCGGCAGGCAGGCTGTCGATTTCGGTACGCAGGCGTGCTGCGGCTTCGTCCACAAGGTCTATTGCCTTATCCGGCAAAAAGCGGTCATTAATATAACGGTTGCTTAATACAGCCGCTGCAACAAGGGCGGCGTCTTTAATACGCACGCCGTGGTGCACTTCGTAGCGTTCTTTTAAGCCGCGCAGAATGGAGATAGTATCTTCAACATCCGGCTCTTTAACCATAACGGGCTGGAAGCGGCGTTCCAGTGCGCTGTCTTTTTCGATATATTTGCGGTATTCGTTCAGCGTGGTTGCACCAATGCAGCGCAGCTCGCCGCGGGCAAGCATCGGTTTTAAAATATTGCCTGCGTCCATGGCGCCTTCGGCAGCGCCTGCACCAACAACGGTGTGCAGCTCATCAATAAACATAATAATCTGCCCGCCGGATTCGGATACCAGTTTCAACACTTTTTTAAGGCGTTCTTCAAACTCGCCGCGGTATTTGGCACCGGCAACAAGGGCTGCCAGGTCAAGCGCGTACAGAGTTTTATTTTTAAGGCTTTCCGGAACGTCGCCTGCCACAATGCGGCGGGGAAGCCCCTCTACAATAGCGGTTTTGCCAACGCCCGGCTCGCCAATCAAAACAGGGTTGTTCTTTTTGCGGCGCGAAAGAATTTCAACCACGCGGCGGATTTCTTCATCCCTGCCGATAACAGGGTCAAGCTTGCCTTCTTTGGCTTTGGCAGTTAAATCCTGCCCGTACTTTTCAAGCGTCTGTTTCTTTTCATCGCCTTCGGCACTGTTGGTATAAGCCATATACAGGCCTTCGGCCTTGTTTTTGGTAATGCCGTATTTTTTCAAGAGCGCGGTAACATCACTGTCGCCGTCACTGGCAAGGGCACCAACCAAATGGCAGATGTTAACTTCGCCCTGCCCTGCGTTCTGCGCCGCAATAGCCAGTACGCGGGCTGCGCCGGTACTCATCATAAGCCCTCTGTCCTGCCCTTTTACGGAAGGTATTTTCTGCACAAGGCGTTTGGCCTCCGCAGTAAAGGTGCCGGAATCAGCGCCGGCATTTTTAAGCAGGAACGGGAAAAACCCTTCACTTCCGGCCAGCGCAACTAACAGATGGGCGCAGGTCAGTTCCTGGTTATAATTTATAACAGCCTGCTGCTGAGCAGCTTCCAATATGCTTTTTACTTCTTCACTGTAGCGTTCATTCATAGCGCTAACCTCCTTCAAACTGTATAAACAGTAAAATATTTTACATAAATTTTTATGTGAAATACGCAGGGAAACCGCTTCCGGCGGCGAATATGCAAGTAAATGCTTTTTTCACGGAGGATATTTTATGAATACATCCATGATTGTATACCGTCTTTTTGACGTTGCCGACGAAATTGACCTTGATTTGGTGCAGGCCCTTTGGACCAGCCGCAACAAAATCGCTTCCAGGCTCCGCCTGGACCGTATATCTACCAAGTCTATTACTTTTAAGGACCCGCCCGTTCTTGTTGAGCTTGGTTCCCATGATATGAAGCTGGGCAACGGTACTTATCTTACCGAAGTTAAAGCCCGCATTTTTGATTTAGGCGTTATCAGCCTCATTCTGCGTATTCATTTTGAAGATGATGTAACTTTTGATGAATACATGGATATGTCTATCGTCAGCGAAAACATGCCGGAAGACGAAATCCGCTCTTACCTTGACGCCGTTTTGGAAACCATTCGCCCGGCGTGCAGTAATGAGCGCGTTTCCGACTTTGACGAAGATTTTGTAGTTTATTATTTTCAGGACAAAGTACCCGAAAACTGGGATATTGTGCCGCTGCTTTTGAAAGACCGCACGCCAGTAAGCCCGGAAACCCGCGCCGAAACACTGGCCAACAGGTTTACCTACGCCGACGACGTATGCTACCTTGCGTGGGATTCCGCAGTTGTGTATGACCCCAGCGGCAGCCTTGACGTGCCCGACCTTCTGGAATTTGCCAACGCCCAGTTTCTGGAACTGCGCTACTATGACAATGCGCTTAACGAAGCCATTGACCGCACTTATGACGAGCTGGAAGCCGCCGAAAAAGGCAGCACCGGCAGCCGCCAGACAAGCTACCGCAAAATACGCGGCAGGCTGATGGAACTGATGGCTGATGTAAGCACATTAACAAGCAATATCAACAATGCTTTGCAGGTTACGGAAGATATTTTCTACGCGCGCATTTACACGCGCTATCTCGACCTTCTGCGTGCTTCGGTTTGGAAGGACAACATTGAAAACAAAATGCTTGTCATTCAGCGCAGCTACAATCTTCTTAACGAAGAAGTATCCATGTACCGTTTTGAATATATCGGCATGAGTGCCGTTACGCTTTTGGCAATTATTTTACTTTTAATAATTTACCTTGCTGTGCGTTAACAGCATATTTATTAACAGGAGCATTTTTCTGCTCCTGTTTTATATTATAGCAACAAAAGTCAAAAAGTCAAATATTTTTTGTATGTTTTTTTGATAAATTTTTTCGTTATTTTAACTTGACAAATTGACGCTGCGGAAGCAAAATATACACATTACTTTATTTTTTGAGAGGGGAAAGAAAATTATGACACCATCATCAATTTTGAAAGGAACTGCTATACTGCTTTTTTTGCAGGGCGTCAGCACGGTTGCGCTTAATTTATGCGGCATTAAATTTCCGCCTGCGCTGCTGGCAATGATTCTGCTGCTGGTACTTTTGCTCAGCGGCGTTATAAGGGTGCGTACCATTGAAGATGTCTGCGATATTTTAATAGAAAAAATGGGCATGCTCTTTTTACCCGCAGGCGTAAGCATTTTGCTGTATCTGGACGTTATCCTTGCAGAAAGCACCGCCATTGTGGCTACCGTTATTATAAGCAGTTTTATGATACTGATTGTAACGGCTGTGTTTTTAAACTTTATGCTTAAAAGTAAAGGCGGTGCCGGAAAATGACTTTTTTACCAGAAGCTTTCATCCAATCGCCGCTGTTTGGCATTGCTCTTACCATAGTTGTTTATGTAATATGCGAAATTATTGTAGATAAGTTTGAACTGAGCATTATTCCACCGTTTGTGTTGGCGTGCCCGATGATAATTGCCTTTATTTATTTTCAGGAGCCGTATATTACTTACGAGGACTACGAAACAGGCGCAGGCTTTATCAACTTTCTGCTCGGCCCTGCCACCGTGGCACTGGCCCTGCCGCTGTACAACAACAGGCGCATTATAAAAGAAAACCTGCCGGTAATTATAAGCGGCATTCTTGTTGCCACCGTTACAGGCATAGTCAGCATCTTCATTTGCGGCAAAATATTCGGCGCAAGCAGCCAGGTGCTGCTTTCCATGATTCCCAAATCCGTAACAACGCCTATTGCCATGGATATTTCTTCCGCTATCGGCGGTATTCCGGCGCTTACGGCAGCCTGTGTAATTTTTACAGGCATGCTTGGAGCTACCTTTAACCACAAAATTTTAGAAGCTTTAAAAATTAAAAACAACATTGCCATCGGCCTTTCCATAGGCGCTTCCAGCCACGGGCTCGGCACCAGCGTCTGCGCCGGCAAAAATGCCTTGCAGCTGGCCATCGGCGGCGCTTCCATAGGGCTTACCGGCATAGCAACTTCCATTTTGGCTCCTATTCTGCTGCCGTTTATGGAAAGTTTATTTTAAAATTTAACACTATATATGCAAAAACGGTATTGCCTTTTACGGCAATACCGTCTTTTTATTTTGCGGGCCTTGTTAAATTTATACCGCACAGCTTCATGCCGCGCTCATATTTGCTGCGGTTTTCCGGTGTTACAGGCACCAGGTTTGCAATCTGCCCTGCATAGGCAAGCAGGTCTTCTTTCGTACCGCTTTTAATTTCCAGTTCCGTTTCGTTAACAGAACATTCATTTCCGGTTATGCCGGAAATAATTTTGCCGCGGTCAACCGCCAGCTCCACCGTTGTAGCCGCGCTTATTTTAAGCAGGCACAGCCTGCGTTCAACATCAACGGTAAACAGTTTTACAAGCGGCTCACCGGCAATAAGTTTTTCCAAATCCGTATCAAAGCCTTCTTCTTTAAATCCCTGCAAAACAGGCTTGCCGTCAGGCAAATCAACATTATATTCGTTGCGGCTGGAAAACCCTCCGTGAGATTCTTTTTCCGTTTTAATGGTGGCTTCGTATTTACTGCCGTTTTTGCGCACGCGGTAAGCAATGCCGCTGTACATCAGTTTAAAAGACGGCGTATCATAATACGAAGTTTCAAGGTGGTGCACGGCTTCGCTGCCGCCGATAATTTTATCCGCTACAAGCGGAGAAGCAAGCAGTTTTTGCAAAGCCTCCGCCCCAATATTAAGTTTTATTTCAATTTCTGCCGGCATTTTTACACTCCTTTTAGGCGATTGAGCCTCTCAGCTCGGTAAAAATAACTTTACCTTCATCAAGACTGTAAACAGTAGGTTCAAGTTCACGCAAATCCTCCGTGCGCCAGCCTTTATGCTGCTCCTCCAACAGTTTAAGCGCTTCTTCAAGGCTTTCCGCCGCCACAATGGCAATGGCATCAAGGTAAAATTCCGTGTTAACGCAGGGTTCCTGTATCATGCTGTGGCTATGGTAGGTTTTGTTATGGCGCCATACATAAAGTTTCATAAACGCACCTTCTTTCCCTGTTCTTTTAAATTAATTATAAACTTTTATCGCCGCCGCGGCAACTTTTAAGGGCACAGGCTTTAAAAATTTGCCTTGAAACAGCAAAAACCGCCGGAATAAACCCGGCGGCACTTTGCCATGAATATTAAAATTAATCTCTTAATTTAGCTTTGTAGGCTTCGCCAACTTTTTCTACAACATTTTTAATAACGGCATCAATTTCTTCATCCGTTAAAGTACGGTCATCTGCCTGGAAGGTTAAGTTGAACGCCATGGATTTATAACCTGCTTCCACCTGTTTACCGGTGTAAACGTCAAATACTTTTACCTGTTTCAGCAGGCTGCCCGCGTTAGCGCGGATAACTGCCTCCAGTTCTTCCATGGCCACATCCAGCGGTACAACAACAGCAATATCGCGCGAGGTTGCAGGATATTTGGGCAGGTGTACAAACTGCGGCACATGGGATGCACCGGCAACGAGAGGTTCAACTTCCAGTTCCAGCACGCATACGCTGCCGTTAAGGCCGTAGTTTCCGGCAACGGTCGGGTGCAGTTCGCCGAACCAGCCAATTACCCTGCCTTCGTATTCAACGGCACAGCTCTTGCCGGGGTGCAGGTAAGGCTGAGCCACCGGCACATATTTTGCGCCTGCAATCTGCAAATTTTCCAAAAGGCCTTCCACTGCACCCTTCATATCGTAAAAATCAACTTCGTCTTTGGTTTCAGTCCAGTTAATGCTGCTGCGTCTTCCGGCCAGTACGGCACATAAAACAGGTTTTTCTTCAGGCAGTTCTTTAAGCGGCAGAGCCTTGGGCAAAAATACCTTGCCTATTTCAAAAATCTTAACGGATTCTGCCTGGCGGGCCTGGTTATAAGCCGCCGTATTAAGCATACCCGGCAGCATGCTGGTACGCATTACCTTAAATTCGTCGCTCAGCGGGTTCATCAGTTCAATGGCGCCGCGGCGGCTGTCTGCTTCGTCCAGCAGGATTTTATCAAAAGAATTGGGGTTAATGAAGCTGTAAGTCATAACTTCGTTCAAACCGGCAGCAACAAGATAATCCTCAATTTCTTCGCAGACATCGTCAATTACAGCCTGACGGCCCTGTACCAGCGGCAAATCAGGATTATGCGATTCAATCTTGTCATAAGAATGCATTCTGGCAATTTCTTCGCTGATATCGGCGTCACAACTGATGTCATAACGCCAGGAAGGAGCGGTAACGGTTAATACGCCGCCGCTGTATTCCACGCCGAACTGTAATTTTTTAAGAATATCAACCATTTCTTCAGCGGCAATTTCCACGCCGATACGGCTGTTAATAGCCTGCGGCGTTACGCGGATAACGGCAGGTTTAACTTCTTCCGGATAATCTTCTACAATGCCGCAAACCGTTTCGCAGGCACCCATCTGTTCCAACAGGTGTACGGCGCGGTTTAAAGCATTATGGTTCAGCACAGTATCAACGCCGCGTTCAAAACGGCCGGAGGCTTCACTGCGCAGCCCCAGTGCTTTGGAAGTACGGCGGATGGAAGGCCCGTTAAAGGTTGCGGCTTCCAGCATTACATTAACGGTTTCGCCGGTAACTTCGGTTTCCAAACCGCCCATAACGCCGCCAAGGCCAACAGCATGGTCAGGGTCGGCAATGGTAATCATATCCGGGGTTAAAATGCGTTCCTGTCCGTCCAATGTTACCAGTTTTTCGCCGTCTACGGCGCGGCGCACAATAAGTTTATGCCCGCCTACCTTGTCATAATCATAAGCATGCATCGGCTGGCCAAGTTCCAGCATTACATAGTTTGTTACGTCAACAACGTTGCTTATTGGGCGCATACCGCAGGCACGCAGGTGTTTCTGCATCCATTCCGGGCTGGGCCCGATTTTAATGTTTTTCAATACGCGCACTGCAAAACGGCTGCACAAATCTTTAGCATCAACTTCAATGGCAGCCATATCAGCAGCCGCCGGCAGCTTCCTTAACGCTCATATCCGGCATGCGCAGTTCTTTGCCAAGTACAGCAGCAGCTTCGCGCGCTAGGCCGATAATATTGGTACAGTCGCCGCGGTTGGCGGTAAGGTCAATATCAAGCACTACGTCGTCAAGGCCGAGCACTTTTTTAATATCCACGCCAACCGGAGTATCCGGCGGCAGGATGAAAATGCCTTCGCGCTGTTCCGGCAGCAAAAGTTTGGCGTCAATGCCAAGTTCAGCCGCGCTGCACAGCATGCCAAAGGAATCAAGGCCGCGCATTTTTGCTTTTTTAAGCGTCATGCCGTTCGGCAGATGAGAGCCGATAACTGCTACCGGCACCATATCATATTGATGAACATTCTGCGCACCGGTTAAAATTTGCAGAATTTCCGGCCCGCCGACATCCATCTTGCAAATCCACAAATGGTCAGAGTTCGGATGGCGCTCGATATGCGTTACCTTGCCGGTAACAACGCCTTCCAGCCCTTCACCGAGATGGTTTACGCTTTCAACCTCCAGCCCTACGCGGGTAAGTTTTTCAGCCAGCTCCTCAGGAGTGACATCAATATCTACATATTGTTTAAGCCAATCAACAGATGCTAACATGGTACCCCTCCTTATTTAAACTGGCGGATGAACCGCAAATCATTTTCAAAGAACAAACGCAAATCGTCAATGCCGTATTTAAGCATGGCAATACGTTCTACGCCCATACCAAAAGCATAGCCGCTGGTTTTTTCGGGGTCATAGCCGCTCATGCGCAGTACGTTGGGATGTACCATGCCGCTGCCTAAAATTTCCAGCCAGCCGCTGTTTTTGCACACACGGCAGCCTTTGCCGCCGCAGATAACGCAGGAAATATCAACTTCCGCACTCGGCTCGGTAAACGGGAAATAACTCGGGCGCAGGCGGATGCTTACGCTGCTGCCAAACATTTCCTTGCAGAAGGTTTCCAGTGTGCCTTTTAAATCGGCAAGGCTGATATCCTTGCCCAGCACCAAACCTTCAACCTGATGGAACATAGGCGAATGGGTTGCGTCGTAGTCGTTGCGGTATACTGTGCCCGGCGAAATCATGCGGATTGGAGAATCCGGCACGCTTGCCTGCATTTTGCGCGCCTGCATAGGCGAAGTCTGCGTACGCAGCAAAATGTCTTCGGTAATATAAAAAGTATCCTGCATATCCCTTGCCGGATGGTCTTTCGGCAGGTTCAATGCTTCAAAGTTATAGTAATCGCTTTCAATCTGCGGCCCTTCCAGAACTTCAAAGCCCATGCGCATAAAAATCTTTTTAATTTCGCGCATCGTCAGCGTAATGGGGTGCAGATGCCCGCACTGCGGTTTGCGGCCGGGCAGCGTAATGTCAACCTTCTCGCTGGCAAGACGCTGTTTTAATGCTTCAGCTTCCAAAACTTCGGCTTTGGCGGCAATAGCTTCTTCTAAAACCTTTTTTACTTCGTTTACAATCTGGCCGATTTTCGGTCTTTCTTCTGCCGGCAGGCTGCCCATGCCGCGCAGGATGTCAGTCATATGGCCTTTTTTGCCAAGATACTTAACGCGCAAATCTTTCAGCGCGTCCACGCTTGCAGCTGTTTCCAGCTCTTTAAGCGCCTGCTCTTTAAGTGCTTGCAGTTCTTCTCTCATACTTAACCTCCCAAAATTCAGCATTCAGGGGCAGGCGGTAAAAATAAAAAAGCCTCCGCCCCTTCAAAGGGGCGAAAGCTGCATAACTTCCGCGGTACCACCCTGTTTTGTACCTCATAACGCCTTAACGCGGCAAACGCCGTTCCTACTTATTTTCAAAACGGATGCTCCAAAGTGAACTTCGGCACAACCTGTATCGCGGGGCTTTCAGCCATGGCCCTGCTCTCTGCGTCGCAGTTTATGCCTACTCTCTTTTTCATAGCACAAATTTTATAAATTGACGTGTATTATTATAACACAGCCTTTATTTTGTTGCAAGACGGCGGCGCATGGCTTCAAACATAACTATGCCCCCTGCCACTGCTGCATTAAGCGATTCCGCCCTGCCCTGCATCGGTATAAACACCCTTTTGGCAGCGGCAGGCTTTAAACTTTCCGAAGCACCGTAAGCCTCACTGCCCACAACTATGGCCGTGCGCGCGCCAAACTCTGCCTCATACAGGTTTTGTGCGCCGTCAAGGCAAGTAACCATAATTTCGTAATTGTTTTTATGCGCCCAGCCGGTAAACTCAGCTTCCGGCATATCGCACAAAACAGGCATACGCAAAAGTGAGCCCATGGTGGAACGCACTGTTTTAGGCGCATAAGCATCGGCGCAGCCCGCCAGCAAAACAACGGCTGG
>ENA-ORNB01001984-ORNB01001984.1-human-gut-metagenome-genome-assembly--contig:-NODE-1984-length-12357-cov-3.102991_pt1 | contig 12357 bp, 17 predicted proteins | sample MGYA00242112_ERZ509016 | MGnify/ENA primary metagenome ERZ509016 (study PRJEB26280, sample SAMEA2338705) | human gut metagenome | biome: human gut; feature: human-associated habitat; material: faeces...
AATGCTTTATCTTCTACCGTATTCTACCAGTTCAATACTTTGTTCAAAGCCTTCTCGAAGGCCGCTATATCGGCATCGGTGGTGTATCTTCCCATGGAGATGCGCAGGGCGTTGTAGGACTCGTCGCCGGTGACGCCCATGGCGCGCAGCACCCCTGCGCAGTCACGCAGGCTGTACGACACGCCCTCCATCACCGCGCGGATCTCCGCTCTGGCGGATGAGGGGATCCCCTGCGTCACCTTCAACTCGGATCTGCCGGACAGCCGCCGCCTGTGCTTTGTGGGACAGGACATCTACAAGGCAGGCCGGGTCGCCGGAGGGCTTATGAGCAGGTGCATTCCCGCCGGGAGCCAGCTATTGGCCACGGTGGGCAATCTGAAATTTGACGGTCACCGTCAGCGCTTGGCCGGGTTCCGGGATCGTATCCGGGAGGCGGGCTTCCCCATGGAGGATCTGGTGGTGGCTGAGACCTTCAACGATTATGAGACTACCTTCCGGGTGGTGACGGAGGCCATTGACCGGTATCCCCGGCTGCGGGGTATCTACATGGCGAATCTCAGCGTTTCCGGATGCGCCGCCGCCATTGAACAGGCTGGGAAAAAGGGGGCCATCCGGCTCATCTGCCACGATCTGAACGAAAGCGTCCGTCAACTGCTGCTACGGGGCAGCATTGACTTCACGATCCCCCAAAATCTGCGGCAGCAGGGCTACGGCCCCTTGATCCTCCTGCGGGACGTTCTGCGTAGAAAAGCAGTGCCGGACGCCGCCCGCTTCAACCGTCAAATCGACATTGTCTGTTCGGATAATCTGCCGTAGCATCCGCGGCAGGTCGGGTATGGTTCCCAAAGTTACACCCAAGGGTACACATATCATGCGGCAGAAGAATGATGGGGTAATGGTGCTTATCTTTTGTCAGGGATGGCAGCTGAAACATACACACTCTACACGCACAAATGCAGAAAGTCCCCAAGCCATTGTGATACAACGGCTTGGGGACTTCAGTTCAGTTGAATATAGGATAATGATCGGGGTTATCAGGCCATCAAGCCGGAACCTCTTGCAGCGCAAGGCTTTCGAGACTTTTCACGGTAGTAGTCAAATAGTAGTCTGTGCGCCCCGCAGGTCATGATATCTGATGGAGCCGCTCCCGCTTTCAGCATACACGAACCGCATACTTCATGCGATTCCTGTACCGCGTCGATTTGAGCAGTCCCAGCTTTTCAAATTTCAGGACAAAGCTGCGGATCGTCGCATAGAATTTTTATTCCTACCAGCGCCCTGTCCCATTCATCGAAACCGTGCGTCCAGTGAAGCCGCAGCGTGCTCTTTTGATGAATGCCGAGCGTGTACTCCTCGACGGGGAGCAATTACGCTCCCTCGTGTTTCTCCAGCAGATCAGTCATGTTTTTCAAACCGATGCCCAATGTGGATGTATTGTGCAGCAGCGCGGATATTGCGGGTGGCAGTACCCCCGCTACGCCCAAGGTGATCAGCGACAGGTTGAAGGCCACGATAAACCGGTAGCTGCCGTGGATCCGATCCATCAGCGCTTCACTGAGCTTACGCAGCGTCACCAACTCAAAGAGATCCTCTGAAGCAACGGTGATGTCAGCGATCTCCCGGGCGATGGCCGCGCCGGTGGAGATGGCGATGCCGGCGTCCGCCTCGGAGAGGGCGGGAGAATCGTTGACGCCGTCCCCCACCATGATAACGGTGTGTCCCTTTTCCTTTTCCTGACGGATAAAGGCGGCCTTGTCCTCCGGTAGGACCTCTGCGTAAACGGCGTCCACGCCCACCTCGGCGGCAACGGACTCCGCTGTGCGGCGGTTGTCGCCGGTCATCATCACCACATTGGTAAAGCCGCTCTCATGCAGCGCTTTTACCGCGTCCTTAGCCTCCCGGCGCAGGGGATCGTGGATGCAGATGACCGCCGCCAGCTCCCCGTCGATGCAGAGATACAGATGGGAATATGCGGCGGGCAGCGCGTCATATTTCTCCTGCTCTCCCTCCGGGATACAGCAGCCCTCGTCCTCAAAGACAAAGCGGGCACTGCCGATGATGACCTTTTTGTCCTCTCCCATAACGATTTGCTTTACCAGTGCCGCCCACTGCTCCGGGTAACATGCCAGCAGTTCTTCATGCCGCAGATCCTGTTCATGGATGACAGGATGGTCAAAATGCCGCAGGTAGCGGAGGCGATACTTTTTGCCCATTTTCAGGGCGTAAAAAATATGAATTTCCGTACCGGGCACATTGAACTGATCCGGCAGCGGTGTAATGAGATCGGAGTAAAACTGGTTTTTGCAGCTTTTCATGGTCACATAAGGCCGCCCGCCGCCCAACATGTCCATAAACGCCTGCACATAGGCTTCCGTCTGCCCCATGCGTTTTTGAAGCCTTTTTTGCAGGATACGGCTTTTGAACTCTCCATCCCGGATGAAGGGATAGAGCAGAGGCAAGAGCAGCGCCGTCTGTAATTTTGCGGCGGCAACCGGCGATTGATCCAGATCAGAGCTGCCCAAAATGCCATAATCCATGTGGATGTTCTGCCGCGCCGCCAGCAGGCCCACAAAAGAACCCCCCAGAGAACAGCCGTAAGCCCCATGGATATGACCGCTGCAATGCTCCTTGATGTACGCTTCTATTTTCTCTGTTTCCTCAAGCATGGTCGAAAACTCTGTGTTTTCCGTCTCGTCAAAGCCGTCATAGCTGACGCAGAGTACTCGAAAATCCTTTTCCAGCAGCGGAATGACTCGCCCAAAATTGCCTTTCCAATGGCAGCAGGTTCCGGGCAGCAGCAAAAGCGCCGGGGCGCTTTTTTTACCGAACTCGTAAACCTTCATCTTCCAACTCCCGCTAAGTATCTGCTGTTTGCTCTTTCTTCGGTATCATCCGATTCGTCATAGGCATCGTATGGGGCGTTGGGATCATGGGCTTTTTTCCGAAAGGGGGAGCAAAGCTCATTTTTGTGTGCAAAAGCAAAGTCCATATTGTCCGTCCAGCCTGTGTGTCCGGTTATGAACAACGGATGTAAATCGCGCCTCCGCAGCTTTTCTTCCAGTGCAGTCAGAGATCGCACCGCCAGTTCATTATCCTCTGCCAAGGCGGAAATGAAGCTGTATCCGCCGTCCGCGCCGAACCAAATGGTGTCGCCGGTAAACAGGTAACGGTCATCGACAAGATACACCATATGTCCCCAAGTGTGGCCGGGAACGAGGAAGCATTCGATTTTGATGCCGTCAATGTTGATGACTTCCCCATCCCGAAGCAGCACTTTTTTGTTGTTGATCGTGACCTGCGGCAGCTTATAAAGATGATAGATGACCTTGCGGCGTACCTCTCCGGTCAGATAACGGTTTTCAACTTCCCCGATGTACAGCGCTGCGTTTTGGAACAATCCGGGGCTGTCCGCTTCCACCGCGCCCACATGGTCGGTGTCCTGGTGGGTGATAAGAATGTGCTGAACCGACTGCGGGGCGATTCCCAACCAGCCCATTTTTTCCGCCAACCGGTCATAGTTGTACCCGGCATCGATCATAATGACAGCATTGTCCTTGCAGTAGAAGAAGATATTTGCTACCCATTCCCGCACGCAGGCAACGTTTTTATCGATCCAGCCGGTGTTCAGAGGCTTGAAGATCTCCTTGCCCCGGTACATCCGGCTCATTGCTTTTCGTTGGAATTCCGTTGCTTTTTTCGACATGATCGCACCTCATTTTCGTGCCGTGACGCACAGCCAGCCTGCTTTATTCTTGTGTATCTGCACCTCGTGAAAGCCCGCCTGTTCCAGATATGCTTTCAGCTCGGTACCCTGATAAATGGTCATGCCGTTAATGATCTTCGTCCACTTCTCGTCCTTGTCTGTGTCGCCATTGCTCTCGTTGCAGATAAACAATGTCCCGCCGGGCTTCAGTACCCGCCAGACCTCACGGAAGCACTGCAGCAGATCCGGCCAGAAATAGACGGTTTCAAAGGCCGTGACCGCATCAAACCAGTTATCCGCGAACATCATATCTGCCACGCTGCCTTGCAGAACGGCGCAGCGACCATCAGCGATGGCGGTCTCGTTGACCTTTTTGGTTTTCTCCACGCTGACGGGCGAATAGTCGATGCCCTTCACGATACCCTGCGGGCATTTTTTCAGCAGCCGTCGGATATTTGCCCCGCCGCCGCAGCCGCAGTCAAGCACCTTATCGTCCGGAGCAAGCTCCAGAAAGTGAAGCCCCCACCGTGCCACAGGACTGTGCCCCAGGTTCATCATGACCACCATAAGCTTTCCGCCAAAGCCCGCAGGCTTGCGGGTATTCTCAAAAAAGGACATTGTAAAGCCTCCTTACGTTTTCTAATGGTGAGCCAGCCGGAGCGATTCCACGCAGCGCTCGGATCATCCGGCGCCGGTTCCGTTTCATTCCTCCGGCTTCAGGAATTTTTCCGCATAGTGATCGAACAGCTCCGGGTGCACCAAGACCAACTCTGCGTGGGCCATTTTGGGAATCCCGTGGACCCGGATCTGCGGAAAATAATGCTTTATAAACCGAATATTGTACCTACGGTCTTTCTTTTCATCGCAGCCGTACCAATAGGTGATTTTTGTGCCGCATTCGGCAGGCACTTTCGGCAGAGCGTAATTGTTGGCAGACCAGAATATGTTCCGGATCGTCCGGTTCGAGAAGGTTTTGAGGTACCGCTCCATCGCATTATACTCTTTCCTGCTGTCATGCCCCGGCGAAGTAAACCGTTCCGGCGGAAATGCCGCTTCCAGCACCTCACGGTTGCTTGCCACCGTTCTGAAGGACAACACATCCCGCGCCAGCAGCAGCTTTCGCACCAGAAACGGCAGGCGATAGGGAGTCATACCGCCGTCAATGATTGCCCGGCCAACGGAAATTTCCCCCAAGGCCAGCAAACGGGTCAGACACGCACCCCCCAGAGAGCAGCCGTAGGCAGCATCCAAATGGGAAATGCCGTGGACATTCAGATATTGGGTCACCTCGTCCACAGTCTGCTCCACGGAAGTAAAGTCTCCCGGATATTCCGGCTGGTGACCGTCGAACACCACCTGAAAAATATGCCACCTTTGGGACAGGATCGCAATGGTGTCCGCAAATGCCCATACTGGCTCTGCCGTGCAGGGAAAAAACAGCAGCGTTTCTCTATGCTCCCGTCCGCACTCCAAAATTTGCACCGTTTACTCCTCCTTCTTCACATATTCCGCATATGACCCGGCATTCCGATCCCGGAGGCCCTTATGTTCTTGCATCGCTGTCATCCTCTTTCACGGTTAGATCGGTCTAACCATAACCCGTGAATCCACGTGATTAGAGGTGTCTAACTGCAGTACCTTGAAAAAGCCGCAGTTCTGCGGCCTTTCGGCTTATTCAAATAGCTCCCTGCAAGCGCCGTACACCAGTGCTTCCAGCACCTGCGGATACAATTCCCCGATCTGCTCCTTATGGGAAACTGTGAGGATCAGTCCCCGCACCGTCGCAGCGGCCAAAGAAGCGCCGCGCCTTGGCATCAAATCATATTTTTCCAAGAGCTGACGAATGTGCGTTTCGTCATCGTGGTAATGGACATTTTTGATGTCATCCGGCAATCTCTGTAAAAGCAACTTGGCGTCATGTTCAATGAAAACCATGTCGCCAGTATCAGACAGCCTCCGACAGACGGCCAGAACCGCCTCTGCCGCGCGCTCCGATGTTGGCAGGCCGCCATTTCTGTGCAACGCCTGGTCAGCCACCCCGTAAAGCTCGGAGTGGATACTTTCCAGAACCGCGAAGAAGGCCATCTCCTTGGATTCGTAGAATTTATAAAACGAGCCTTTTGCGATACCGACAGCCTTTGTCAGTTGATCCACTGAGGTTTTCTTCATCCCCAATGTGACGGCGCAGCGTCTTGTTTCCTTCAGCAGCGCCTTGTGAAGCTGTTCTGCTTCATAGTCGGTAAAAGCCAAGCTTGTTCGACCTCCAAATGACCGTTTCGGTTCTTCTGGTCATGTTATATCATGACTCTTTTCATTTTGCAAGAGATTTAAGGCATAAACCTTCATGCATGAATACCGCACCACAAAAATGCGCAAATGCCGGTGCATGAAGTTTTTGTGCATCATTTCCGGCTGCCCCGCAAGGGCGAGGAAATGGCAGATTCGCCACAGCATCCGCGCTGTAGCAAGAAGGCACCCTCTTTTCCATAGAATGCTCGAAAAGTGGGTTTCATTCAGTTTACACTTGCGGATAAAAACGGTATAATTACATACAAGTCGAAACCGTTATAGACAAAGGAATCTGTTGAAGCGCATCGGAGGGCGAACCATGCCGAAACCGAAATGGAATCTGAATACCATTTACATATCCGAGCGGCTGTAGGAGAGCCTGCGGCCCATCTCCCGCTGCGCCATGACCACGGTGGTAGCGCCCATGGGCAGGTGAAGGACAACGGACAGATCAACATGGCGCTGTGCTGCGATTTTCGGTGCGGCACATCTCACTGTGTCACTTCAATCCTTTCGCTGACGCTTGTTGTGCGCTGTGATTCAAAAAATTCAACCAGGTCTTGACAAGTAACCACTCGGTAACTATAATAGAAGTTACCGAGTGGTTACCTGCCAAGGAGGAATATTATGGCTGGAGATACGAAAGAACGAATTTTGGAAACAGCGCTGGAATTGTTTGCGCAGAACGGCTACCTTGGGACATCTATGAATGATATTGCCCAGCAGTTAGGATTCACAAAAGCCGCCCTGTATAAGCACTATACCAGCAAACAGGAGATTTTGGACAGGATTGTAGAACACATGAATGAGATGGACTATGAACGTGCGGAAAGCTATGAAATGCCGGAGACAGAGCCAGACGGCTTCGCGGAGGCGTATCTGAACACGCCGATTCAAAAGATCCGCGCATACAGCATGGTGCAGTTCGACCATTGGACGAAGGAACCGTTTTCCTCTAATTTCCGTAAGATGCTGACACTGGAGCAATACCGTGATCCCAAGCTGGCGCAGCTCCATCACGACTACTTGGCGGGTGGGCCTCTGGAGTACATGGCGGCAATTTTTCGTAAGCTGACAGATACTGACGAAGCCGCCATGCAGCTGGCGCTGGAATTCTATGGGCCAATGTACCTCCTCTACAGCGTCTACGACGGTGCGCAGGATAAAGATTCCGTTGCTCCTTTGCTGGATGCGCATATTGAGCGGTTCATTGCCAAGGTCGAATCCTGTTACAGAAAGGACAGGGAGACGATATGAAGGAACATGAAGAGAAAAAACAGTGGGTTTTATGCCCTTGGTGCGGCTCGAAAACGCGGCTGCAAATATTTCGGGAAACTGAGTTGAAAGACTTTCCTTTGTTCTGCCCAAAGTGCAGACACGAAAGCATCATCAACGCAAAGAATTTCACGATTGAGACGAAAGAAGCCAGACGCTAAGACGCAGTGCTGATCGCAAAGCCGATCATGCGCTGCGTCTCACTTTTTTGAGAGGAATGTTTCTATGAACGCAATTATTTACACCACCAATACCGGCAGCACAGAGCATTATGCTAAGTTGCTGGCGCAGAAAACCGGACTTCCTGTGTATTCCCTTGCAGAAGCGAAGAAGCAGGTCTTTGCCGGAGCGGAGGTTATCTACCTTGGCTGGATCATGGCAGGCTCTGTCAAGGGCTATGCCGAGGCCGCAAAGCGTTACCAGGTACGCGCCGTCTGCGGTGTCGGCATGGGGCAAACCGGAACGCAAACGGACAACACGCGGAAAAAGTCGGCGATCTCTGCTGATATTCCGCTGTTTACCCTGCAAGGAAACTTTGATGTCAAAAAGCTGCACGGCGTCTACCGCCTTATGATGGAGATCATGGTCAAAACGGCAGGCAAAGGCCTTGCCGAAAAGAAAGACCGCACACCGGAGGAGGACGATATGCTGGATATGATGCTCCATGGCGGTGAGCGGGTTAAGGCGGAAAATCTCGGCGCTGTTCTCGATTGGTACAGTGCACAGCGATAAGAATGGGATGAAATGATGATGATGTGTCCGAAATGCGAAAAAGAAATGAGAAACGGCTATCTGTTCAGCAGTAAAGATGGCGCGTTCAGCTTTGCAAACGAAGTGCCGAGTGCCTTGGAAAACGCCAAAAACACGGAGGAATTTGTAAAACTCACCGGGTTGAAGGTCGGCGGTCGCACCAGCGTGGAGGCCTGCTGCTGTGATGCGTGCAGAACGATCATGATCCAGTATTGAGAGGTGCAGTGAGAATGAAACTCTATTTTGGAAATGCCGTTGCTACGACGACAACTTTGATGATCCTTGCCCTGCTGGGCTTTATCGGCTGGTCGGTTTGGGGCCGCGCAGTTATTCAGTATTGGGGACGCAGAAGTGTGCTTCTGCTTGTTTTTGGACTTGTGGTCTGCTGCTTTGCGGCGGCGCGGGACGGGTTATATAAAACGATTCAGAATGCCATTGACGGAAGCTGCGCACCGGGACTGTTTCCACTGGTCAGCATTCCCACCATCGTCGGCTGTGTCGGTGCGCTGCTGATTATCATTGCCGCCATTGCCACGCCGATTGCCAAAACGCAGCACGCGCGCGAGATATGGTTCTATATGATGTCGGGCGGCGCTGTACTGAAAATCGTAACGATGGAGATCGCACGAATCATTCTCTGAAGGGAAAAGGCAACACATTTTGACGGCGAGATTCCGCTGTTTTGAGAAAGGGTTCATGAGGATAAAATGAAAAGGTTAATAGTATATGTTCATGGAAAGGGCGGCTCGGCGCAGGAAGCCGAGCACTATAAATCGCTATTTCCGAAGGACGAAGTAATTGGGTTTGATTACCGTTCGCAAACGCCATGGCAAGCCAAGAAAGAGTTTTTTGCGTTTTTTACCGAGCAGAGAGGCCGGTGTGAGCACCTCACCTTGGTTGCCAACAGCATCGGAGCTTTCTTTGCGCTGTCCTCGCTGGATGAAACACTGGTTGACCGGGCTTATTTCATCTCTCCGATTTTGGATATGGAAAACTTGATTTGCAATATGATGCAATGGTCGAATGTAACCAAACAGGAGCTTGCCGAGAAAAGGGAAATCGCCATGAATTTCGGAGAAACGCTGTCATGGGAGTATCTTTGCTATGTGCGCAAGCACCCGATTATCTGGAATGTCCCTACCTGTATTCTCTACGGCGAGCATGACAACCTGACATCCATTGAAACGGTATCTGCATTTGCCAAACTGCACCATGCTGATCTGACCGTCATACCCGGTGGCGAGCATTGGTTCCATACCGACGAACAGATGCAGTTTCTGGACAAATGGATCAGAGAGCGCAGCTTGAACGATGTCTGCGGCTGATGATACTTAACGGCGTGAACAATGAAACAAGAATAAAAGTAAGCGGGAGGCAGCGGGAATGGAGCTTCAGGAACTGCACTCATACATATGTCGGCAGAAAAAGCCCTCGCTTATGGGCTGATCGACAAAATTATTGACAAGAGATAAGGAGAAACACCATGTCAGAAAAAAAGATTACCATTCGTCTGGAAACGAAAGACGATTACAGAGCCGTTGAGAATCTGACCTGCGAGTCCTTCTGGAATGTCTACCGCCCCGGCTGCATGGAGCACTATGTGCTGCACCGCTATCGGGATGACCCGGCTTTTGTGCCGGAGCTGGACTTCGTCATGGAGCTGGACGGTGAGCTGATTGGGCAGGTCATCTATGTGCGGTCGGAAATCGACTGCGATGACGGAAGAAAGGTGCCGATCATGACCTTCGGTCCCCTTGGCATTGCGCCCGCATACAAGCGGCAGGGCTACGGGAAGCAACTGCTGGACTATTCCATGGAAAAAGCAAAGGAAATGGGCGCGGGTGCGCTTGCCATCACCGGCAATATTGACTTTTACGGCAAGTCCGGTTTCGTTCCGGCAAAAACCAAGGGCGTGCGCTATGCCGATGATCCGGAGGCGGATTATTTTCTCATCAAGGAGCTGACGCCCGGCTTTTTGGACGGCATCTCCGGCACTTATAAAGACCCTGAGGGATATTTTGTTTGCGAGAAGAATCCGGAAGCATTTGAACAGTTTGAAGCGACCTTCCCGAAGAAGGAAAAGCTAAAGCTGCCGGGACAGCTGTTCTGAGCAGGAGGAATCTGAGTATGATCGAGTCAAGATGTGGGCTTCGGTGCAGTGATTGCAACTTTCGGGAATCGATGGGCTGCAAAGGATGTGTGAATATGGACAAACCCTTCTGGGCGGATAGCTGTCCCGTGAAATCATGCTGTGAAAAGAAAGGCTTGCAGCATTGCGGCGAATGCGATGACTTCGTTTGTCCTTTATTACATACTTTTGCTTACGACATGGAGCAAAGCGATAACGGCGCAAGAATCGAGCAATGCCAAAAATGGTGTAACAATAATGGCATCCAGTAAAGAGTATCTTCATTTCATTCTGGAACAGCTATCCGATTTGGACGATATGCCTCGGCCCGGCGGTATCCGAGTGGGATCGTCCAGTTCCTCCAGCTCCGGATCATCCCCACCGATAATTTCGGAGCATGTCATTTCCACAAGTCCAATATCCTCCGGCGCAATGCCCTGTATGTCAGGGAGATCATATACGCTCTGTGTGTCGGCGACCTGCCGCAGTAGTCATATTACTCTCGGAGAGCGTCCAACAGCTTGTCCATCACCTCTTCGCAGAGCGTTTCTGCCTCCCCCGCTGTGTTGTACTGCGAGAGCTGCATAACCTGTAAGCGGGCAGCGGCATCTGCCAGCCGCTTATTAGCTGGGATCAGGTCAATGCCAGTCTCTGTATGTATCACGGCACGGGGAAGATGCAGTTCCAGGTCTTCCGGCGAGTCGATTTGAACAAGCAGCAGTTTCGCCAGCGTATTTATCTGTTCACCCGGCGTATAGCCAAGCGCTGCTGTAAGATTACCCTGCGGGTCATTGTCGATCAGCAGGACCTTTTTGTTTTCATTTGCAAGAGCAGCAGCAAGATTCAGTGCTGTTGTAGTCTTACCAACACCACCCTTAGAGTTGGTGATAGATATTACAGTGTTTTCCCTCATATATATTACTCCTAATAGTCATAAAATTTTGTAGCCGCGACATCATTTTTATAGAGATATGAAGGGAGAATACTGGCTGACTGTATTGAGCTCTCCTATATTGGTGTAAGATTGGTGTAAAATCAGTATTCTTGCATATTCTACATTCTGTAGAAGCATTGCAGCGCAACGGTTTGACCGCTCCAAAACGCATTCCGTTAAATATCTAACGTTAATTCATTAACATTTTCAGACTTCCGTTTACAGCGCCGCTTTTTTATGTTAAAATGAGTTGATTTTTGACCTGCGGAGGTTTTTGATAATGAGAATGCGGAAAAAGAAGAATCTGGTTCCCCGAATGGAGCGCTGCGCCGCGCAGCTGATCCGGGACCCCTATGAGCACCGGGGCCACTGGCGGGATCTGATGCCCCAGGCCCGGGAGCTGCGGGTAGAGCTGGGCTGCGGCAAGGGCCGCTTCACCCACGGCACCGCCGCGGCGGAGCCGGATGTGCTGTTCATCGCCATTGAGATGGTGCCGGACGCCATGGTGGTAGCCATGGAACGGTGTGTGAACGACGGTCTCACCAATGTGTTTTTCGTGGACGCCAACGCCGACCAGCTCCCCCAGTTCTTCGCCCCCGGCGAGGTGGACCGGATCTACGTCAACTTCTGCGATCCCTGGCCCAGCAAGCGCCATGCCAAGCGCCGCCTGACTCACGGCAACTTTCTGAAGCTGTACCGTCAGGTGCTGAAAATGGGCGGTCAGATCCACTTCAAGACTGACAACCAGCCCCTGTTCGAGTTCTCCGTGGAGGAGCTGCCCCAGTTTGGCTTTGAGCTGTCCGAGGTCACCCGGAATCTCCACGAAAACGGCCCGGTGGGCGTTATGACGGACTATGAGGCCAAGTTCCACGAGCTGGGCCAGCCCATCAACCGCTGCGTGGGCACCATGGTGGACTGGGAAGAACCGGAAGTTCCGGAGGACGCGGAACCCGCTGGGGAAACTGTTGAGGAATAAGAACGTGAGGACGCGCCGATGGGCGCGTCCTTTTACTGTTTTCTGTAAAGCAGCCCTCTCCCCCTATTTTTCAAAATCTACACGCAAAAAACCTCTTCGGTTTCCCGAAGAGGTTTTTGTTTGAAGAACTGTGTAATTAAGCCTTCTTGGCGATCTCGATCAGCTGAGTGAATGCAGCGGGGTTGGAGATAGCCATCTCAGAGAGCATCTTGCGGTTGATCTCGATGCCGGCGACCTTCAGGCCGTGCATGAAGGTGGAGTAGTTCATGCCGTTCATCTTGCAGGCGGCGGAGATGCGGGTG
>ENA-ORNB01001987-ORNB01001987.1-human-gut-metagenome-genome-assembly--contig:-NODE-1987-length-12348-cov-2.719841_pt1 | contig 12348 bp, 8 predicted proteins | sample MGYA00242112_ERZ509016 | MGnify/ENA primary metagenome ERZ509016 (study PRJEB26280, sample SAMEA2338705) | human gut metagenome | biome: human gut; feature: human-associated habitat; material: faeces...
CCTGAGCTTGGATTATATTTATCCGATAGTCTGGCTTGATGCTATTATAAGGTGATGGATGACAGGGGTTGCACTGTGACCCATACCATATACAACGTCTTGGTTATAGACAAGGAGGGACGCAAGGATTTACTTGGCATGTATATATCTAAAAAATGAGGACACTAACTTCTGATTAAATGTATTGACCGATTTACAGAATCGTGGTGTTCATGACATCCTCATAGCTTGTGTCGGGCAGGATTCACGAGAACAGAGCCATATCTCCCAAATCCTGTGGATATAGAAGATTTGACCCACAGCCCTCGCAGGCCACAAACAGGCTAAAAGCCAACCTGCCCGAAGACTGTTACTATCGGGCTGAAACGAGCGGACTATCGAGCGTGTGAGAACGGCCCGTTTATACCACTAAACACGGTATAAACAGAAGCGGTATTAAATCTGAACTTTCGCCGACGAAAAGAGAGAGCAGAGCCGGCGGAAAAAGGAAGAAATGACGGTAGGGCCGTGATCGTGCTGGTAAAACGGGCGTTAGACAGGATCAGATTATGGCATATCGCGTATTTTCCCGCGTGTTTAACAAACATAATTCTCCATTTGGACGTTATCTCTTTCGATAATCATCAAAAACAATAATTATGAACACAAAACTATCCACATTTCTGCTGGCAAGCATCGGCATCGTGTCGCAAGTGCCAGCCGGTGCCTGCACGGGCATCACCCTCAAAAGCAAGGACGGTGCCATCGTCGCGGCACGTACCATCGAATGGGCGGAAAGCGTCATGAACAGCATGTATGTAGTGGTTCCCCGGAACCAGGAACTCCAGTCACTCACCCCCACGGGGATGGACGGGATCAAGTTCAGGAGCAAGCACGGGTACGTGGGAGTGTCGGTAGAACAGAAGGAATTCATGGTGGAAGGAATCAACGAGAAAGGTCTTTCCGCCGGACTCTTCTACTTTCCCGGCTATGGCAAATACCAGCCTTACGACGCTTCCCTGAAAGACAAGTGCCTGGCCGACTTCCAGGTGGTATCCTACGTCCTGGCGGAATGCGGCACCCTGGACGAGGTGAAAGGGGCACTGGAGAAAGTCCGCGTCATCCATATCGACCCCCGTTCGTCCACCGTGCATTGGCGGTTCACCGAGCCCTCGGGCAGACAAACGGTATTGGAAATCGTGAACGGGCAGATGCACTTTTACGATAACCCGCTGGGAGTATTGACCAACTCGGGTATCGAATGGCATTGGACCAACCTGAACAATTACATCAACCTCCAACCGGGCAACGCTCCCGAACACCCGTTCGGCCCGTTGGAGATGAAGAATTTCGGGCATGGAAGCGGCATGCAGGGATTACCCGGAGACTTCACCCCTCCATCCCGTTTCGTCCGTGCCGCCTTCTTCCAGCTTACCGCACCGGAACAACCGGACGCACGGGAAAGCGTCTTTCAGGCCTTTCATATCCTGAACAACTTCGACATCCCGACGGGAACCGAACTCGCCTGGGGAAAGGCTCCCGCCGATATGCCCAGTGCCACCCAGTTCACCGTCGCATCGGACACCCGCAACCGGATGATTTATTACCGGACCATGTACAACAGCAACATCCGGTGCATCGACCTGAAAGAGATCGATTTCGACGGGGTGAAATACCACGCAAAGCCCTTGGATGAAACGAAGAGGCAGCCCGTCGAAAAGATAAGCATACGGTAAGACGGTTTGGAACACGTTGCTTTCTTCGTCACACCGGATGAAAGGCCCTTCGCCACTTCAGAAGAAAGCGAAAAATCTAAAACATTCTGTCATTCAGAGTGTCAGAGAAGAATCTCGATTACACGAGGCGGGCTTGTTCGAGATTCTTCCTCTCTTCGATCGCCTGAATGACACAAGAGAAGATTTCTGCTAAAATAAAGATTGGACTTCCAACTATATTAACGAGGAATCGGGAGCGGACGCGATAACCACTCCCTGGATTGTAGTGTTCCACTTCACGTCCTACGCCAAGCGTTCTTTCCATTCGAACCGATACGCCCGCTTACATTCGATTTGTCCGTTTGGTACAACTCGTACGCCCGATCCAGTGTAAGCCACAGAGTTTCCTCTTCAAGCTTTACATCAATCTTTGTTATACCATCATCGGCGGTGTATATGGTTACCTTATTTTCTTTCATCTCGTAACGGGGTAATTCACCGCATGCAAAATTCACGGATAAATTCCCAAACCATTCGGTTTCGATACGGCATAATCCCGCCGAAAGACACACCTTCAATCAGAACAAACAGAACAAGAGCATCGGGACATACGAACATTACCACGACACGGGAATACGCGAAGATATCACCAAGAAAACCAACAAGGATTTGACGAAGTCAGGCACCGCCTTAACCGATGACCCGGTAAAATATTCAATAATGTAATTTTTTTATTTCGAGATAGTTGCTCTTTCAACGGGAACCGCTAACGTTGCCCCGGGAAACTGTCACAAGTGACGTTGATTCGTAAAGCATGATAATAGATAGTAATACCTATATTGAAAAGCTCTTCACCGGTCAAAAGGCAATGGACTTATCAAAATCATTACCGGGTTATGCCGTTCGGGAAAGTCATTCCTTCTGAAGAGACTGTTTTTTTCAACATTTGCTTGAATCAGATCATGTCCTCATCATCGATATGGAGAGCCGGAAGAACAAGGCATTCAGGAATCCCGATTACCTGCTGGATCGGGTAGAAAGCAAGATGCGGGATTCCTCCACCTATTATATCATCATTGATGAGGTGCAGGAAGTGGAGGATTTCGTGGAAGTGCTTTCCACGCTGTCCGTAACGGAAGGTGCGGATGTACACGTGCCCAGCTCCAACTCCCGGTTCCTTTCATCGGATGTCGTGACCGAATTTCGGAGCAGAGACGATGAAATCCACGTCTAGCCGTTGTCGTTCAGGGAATTTATGTCCGTGTACGAGGGTGGAAAAGAAGACGGCTGGACGGAATATCTGATGTATGGGGAACAGCCTCAATTACTTGCGCAAGACGGCGATGACAAGAAAACGGACTTCTTGCATCGCCTGTATCGCACGGTATATCTACGGGATATTTACGAGCGGAACAACATCGAGCTGAAACCTGAGTTCGAGGAACTTTCCAAGACGCTTGCATCCAGCGTGGAAGCACCCGTCAACGCGTCCAACATAGCCAACACGTTCAAGTCGGTAAGCAAGGTGCAGGACATTGCGGACAAGACGGTATCTGCCTACTTGAGATACATGCAGGATGCGTTCCTAATAGAGAAGGCGGAGAGATACGACATCAAGGGACGTAAATACATCGGGTCGCCGTACAAGTGCTATTATCAGGACATCGATCTTAGAAATGCCATTCTTTCGTTCCGGCAGAACGAACCTACCCACTTGATGGAGAACGTGATTTACAACGAGATACGGGGACGTGGCTGGCCTATCGATGTGGGCAACATCCATCATTGCGTCCACAATGCCGAAGGGCAGCAACAACGAGTAACGTTGGAGGTAGATTTCGTTTGCAACAAAGGAAGTGAGCGGATTTACATCCAGTCGGCCTGGCGTATGCCGGACGGGGAGAAGATGGAACAGGCAAAGCGTTCGCTGCGACTAGTGGGCGATTCATTCCGAAAACTCCTGGTTGTGGGTGAACATACCAAATCGTGGAACGATGAAAGCGGCATTCAGACAATGAGCATCTATGATTTCCTGCTTGACATGGCAAGTACGGAAAGGTTATGACGGTAATGATTCCCACTACCGGGACCCGTTGGGACTTCCCCCCCTATAACGTATGCCCATGCTGCCGGTTTTATTGAACAAGCGAATAACGTTTAGAGTATGTCGCCGTTTTCGTCACACTGGATGAGACAGACAGACATGCCGTAGGTTTCTCCATACGTAGCGTCTGTTATGACATGAAGATCCTGAATTACAATACTTGTTACCAGATAATTACTGTAATTCCAAACCAATGTCGAAGACATGAGTAGGCAGTCGTTTCCGTAAATGCCTACCCAAGCATTAGAGTATTGGTATCCAGCACATGGAATGATGACTTCGATATAATCTCTCGCCCAGTATCCCGAAGCGACGATATCATCTATCGTTGGTGTTTCATCATCGGCATCCAATGCCTTGATTTGAATCCTCAAACAGTTCAAGCCAAAGCCGGTTTTCTCCTCGTTAGCCTGCAGAGTGTATATTTCGTAACGACCAACGGCGTACTGGTCCGTACCCTTGAAGCACAACGCATACACGACATTGGCTGTTTCCGTGCCCGCGGAAGCATTCTCGCTGTTCAGCAGGCACGAAGATGTTTCCAGTGAAACATTGAAAGTCGAATCGCCAGAAACGGTCGTTCCATTTTCGTCAGGGGGCATCAGTATTGTCAAGGTACACGGTCTCCGTCAGGATCATCGGGTTACTCCACGTTATCTCTTCTTCACCTCCTTCTATTCCATCTGAATCTGATTCAAAACTGTAGAAAGTGAATGTTGGTCTCGTATAGTCATCGTAGATATGTTGGTTACTCGATAACTCTTCAAAAAAGTACGTGTCAACACTTACATCGTTTTGTGAGGTTACATACGAGTCCATAAATGTAATAAAACTAATACCGGTCTTGCCACGAATCAAACAATAGGATTTTACTCACCCGTATTTTTACCGTGTTCAACGAGATCTCAAGTTCTCATGCAATCTCCTTGTAACTCCTCGGAAAGACTGTCAAAAATCATCTTCATAGATATAATATCGAAGATAATTTCACGCCGTTTCGATTTTGTAAGTGCCCTAAAATATTTTTGGATCAGTTAGGCAAGCAACCTGTATAATATCGTATTGGTCGCAATCGACTCGACCACCTCGCAGATGCCAGACAAACTGATAAAAAAACGAGGTGGCTACATAACAGAATCAGACATTGGATATACCTGAAACCGTTCTCTTTGAAAGAGACAGAGGAGTATCTTCAAAGTTGTTCCGTCCATTAGGGCAAATACCAGATATCACAAAGCCATGTGTTCACCTGCGGGGTTCTGTTCAATCTCAAGATACTTGATCCGTAACAATTTTTTACCTAGAATGTTAACAACTAACTGTAATCCCATTCGTATGGCAAAATATACGAAATATTTTTCACAACAAGTGTTAACAAAGACACGATACATACAAGAAGCAAGCAAAACATCTCCTCATCCCGACAAATACTCTTCAAGCTAAATAGTTATCCTTACAAAATATACTATACTCCATTTTTTCAAACACTAAAACTGACAATGAAAAAAAAGATTTTACAATATAGAGTAAAAAAAGATCAATTTCCCATGAATAAAGAAATTAATTGTTATATTTGTTGCGCCCACATGAGATATAAATAACGTTTGTTGCATAGAAAGGTGTAGCCTCTGGTATGCAGCAGGCGTTTTTTTTATTATTTCAGTGGGCAATTGACATGATGAAAGAGACCGGAGGCTCTTTCCCTATTTAAATAAACGTCATGTTTAAAGGTATTGTTACAATCTCCGTGTAACAATTTTAAAAACTCTAATTTGTTGGGCAGGGCCGTGATGGTTACCTGCCCTTTTATTTTTACCTGTCTGGAAAAGTTTATTAACTGGTATGTTCTAAACATACTTAGGAAAAGAGGCAAACAAATTATTGAATTAAAAATAACACGAATCATCGTATTGAAAATGTTATTGTATCTACTATTTAGAAAAATACTATTATTTCACCGACTCGGCAATTGCCTTTTCCAACTCATCTCCATGTAGATTCCTAGCGATAATTTTTCCCCCAGCATCTATCAGTATAGTGTAAGGGATTGTGCCCACAGCATATGACTTAACCCCCTCGCTTTTCCAAGCCTTCAAGTCTGTCAGTTGAGGCCAAGACATATTCATTTTTCTAATGGCTTCTTTCCAAGCTTTAGCGTCTTGATCTAACGATACAGCCACGATTTCAAATCCCTTATCTTTGTACTGTTCGTATATTTTAATTAACCCGGGTATCGCACTGCAACAAGGCGCACACCAACTAGCCCAAAAATCAACAAGTACCACCTTGCCATTACCGGCATATTCGGATAATTTCGCTGTCTTTCCCTCGGGGGTACTCATGGTGAAATCCACGAATTTACACCCGATAGCGGTCGCCTGCTTTCTTTTAACAATATCTTTCATGTGGACGATTTCAGGATCATTAGCCAAGCCCTCCGGAATTCGCTTGAGAAGTACAGCCAGCTCTTCCGTTTCCATAAAATGCTGTGCTTGTTTCAAAAAATGAATCCCCACGGGCATCGAGATATAACGGGTCGCCGCATTTTTCATCACTCCCGTGAAAATCTTATCAAATTCCTTCATTTGTTCTTCTTTGGGAACACTAGCAAGATTTTTTTGTAATTCGTACATTTCATTTCTTATCGCTTGATAAGCATCATTATTGGGAGTTCCGGAAACAGTGCTACCCTTAGTTGTTATTATTATATTAATCTCGCCGTTTTCTAGAAAGAAATCACCGTATAGTTTTCTATTAGTATTTCCAACCTTCTCCTTGCTCCTGACGTAACAATTAACTACAGTATCCTGTCGTCCCTTGAAAGTAAATACCCCGTTTTTGATCACAGAGGAATCTATATTCACGAAGCTCCCTTTTTCTACAAACGACAAATAAACGATACCGCCTTCTACTCCTCCTTCGATCGAGCCCGTTACAATATAATCTTTCTTACTTGCACAAGCGGCAAAAATAATGGTGATAACAAGTAAATAAATTAGTTTTTTCATGGATAAAAATTATTCGTTACACTATTAATGACAATATTTTAATTAATCCTCCATTGGCACGGCTTTCAAAAATTTTTTACATGGTTTTCAAAAATAAATTATTGATTCAAAATACTTTCCACCAATACTTCCAAACCATCACCGGGAGAGGGAGCAAAGGCTGTAACTATGTTTCCTTTCCCATCGATGATAATATAACGAGGAACACTTGAGCAGTGATAAGCCTCTTCAAAAGGCGAAACGTGATCCATATCAGGTATCAAATTCAACAATCCGGTCATACCATGTTCTTGCAATGCTTTCAACCATTTAGGACGTACCTTGCTACGGTCGATAGAAATGGTAATAAACGCAACGTCATTACGATAGCGGTATTTGTCTGCAAGTTGCAAAAATAGAGGTATTTTCTTCAAACAACTGCAACACCAAGTAGCCCACACGTCTATCACTAGCAGTTTACCTTTAAAATTAACGAGAGAGTGTTCAGCACCTTGGGCGTCCTTCAACGTGAAGACGGGAGCTGGCTTGTCTCTCATCAATGGGATGTATTGTTTGTACAACATCATTATCTCTTCCTTCAGGGGAGAATCGGCTACATGCTTTTCGATAATAGCACGCAAATCAAGTAATCCCTCTGTACAACCATGGTTTTGAAAGAGAAAAGGTAACTTTGCTAAATAGGTCATGTGCAGCGAAGTGTTGCGAGAAGAGAATACGTCACGTAATTTCCAGTAGTCATTTCTATTAAGCCTACCTAAAGTTAGAAAACGCATGTCAACAGTCACCGCATCCCGGGCTGCATCAAATGTTTCTCCGGCTTTTAAGGCTTGTAGTAAATAATAATGGTCAACCAGTCGGGAGTATTCGTTTTTAGACATAAAAGACGTTAAGGTGGAAGCATTCAAAGAAAGCCGCGGAAATATTTTTAACAAAAGATCGGCATCCGTAGCCTTCCCCTTGTGCCGTAAAATATACTCTCCACTATTCCATACCATGTAGTAGTCATTGTAAAGAGATGCTGCGTTATTGTCTCTACATGCCTTTCTTCCCTCTCGATAGGCTATCCTTATTTCCTCGGCAGTATTAAAATGGTATTCCCAGACTGTGTCTGGAAATACCATTCCTCGTATACTAGACGAGAACAATAAGATTTGTAACAAGAACATAAAAATAATCTTCATCTAACTTCGTTCTCTTTTTTAAATCTACGTCTCACTTGCCGGCAATCTGCCTAAGGTCTAGCCCACAATTTGTAAGCATGTAGTTTACTACTAAATTATATTTTTCAATGATTAAAGGATAGTCCAAGTATTTCTCGTTGAATTCAGTTTCTGTAAACCACATTATATTACGTATGTAATTTAAGAAATACTCGTGATTATTTTCACCCGAATAAGTGGAAATCATCGAGTTTGCCCCAGCATAATCACTAGTCAACTCCGCAACACCAGTTCTGGTTCCCGCTCCAAAACTTGTTAATATCGAATTAGGAATACCTCGATAAAAACGATAATTTACATTATTTTTTTTGGTAGAAAGAGCCGTTTCTAAATCGACCCCATCTTTCAAATTAGCGGGTTCCACAATTGTACCATTTTCCACCATATTCGCAATAATTTGATAAATAATACCGCAACGTTTCTGTTTCATACTCTGGTCATCAGATGCATAAATTTCACTTTCGGTGAAGCTGATAGCCCAATAATCGAATCCATCCCACTTCATCGCTTTAAAACCGCTAGGCAAAACCTCTATTATTCCAGTGCCAGTACCAGTACCAGTGCCAGTGCCAGTACCAGTGCCAGTACCAGTACCAGTACCAGTACCAGTGCCAGTGCCAGTACCAGTGCCAGTGCCAGTACCAGTGCCAGTACCAGTGCCAGTACCAGTGCCAGTGCCAGTACCAGTGCCATCTCCCCCAACATCCCGGGATTCCGCTCTTAGGTGTTTCAACATATAAATTTTGATAGGAAACGCTTTTTGAACAGTTTCCGAGGAAAAATAAGGAAATATTTGTTGTTCAAAAAAATCAACATAAAACGGGACTTCTTCATCAGGAAGATCATCTCCATAATAGATATCACCAGTACCCACGGACACCCAAGTTCTGTTCAAATCTTCAAGTGTAACATCTTTGTAAATAAGGTAAACGCCATACGTTTTGTATATCTGCTCTATACGGAAATCCCACTCGTTCGTACCCTGGGGAAAATCAACACGCAATGGAGAATAATTGCCTGATGGCTCCAGCGGATCATCCGTTTTATCACACGATGTTAGGCCTAGTAATCCGATTGTCAAGGCTACTAAAGTTTTATTTAGTTTCATTTCTATTCTTCTATGATATTAATACTCTTCTGATCTATTCTTGTTCTGAAATGCCTTCTGGCTCTCGTTTTGAGGGCAATTCATTTTGTTTCAAAGCAGCATTTGCTTCCATTGCTTCATCAGGGATAGGCACTGTATACCCTTTATCACCTAAGTTTAACGTGTAAACTACTTGCATGCTACTACTAATGTTCCACACGTGTTTAATCTCCGGCATTCCCCAACGACGTAAATCATACCAGCGATGATCCTCGAAACACAATTCTCTACGACGTTCATCACGTACAAACAGAATCAATTCATCTGCATCACTAATATTAAGTTTCGTGAAATCTTCAGCGGCGAAGCGTTTTTCCCGCAAATCATCTAACGCTTGCCGGGCATTTACTGCTCCATCCCCGTTTGTACCAGCTTTATACATCATGGCGTTTGCCTCCGCATAATTCAAGTAAGCCTCTGAAAGACGCAAACTTCTACCAAAGATTCCCGTTCCTGAAGACGGTTTGTAAAAATTATCTAAAGAGACGTCTGTGCTTTCTGGAATACTTACAGACAACTTCCCAATAGCCATCGGCGTCCACTCCTTGGTATAATTCTCGCCAACCATTTGTTTACGTATGATATAGCGTTCTTTTCTCAAGTCATTCTCCTCGTAACAATTCATCAAGGAGTTAGAAGCCCTGAAGTAAGCGTGCATAATTCGATTATCATCTCGTGGGTTCGCAACCCCGGCATAAGACATAATCAAACTACCCATATCCGACACGTTGCCGTAAAGCCAAATCACCTCGGGAGATTCCGCATACGCATGATAAACTTTGAAATACGGGAGTCCTTCCTCCGTAGTCGTTGCTACCGTGTTCAAGTCTAGCAATTTAAAATTCTCGTTCTTCATGACCTTTTCAGCATATACTGCTGCCTTTTCCCAATTTTCTAAATAGAGATAAACGCGCGATAACAAAAGCTCCACCATGGGGAGATTGGTACGATAATCCCGTGTAAATTGTTTTTCAACGGGCAAAGTCGAGTACAAGCGTTCAGCCTCCAGCAGATCGCTTAAGACTTGATCATAGACCTCTTTCACCGTGCGGCGGGCCAAAGCGTTTTCGCTATCTTCTACCCCGCTGTTCAACTTCAGAGGAACACCCAAGGCATTTGGATTACTATTTACAGGTTCCCCGAAAATGTTTACTAATTTAAAGTACAAGAATCCGCGAAGCGTGTATGCCTGCGCCAGCACATAATTAATGTTTTGCTCCTCGTCCTTTATTTGGTCGATGTAATCGATAACGGCATTGGCTCCCAAAATAAGGCTATAGTGTGTTTCGTACATGTTCGAGTTTGTATAGCCGGCCTCCTCCATCAATTTAAACATATCCGGTTGCCACGAGTAAGCTGCCAAAAAACGATTGGCATCAAAGCCATCTTGTGGTTTCTGGTATGGTGTTGTCGTTATGTCATCGTCTAACAAATTCAAAAAAATGTTCATACTACCAATGTCATTACGAGGATACGCCTCTCCCAACAAGAGTTCATTGAGCGACTTAGCGTCTTTGGGAACAAACTCGCTTGTTGAAGAAGGTTCTAGAAAATCCCCACAGCCACAAAGGACACCTCCTGCCAAGGCTAATGCTACAATATTATTTTTTAGTTGTTTCATCACGATAAATGTTTTTAGAATCCTACACTTAAACCTAAAGAATATATCTTGGGAGTGATACTGTCTCCTAATTCGGGATCATATCCATTCCATTTCTTGCTAGCTATCACGAACAAGTTATTGATATTGGCATTGACAGAAATGCTGCTTAAACCAATCTTGCTGCAAAGATTATGCGGGAAATTGTACGCTAGCGATAGCTGCGTACAACGCAGGTAAGAAGCGTCTACCACCATAACATCCGATTGTGCCCACATATCGTAACGACTCATGTAAAGACCGTTGGGAAGATAGAGATTATAGATGTCTTCCACAGAAGTATAAATAGCCGGAATGTGAGTGAAAGTTTCGTCTCCCTTTTTTTTCCAACGCTTGTTCAGTGTTTTGGAGATATTACTGAAAGGACTTGGGATTTTTCCTTGTGTAAAGGAAGAATAAGGGTTAGGTAAACGCTTCTTTGCTCCAAGAGCAATCGCAAAATTTGCACCAAACGACAAGCCTTTCCAACGAAGACGAGTGTTGAGGCCTCCATCAAACACTGGTTCGGAAGAACCCGAGTAAACCAAAAACGAGAGCGGGTCCACATCTTGAGAACCGTATGCTTCCGAGGCATTATTATCGATATAATTGAAAAGCGGGTAACCGTTCTCCGGGTCTAGGCCAGCAAATGAGAAAGACCAGAAAGCAGCTAATGGCTTACCTTTTTTTAACGGTCGGCTTGAATTACCACTTAAAAAATCCGAGTGGTTCACTCCATCTGCTTTTGCAGTGAGATCGCTAAGTTTGGAACGGTTCCAGTTACGGGCAGAGGTCAGACCAACGGTCCAGGCGAAATCGTCTTTCTTGTAAGGAGTGAAGTTTAACGTCACTTCAATTCCGTGATTCGTCAATATACCTCCATTTAGTAGCAGGGAAGACACACCGTATTCTTGTGCCACGTCCGTGCGCGCAATGGCAGAAGTACGACGCCCGTAATACTCCACGCTCATGGACACCCCGAATAGTGATAAATCTAAACCAAAATTCCAAGTCTTGGTTTGTTCCCATTTCAAATGAGGATTAGGGAGACTGGAGATCGACAAGTAATATTCATTATAGCTGCGAAGAATACCTTCATAGCTAGCGATCAATTCGGGACTAATAGAAGTTATCACGTAACCTTGTACCCCGTAAGTGGCACGAAGGTTCATTAACTCCAACCACTCTACATTTTCTCTCATGAATGGCTCTTCTGCTACTTTCCAGGAAAAACCAGCAGACCAAGTGGGATCAAATTTTTTATTTTGATCTTCCCCGAAACGATTGGATGCATCTGAACGCACGTTAAAATTAAACACGTAGCGATTTTTCAATGAATACGCCAAAGTTCCAAAGAAAGACATGTAATTAGTTCTAGTTGTCGTTTTTCTCCAACCTCCATCGAACAAATTATTTAGAGCTCCCCATTGAACATCATAATGGGTACCGCCTCCAACAGGGACTACCTCCGTCGGGAGGGAGGGAGACACGATAATTTCACCGCGCTCGGGCACGTATCCCCATACCGTATTACCG
>ENA-ORNB01001988-ORNB01001988.1-human-gut-metagenome-genome-assembly--contig:-NODE-1988-length-12346-cov-2.588561_pt1 | contig 12346 bp, 9 predicted proteins | sample MGYA00242112_ERZ509016 | MGnify/ENA primary metagenome ERZ509016 (study PRJEB26280, sample SAMEA2338705) | human gut metagenome | biome: human gut; feature: human-associated habitat; material: faeces...
CTCACGATAAAAGGGCAGACCGAATATATCACACACATTCGCCCGGACGCGGAATCGATTATTTCCATAGAACACGAATATATTCCCGACGAACATTCGTGGAAGATATTCAAGGAACAAGTGATCACGTTGCCGGAAGTTGTTGACTATACCTCTACCCTCCCGCTCATGAATGGGGCCATCGCTAACCGGGAGTTTAATGCCAACACGCTAAAAATGGATCAACGCTTTTTCCGTTTTTATCACGCCGAACTCGTGGCAGGGGATTCCTTGTGTCATGCTACCGATGTTTCGATCCACAAGGTGTTGGTGAATGAATCGCTGATCAGAAAGAAACAGATCGAAAACCCAGTCGGGCAATCTTTTTCACATGACGGGATGGACTTCGTGATTTGCGGAGTCATCAAGAATTACGCTATTGATCACATCACGAACGAGGTCGAACCGTTAATTATCATCCGGGAGACGGATGACTGGGTAAACGCCAGAGGCTCGGTGATTAAAACCCGACTGGGAGAGGTTGAGGCCACGATTGCCCGGATGCAGAGCTTGTGGAAAACGATCGCTCCTGATGAATCACCGTTGGTTTTTACCTCGTTAGCCGAGATTTACAGGAATATACACAAGGAAGAGTTCCGAACGGCACGAATCGTTTCCGTATTCACATGGATCAGTATGCTACTCTCTTGCATGGGATTGTTCGGGTTAGCGTGGTACTCGGTTGAATGTCGGACAAAAGAAATTTGCCTGCGGAAAGTTAACGGGGCAACCGAAAAGCAAATCGTACTGCTCGTGTGCGGACGTTTTGTGAAATGGATGATCTGGGCCTCACTTCTCGGTATTCCAATCGCTTGGTATTTGGCTAACACATGGATTTCGCAATTCGTGTACAGGGCTGAATTATCCCCGTGGATTTTTATTATGAGCGTATTGCTCGTAATTATGATAGGTATTATTACCGTGATTCGCCAATCTTGGTATGCCGCAACGTTAAACCCAATAGATACCCTTAAAACCGAATAGCCATGTTCAAGCAATATTTCAAAATTATCCTCCGTAACTGGAAAAAGAACAAGATATACACCGTCATCAATATCGTGGGGTTGGCCATAGCCTTCTCCATCACGTTATTGATCTCGAATCACGTGATCACGGAATGGACAATGGACAAGTTTCATTCCAATGCAGGAAACATCTACCGGATTACTAACCAATACCTAGAATCCAAGGAGTGGGAAAGTCTCACGGCCTACCTAATCGGTCCTTATGCCAAACAGGAAATCCCCGGCATTGTCAATTACACCAGAATCATGCCCAGTAACTCTTACGGAATAAAAAACAACGAGACGGAAGAGTATATCCCCATTCCCAAAAGTCTTTTTATAGATGAAAATTTCTTCCAAATGTTTGATTTCCCAATTATACAAGGGAAAATCGACAGCACAGTATTAAATTGGATCATCGTCACCCAAAACTACGCAAAACAGCACTTCGGTGATCAAAATCCTATCGATAAAACTGTATTCATCAAAGACTTGGATTCCGAAAAAGACCATGGATGTGTAGCCCGGATTGTAGCTGTGATCGAAGATTTACCGGCAAATTCTTCCATCCAATCCGACATTTTTATTGACAGTCGAGTCATCTCAAAAAATAGGGATATACTCTATTGGGGATGTTGTTCCTCCTATACCTATCTTCAACTTGCATCAACGGCAGACATCCCCGTCATCGAACGAATGATACCTCAAATGATCGAAAAAAACAACTCTTACTTGAAAGCCAATGAATACAGATGCCAATTACAACCCCTAACAGACATCTATTTTCATTCAAACCACCTTCATCCCGAGGCCATTTTACGAGGCCAAATATCCTTGTCTTTCCTTCTCTATGGAATTATTTTACTGATCCTATTTTTGGCACTAGGCAACTACATCATGATCAAAACGGCCCAAATAAATAAAAATATTACCCGAATGGGCATACAAAAATGTTTCGGGGCTGACAACCGGACAATACGACTCCAGTTATCGCTGGAAATTGGTATTCACACTCTATGTGCCTTACTTTTATCTTTCGCACTCGCTTACGTGTTGCACCCGTACATCATAGAAATTCTCTCTCCCGAACACCCGTATAGGTTCCACCTATCCTTTCAAAAATTTGCGGGATTCCTCTTACTTGTATTCTTCGCCATGTTCTTAACCGGATTTGTATTACACTTATACACTCATAGAAGATTAAACCATAACGGACTCAAACAGGCCATCCAACCTGCTCCCAGGTATAAGGATATAAAAAAAATACTCACAATTGTACAAATTACAATTTTCAGCGCCCTCCTTTTCTGTGCCACCGCAGTATCAAGGCAAATGAACTACATGCAACACATGGATTTGGGATTCAATCAGGAAAATATCTTATATTTTTACTGGCCGGACAATGAATTTCGATACGAAACCCTAAAACAAAAACTGCAACATTACCCTGCCATACTCAACGCCAGTAATGGGTACCCCCTCCCATGCTACGAAAGAGCCGAGTCGATCTCAATACCTAACCAACCGGAGAAAACCATTAAAGCTCGTATCATTCTCGGCGATGCTGACTATATCGATACATACCAAATTCAACTTCAAGAAGGCCGATGCCTAAAAAAGTATAACTATCCTATTGATCTGAAAGAATTTGCAAGAATCCGTCCCAACCATATCCGAGAAGCTATCGTCAACCGGTCTCTCGTGAAAGCTCTTCAACTAGAACACCCGTTGGAAACCATTCTCAACTTATGGGATCATGAGTACCCTCTCAAAATAGTGGGGGTCGTGGACGATTTCCAGTATTTCCCACTATACAAATACACGGAACCTGCAATCATCATGTACGAATTCCCTCAAATATCCTCCACGATGATCGTTCACTACCAAACGGGAGAATTCCAAAACGTATATCGTTACATCCGGACAATGTTCCAAGAGAAATTCCCCAATACCGTTTTTAAATGTGAAGAATATAATTTTTCAGAATTATATGGCAAAGATATTGCCGTTGTAAAACTCATCATCTTGTTCGCCCTCATAACTATCCTCATTGGTGGCATGGGTATTTTCGCATTCTCTACTTTCATGGTTGAAAGTAAAACTCGGGAAGTCGCCCTACGTAAAGTAAACGGGGCTACCGAATGGCAGATCATGCAACTCTTTAATCAACAATTCTTCGCAAGAGTTCTCCTAGCTTGTTTTATAGGTCTGCCCGTTGCTTACTATGCCTCGAAAGAATGGTTAAAAGGATTCGCTTACAAAGTAGAAATCCATGCGGGATTATTCATATTTGTTTTCCTCACTTCCGTCTTTGTAGTCCTCGCCATCACAACTTGGCAGACCAGAAAGGCCGCCCGTCAAAATCCAATAGATACTCTTAAAACCGAATAATCATGCAAAACGTTCAATTCAAAATCATATTTCGAGGTTGGATTAAAAATAAAACCTACACCTTGATTTCTCTCATCAGCTTGATCACGGGGATCACGTGTTGCACGCTGCTCATCACTTTCGTGATACACGAGTATAATATCGCTCATTCTATCTTGAATAGTAAAAACAGTTATCTTGTTCAAGAGCAAAAAGAACAAGATGCCACCCCCAGTGAGGCTCTCATTTCCGGGAAAAGTGGAGTTCAACTCAAAAATACCTATCCAGAGGTAAAATCCTATTGTGTACTCCGAAATGAACATCTTTTTTTATCAGAGGAATCCGAAGAATCAGACTATATGTATGCTTATTCTGCAACACCTAGCTTCACCGAATTCTTTAAACTTCCCCTCTTATCAGGAGATTTACACAAAACGCTTTTGACATCTAACGAAATTGCTGTTACTCGGTCTTTTGCCCTCCAATACTTTGGAATAGCTAACCCCATCGGAAAATCAATCACGTTAGGACATAGTATACGCTATTTTAATGGGAAAGAAAATACCTATAAAACGATATTCCAATCTCACACGATCACAACTGTTATCGACGATTCCCAAAAAAGTTTTCTTCATTACGGGATATTGCGAGGACTCCCAGACGAGGAAATTTCACAAATTACCGGATTCCCTTTTTATACGTTTATCGAACTCACACCCGAAGTTACGGTTCAAAAATTCATGGCAAAAATAAACGATCGAAACGAAGGACAATTTGAGGATAAAACAATCTATCTAAAACCAGCCAAAGAACTTTATTTTTCAAAAACAAGGCATTTATACGAAAGAGGATTAATCTTCAAACGTGATCCTTAGGCATGGGTGTTGCCATACTCATATTTATCATCGCTTGTTTCAACCACATCAACATTTGTCTGACCCGTACCATACAGCAATTAAAAACAACCGGGATTCAACTTATTTCGGGAGAATCAAAACAAGGAATACGTAAACAGTTAATCATGGAAACCGGATTACTCGTTATGTTTTCCTTTATCGTATCCATCGGCATCATCCATGTACTTATCCCTTATTTCAATACATTCATTACTTCCGACTTAAGTCTATCGAAAGGCTTTCGCAGTAGCAGAGGTTGGGAATGTCGATATGATGCTTTTTTGCAACTTCAAGTACGTTGCGTTCATTTTCAAATTCGCAGCTGATGCCGTCTATGACCATGTGCTTCATATCATCATACCTCCTTTATACGTGATCCTAAAAATCAATAAAAATTCTCTATCCGAAATTCTAAAGAATGAAAACAAACAAAAAACTATTCTCATTCGCAATATTGTGATTACCCAGTTTACCATATCCATTATCCTGACGACAACAGTGGTAAACATTCACCACCAGATGGACTTCGCAACACATTGCCGTCCACACGCTAATGAAATTTTGATATTAGGGTGGGGACTATATTCAGTAGAAGATGAAACGATTAAAATTTTCTATGATCAACTCACTTCCATCCCGGAGATCACACATCGCACAATGAGCGCAATCACTCAAAATTGCACTTACGGACTAGACAACATGTACGTGGATTGTGCGGATGCCGATCTCTCATTCTTTGATTTTTATGATATACAACTTCTGGAAGGAAGACTTTTCACCCCAGGGAAACAAGGATTATATGAAGTCATCGTGAACGAGACTTTTCTAAAAAAACAAGGGATAACAGAACCTTTAGGTAAAACATTCCAAATATGGGATGAAACCTTCACAATAGTTGGGGTCGTTGCCGATTATCCAAGAGATAAACTCACCCGAGAGATCACGCCATTATTTATTCGATTCAGTGATACCGGGTCCGATCGTCATATTATCCGTATTCAACCCGGTACCCGAAAAATAGTTGAAGAAAAGATTAATGCACTTTGGAAACAAGTTGCTCCTGAAGCGATCGAAATAAAAACTTGTAGCATGGTTGAACGCTACATGGAGTTTCACGAAGAAGAGTTACAAGTCATGAAAATTCTTTCAATATTTTCCTATATCAGCATTTTGCTGGCCGGCTTAGGATTATTCGGGTTGGCATGGTTCTCCGTAGAAAACAGGCGGAAAGAGATCAGCCTCCGTAAAATTAACGGGGCCAGTGAAAACCAGATCGCCGTGTTACTGTGCGCCCGGTTTATCAAATGGATTCTGATCGCTTTTTGTATCGGGGCGCCGATTGCCTATTACTGCTCGGCACAGTGGCTCACGCAATTCGTTTATAAAAACGAGATTTCTCCGGTATCATTTATCTTTATCGGTATAGCGGCAGTCTTTATTGGCACGCTGACCGTTGCCTGGCAGGCGTTTAAAGCCTCCCGAATGAATCCGGTAGATACTATAAAATAGGGGAAAGAACACTTAACTTTCCCCTATCCAAATCATTTTCGTCCGGTTCTGTACCCAAGGCCCGGACAAAAGTTCGAATATCACGCTTGCTTGATCGAAAGGCCGATACGTTTCCGTACCTTATCAACCTGCACGATTTTCACTGAAACATGCTGATTCAAAGAAAGTACATCCGCCGGGTTCGAAATATATTTATCAGCGATCTCGGATATGTGCACCAGTCCGTCCTGTTTCACGCCAATATCCACGAAGGCTCCGAAGTTCGTCAGATTAGTCACGATACCCGGAACAACCATCCCGATCTCCAAATCGTCGATCGTATGAATGTTGTCAGCGAAACTGAATACTTTAGCCACAGAACGGGGATCACGCCCCGGTTTCTTGAGTTCATCCACGATGTCTTTCAACGTGGGTAGCCCAATCCGGTCATTCACATAACGGGATAGTTCAATCTTGTTACAAGCTTCCTCGTTACCTATCAACAACTTCAACGGAATGCCCAAGTCTTCTGCCATCCGTTCTGCCACTGCGTATGATTCCGGATGCACGGATGAATTATCCAAGGGATTTTCGGCACCCTCGATCCGGAGGAACCCGGCACACTGTTCGAATGCCTTCTCTCCCATGCGTTTCACTTTTTTCAATTCGCCGCGACTACGGAATGCCCCGTTCTCCTTGATATAAGTAACCACATTTTCTGCCAAAGTCGGCCCCAATCCGGAGACGTAAGTCAACAAGTACTTGCTTGCCGTGTTCACGTTCACCCCAACCCGGTTCACACATGACTCGACCACCCGATCCAAACTCTCTTTCAATTTGGATTGATCGACATCATGCTGGTATTGCCCTACCCCGATAGACTTCGGGTCAATCTTTACCAACTCAGCCAACGGGTCCATCAGCCGACGCCCTATTGACACGGCTCCGCGAACCGTTACATCATACTGCGGGAACTCGTCCCGAGCTATCTTAGAGGCCGAATAAATCGATGCCCCGCTTTCACTCACGACAAACACTTGTATATCCCGGTCATAACGTAAACTCTGGATAAATCGTTCGGTTTCACGTCCTGCCGTACCGTTACCGATAGCAATCGCCTCGATCCGGTACGAGTTGACCAGATTGGTAATCTTATTAGCCGCTTGTTTCACCTCGTTTTGTGGCGGATGAGGATAAATGGTTTCATTATGCACCAGATTTCCCGTTTCATCCAGACAAACAACCTTACATCCCGTGCGGAATCCCGGATCTATACCCAACACCCGCCTATTCCCAAGAGGTGGTGCCAAAAGTAATTGACGCAGATTTTCGGCAAACACCTTAATCGCTTCTTCATCCGCTTTCTGCTTACCGCTTTGCAGGTATTCGGTCTCGATAGACGAAAGCAACAAACGTTTATACCCGTCTTTCACCGCCATGGTCACCTGCTCGGCACTCTCGTTACGACCTTTCACGAATATTCTTTCCAAAGACTCGATCGTTTCCTCTTCCGGGATTTCAATCGCCACTTTCAGAATACCTTCAGCCTCCCCCCGACGAATCGCTAACATCCGGTGGGAAGGAATCCTCCGCAAAGGCTCTGAATAATCGAAATAATCCGTGAACTTCTCCCCTTCTTCCTCTTTCCCCTTCACGACTTTCGCTTTTACCACGGCCACCCGGTCAAAAGAGCGACGCACGGTGTTTCTTGCCCGGTCATTCTCGCTGACCCATTCAGCAATAATATCCCTAGCACCCTGCAAAGCCTCTTCTTCATTCTCCACGTCATTCTTCACGAAACGGGCCGCTTTGTCCCACACATCCCCGTTATCCTGTTTCATCAACATGGCTGCCAAAGGTTCCAATCCCTTCGCTTTTGCCTTTGATGCCCGTGTTTGTTTCTTCGGTTTATAAGGTAGGTAAATATCTTCCAGTTCTCGTAAATCGGTACAATGCTCTATCTGTTTCCGTAATTCCGGAGTCAGTTTCTCCTGCTGCTCGATACTCTCCAACACCGTCTTTTTCCGCTTTTCCAGCTCCTTGAACTGCTCGTAAATCTCCCGTACCTGTCCCACCTGCACCTCATCCATACTCCCGGTCATCTCTTTCCGATAACGGGAAATAAAAGGTATCGTGGCTCCTTCATCCAGTAACCCCAATAAATTTTTTATATATTTACTCTCAAAACCACTCTTTTGTGTCACGAAGGTGACCGGATCTATATAATATTCCATACGTAATTGATTTTAGATTGCTAAGATACACACTCTTTATTTAATCGCTATCTCCATTCAGTAAATAAATTCATCGAATCTTATGAAGTAATCCTAGGTAGCAATCTAATATTTCTTACCTTTGTCTAAAGCTTAAATCAAACATACCCTATTATGAAACAATTAATCGCCTGTTGTGGATTAGATTGCGAAAACTGCGACGCCCGTATCGCCACAATCAATAACGATGACAAGTTAAGAGAAGAAACCGCTCAAAAATGGAGCGTCATGAACAACACGTCGGAGATCACACCGGAAACTATTAATTGCACGGGTTGCCGTGTCGATGGTTCTAAATTCGCCTATTGCAGCAATTATTGTGAAATCCGGAAATGTGTTCAAGCAAAAGGATTCAACACCTGTGGCGATTGTAAAGAAATGGATCATTGCCCGACCGTCGGTCTTATTTTCCAACATAACCCCAGTGCAAAAGAAAATCTTTTATCATCAATTTAAAATCACCTTCTTGCCTTGGATTTATTATAACGGCATAATTTTATTGTGCCAACAAGCATATATACAGCTAACATTAAAAATAAAAATAATCAACAGGATTACTCGAAATTGAAAATTATTATCTTTACCATCAAAATAATAAATATGAGTTAGTAGATAAGAATCACTAAATCATAAATCAAGAAATTAATCAGGTGATAGAAATTAAAAATATAGTCAAAAGCTACGGCGAACTAAAAGTGCTGAAAGGAATTGATCTCACGATAAAAGAAAAAGAGATCGTAACGATCGTCGGGGCTAGTGGTGCCGGGAAAAGTACGTTATTGCATATTCTGGGAACACTCGATACCCCGGACGAGGGGGAACTATTGTATGATTCCGTGAATATCGCCCGGTTATCCTCCAATAAACTATCAGAATTCCGAAATAACAATATCGGGTTTGTATTCCAATTCCATCACTTATTACCAGAATTCACAGCGTTGGAAAATGTTTGTATCCCGGCATGGATCAAGGGAACTGGAAAAAAAGAAGCAGAGCTACGGGCTATGGAACTACTGACTCTTCTTGGTCTGGCAGACCGGATGAGCCACAAACCCAATCAACTATCCGGTGGGGAACAACAACGAATTTCCGTGGCAAGGGCTCTCGTTAATCATCCTCGAGTTGTTTTAGCCGATGAACCTTCCGGAAACCTAGATACCCGTACCAAAAATGAATTACACCAGTTATTTTTCACTTTACGGGAAGAACTCGGACAAACATTCGTAATCGTCACGCATGACACGGAACTAGCCCGTATGTCAGACAGACAAATAAAATTAAATGACGGAATGCTAATGAATGAATAAAATGAACCTTCCGGCACGATTTTCTCGTATCGCGAATAAAACACGAAAACCTGTTTGTGTTTTCGCACAATGTTCTTACATTTGCATCTTAATGAACAAAATATTTATTTATTAATTAAACCTTTCAATGAAATATACAGAAGAGTTAGACAAAGTGAGTTATTGTTTCGGTCTAAGTATTGCAAGTAATCTCCTTTCTTCAGGTGTGAATACCATTAATACAGAAGCTTTTGTTGACGCTATCAGAACAATCTACGCAGGCCAAATGCCGGAAATCAAACCGGAAGAGGCAAACCAGATTTTGCAGGACTATTTTAACAAACTGCAAAACGAAAGAGGCAAGGCTGCCAAGGAAGCCGGAGAACAATTCTTAAAGGATAACAAGAGCAAAGAAGGCGTAGTTACCTTGAAAAGTGGATTACAATATAAAGTAATATCCACCGGAAACGGGGCTATTCCGAAAAGTAGCGATACTGTAAAATGCCACTATGAAGGACGCTTGATCAATGGTGCCGTGTTCGACTCTTCCATCCGTCGTGGCGAACCCGCTGAATTTCCGGTAAACGGAGTTATTGCCGGTTGGGTTGAAGCCCTTCAATTAATGCCCGTAGGTTCTAAATGGCAATTATATATTCCTTCAGATCTAGCTTACGGCCCTCACGGCGCAGGACAGGCTATCGGACCGAATGAGACCTTGATTTTTGATATCGAATTATTAGATATAGTATAATTTAATTTACGAAAAACTATGAACGCAAAAAATCTAATTTTAGGTTTATCTGTTGCTGCAATCGGTTTATCTAGCTGCTGCAACACTTCTACAAAAACGAATGTATCTCTGAAAAACGAAGCTGATACTGCCAGTTTCTATATCGGTTACATGTACGGTTCTAATATCACCGGTAACGGTATTGAAGAGATCAATATGGACGCTATTATCGCCGGAATGAACAGCGCATTACAGAAAAAAGACGCTCCTGCCGACATGATGCAAATGAATATGTTTTTACAGAAATATACTCAAAAAGCCATGATGGCTAAAGCTGAAAAAGCATTGAAAGCCGGAGAAGAGTTCTTGGCAGCAAACGCCAAGAAAGATGGTATCAAAACTACCGAAAGCGGACTTCAATACAAAATTGAAAAAGAAGGAACCGGAGCTATCCCGGCAGACACTAGTGTTGTTAGAGTTCACTACAAAGGAACTTTGATTGACGGAACCGAGTTTGACTCTTCATACAAGAGAGGTGAGCCTACCGAATTCCCTGTAAACCGCGTGATCAAAGGTTGGACGGAAGCATTACAATTAATGCCTGTTGGTTCTAAATGGACTCTTTACATCCCGTCAAACTTAGCATACGGACCTCAAGGAGCCAGAGGTGCTATCGGACCGAACGAAACGTTGATTTTCGAAGTTGAATTAATTGACATCGTTGACCCGAACGCTCAAAAATAATTTATCATTTGATATTTAAACAGCTAGCAAGCCCAAGGTCTCTTGGGCTTGTTTCTAATCAGAAAAACCATGAATTACGAAGTTACCGGAAAATTAATTTACAAAGAAGCTACACAAAAAATCAGTGATCGTTTCCAGAAGAGAGAATTCGTGATAGAAGTTGAAAACGAGAAAAATCCACAGTGGAACGACTTCGTAAAAGTTCAATTGATCCAAGACCGGTGTGATCTTTTAGAGACTATTCAATTGAACGAGAATATTAAAGTGTATTTCAATTTGCGTGGACGCAAATGGGAGAACAACGGACAAGTATCTTATTTCACGAACCTCGAAGGTTGGAGAATTGAGAAAGTTCAAGCAGAAACCCCGATGATGGGAGCCCCGGTACCGGAATACAAAGTGGAGGACATTCCTCCCATGCCGGAAGCCGACGATCTTCCTTTCTAAAAGGAAAATACTAGTATTAAAAAGGTCTGCAAATATTTACAGACCTTTTTTAATATCATAATCTAACAACTTAGTAATTGACCAAAACCTAATAAAAGCGCTATCAGCAATGTCGTTATCGAAAGAAATTTCAACTGAGAATCCAAAGCTCTTCCTTCTCCCCGATAGACTGACTTCAGATGCATTACCAACAACGGTAGCGTTAACAAAAAGAGATACCCCGTCCATCCGGCTGAGTGCAACATGGAGTACAATACTAAACAAATCACAGCTAATAGCGTGATCACGAAATGATATATCTTTGCTCCCTGTATTCCCAAGATAACTGGGATAGTACGTTTACCACAAACGGAATCATTCTCGATGTCGCGGATATTATTCATATTCAAAACACCGGAAGAGAGGAAACCGATGGCCGCAGCCGGCAACACGCATATCCAAGGCAAGACACCAGACATGGCAAAATAACTTCCCATCACGCTCACTACCCCGAAAAAGATAAACACGAAAAGATCACCCAGTCCCCGGTAACCATAAGCACTCTTCCCGACCGTGTATTTCACGGCGGCCACGATAGATGCACCCCCGGCAATAAACAGAGAAATACTTTTCCAATTCAACAAATCCCGAAATGCCTCATAGATTAACAAACTTCCAGTGATGATCGCTATTACCCCGAAAACAATCATGGCCTGTACCATTTCCCGCATACTCAAAGCTCCACTTTGGGCGCTCCGGATAGGCCCTAAACGATGTTCATTATCCGTTCCCTTGGTTAAATCCCCCACCTCATTCGCCAAATTAGACAATATTTGTAAGGCAACCGTGGTGAGCATGGCCCACACAAAGGTTGTCGTTTTAAAAAAAACATCGCTTGCCGCTAATAAAGAGCCTAGCAATACACCCGATAAGGATAAAGGTAATGTTCTTAACCGAAAACTCGTGATATATGCCCGAACTTTAGACATTTGCCAATTAAACTTAGAGATTCCTTATTCTATTTTAACTTTTCAACTACCCCCTCTAACTCCCCCTTACACAGGGGGAGGATACGCTGCATTGAAACACT
>ENA-ORNB01001989-ORNB01001989.1-human-gut-metagenome-genome-assembly--contig:-NODE-1989-length-12343-cov-3.159912_pt1 | contig 12343 bp, 10 predicted proteins | sample MGYA00242112_ERZ509016 | MGnify/ENA primary metagenome ERZ509016 (study PRJEB26280, sample SAMEA2338705) | human gut metagenome | biome: human gut; feature: human-associated habitat; material: faeces...
TGTGTTGTAAAATATCCGAAAATGCGAATCCCAAGTTGGGATTTGGAATTTTTTTAGTCGGTGTATTTGATATTCCCTGTATCCGTCATCATTTGCAAATTTTAGAATTTGTTCTTTCCATTGCACCGAATCAATTGGCGAAATATAAATTGCTAATTCTTGTCCAGCTTCGTGGAAAACACTTAAATCTGAGCAAATAACAGGGGTTTTCATGGTCATTGCCTCTACTAATGGCATTCCCCAGCCTTCCACAAAAGAAGGAAAAAGCAAAGCCTTTGCATTTGTTAAATACTTGATTAATTCTTCATCCGCTATACCTGTTAAATGTTTTACGTGACTTTGAATTATCTCACATCTGTTTATCATATCTATGGCTGCTTCATTCTTCCATCCTGACTTACCGATAAGTAGTAATTTGGGTGCCTGTTGTCCGTACTCCGTAACTATTTCTCGCCATAGATTTAAAAGCATGATGTGATTCTTTCTAGCTTCTATGGTGCTTACATAAATAAAGTAATCGAAATCTAGCTTCTTATCTGATGATTGGTTGCTATGATTTATAAATTTTTGTTCAGTGCCAATAAAGTTAACTACGCAATTCGGTGTTTTTATTCCATTTTTATTGCAATATTCGAAAAGTCTGTTTTTTGTATAAATAGAGTTAACAATTACTAAATCCGAGAATTGCGACATTGCTTTTACTCTGATTTCGTGTTGCTCTTTGTCGCCTTCATTTACGTATTCTGGAAAGTCAATTGGTATTAGGTCGTGCAGAAAAAAGACGATTTTGATATTTCCTAGAGTTTTAAATAGGTAATATGCATCCACCTTTCCAACACCATAATGAGATGTATTTACATAAAATCCATCTTTCTCTCTGCCACTGAGTACTTCAAATAACTTTTCATCAATTATTTTAAAGTTATTTTTTCGAGAACTAAAAGAAAAGGCTTTCGAAGCAGATTTGGGAACAATATCTTTCTTTTTAAATTTAAAATCATTTCCCAGAATCCATTTGTTATATAAGTACTGAATTAAGCTTTTTGCATAGTTTGTTTCGACGTAACAAAAAACACCCGATACTATACATACAAAATGTGCCTTATATTCAGAATTTGCAATGGAGTTTGCATATTGAATATCTACTCTATCAATGCCACTTGGAGTTGGTGCATCAACTTTAGCCACTAGGCGAGTAATATCATAAATAAAAAACATTATCTTCCCCACTTCATAGCTAACGAAAATTTAATAGCTCCATCATAAGGATTTGGAACAAATTTCTGCGTGTATTCAGTTCCGTTTATGATGTGTTCCCAGTATTTGTACGACAAACAATCTGTATAGATGGGATGATAAAACAACGCCTCGTTTGAATTGTCAGCAAAATAATACGGCTTATTAAGCAGCCTTTCCGACTCTATGTCAAAAAATTGAGCTTCAAACAGTCCACCTGATGACAGCCCAATAGTCTTTACAAACTTCCCAGATCCAAAGCAGTCGTATATATTAAAATCTGCTATCTGAATGCCTAAAATACTACAATATTTCAAAATTGTATCAACTGATTTATTGTGCGGATGCGGTTTGTACCATACTTTAGGATATGCCATTGAAGCTTTTAAAAGCTCATCTTTTACTTTCTCTTCATCAGCTATCTGGCCATTGTAAATCAATGACGAATCTATAGGAATTTGACCTAAAAATAGAACCGAATATTCTTCGATATTTTCAAAAACATTAATTCTTGATGCCTTTGCCTTTGTTATTCTTGCGAACTCTTTCACAATGTCATAGCTTAATGCTGTTTTTCTTAAATTATTTTGCCACGACATTACGTTTGTTCTAATTCCAAAAAGGTAATCAGGCAGAAACCTGATAGGGTGATTGGAAAGATCGACGTATGGAATTTTGTTTTTAGTAAAGATTTCTAAAATGGAATCGGGCATTTCAAAAGAGATAACAAGACTCTCGTTAAATGCTTTTACCACCTCGGCTTCTAAAGCCAATTCATATTCATTTGGTAGTGAATAAAGTTTCGCCCATGATAAAGTGCAGAATGGGAGGCAAGCTTTTGAATATATTTTCCATCTTAAACTTTCTTTTCCATTTTCATCACCAAATATAAATTTGTGCTCAATCCCGCCCAATGCTTTTATTATTTGTGATCCTACTAACTCAAACATCCATCTCGAATTTCTTTTGAACGGTGTTGAGAATACATCTTTTTTTCCATCCTCAATCCTCAGAAAATCTTGAGAAATTACCACTCTGCTAAATCTAAGTTCGTCATTTCCTATTAAATTTTGGTTCATTTGAATACCTTTTTTAATTAAATATCTACAGCAACCTTAGTGGCAACCGCAATTTGATAAATAATCTGCATTAAATCTTTAGCCAAGAGCATTCCCTTGGTATCGACTTTTGGCAGCACTAGAATTCGATCTCCGGGGCCTATTCCTAAATGCTCTGCCATTCCGACTTCGCCGTTTTGTTTTGCCACCAGAATGTTTTTGTCGTCCGCTCGTGATGAAACACCTCCTGCGGCAGCCAGGTAGTCATCCAGAGACATTCCCTTCTCAAAAGCCACCGCCTTTGGCATCACTACTTCACCGGTGATCTGAACCACATTGGATTTTTGCGGGATAACAATTTCGTCTCCGTCCTCAAGCCAGATATCGCTGACTTCCTTTCCTCTGGAAACGACAAGCACGCCATCCGGTTCAAGTTGCCCCGCTCGTTTGACAAAGTCCTGAATCAGGCGAGCCTCGTCCACGCGCAGTTGCGCCTCTTCAGGAGTGGACGAGGTTGCGGTGAGCGCGGTTTGTTCCAATCGACGTAAGGAGTCCTGGATGACGGCTTTTTGATCTCTTGCCACACTCTTGCGGCGCAAATAAATGGAATCTGTTGCCGCAAGTTCGGGTTCAACCTCAATTCGACGTAACAGATCACGCAACTTCACTGTTTTATTGATGGGGTAGCGAGACGCTCCGGTGATGGCCCCTGTGACAGTTGCCATGATGGTTTGACCGGGCATATCGGCTACAAACTCAACAATGTCGCCGTCGGCGAGTGTGAAGATCTTGAATTCGTCGAGAGAGAAATAGCGGTTGAAGGGAGCCTTATTACGTGTACCACTCACGCTCACGTGCGAGACGTTTTTCAGAGGGGACGACAATTCGATAAGTCGCGCACCTTTAGAAGCTTGCTTATCTTTTGCAGCATTACCTTGTGTTAGTTCGTAGACCGCTTCCTCTCGCAGTAGACCGTAGGCCGAAACACTGATGCCCTTTTCCTTGACAAGAATGACGTCTCCGTCCTTCAGGCGAAGCGTGTTGACATTCCCTGCCAACGCAAATTGGTAAAGGTCCAAATCGGCAATGACCTTCTTGTTGCGGATGATTTCGATTCGGCGGTAGCTGCCGCGCTCCGGATCAATCCCTCCGGCACGATCCAGAAACGACAACACGGAATCGAGAGATCCACCGGCATAACGGCCCGGGTGGTTGACAAAACCCGTCACATAGACAGCCACGGGCTGTGCGCTTTGCAGGCTCACATAGGCCTGTACGTTGTCGGTATAGACGCGAGAGATAGCCGATCGAACGGTGGAGAGCAAGCTCGAATTCTTGATGCCGCCCACGTGTACCGGTCCCACTTCCGGGATAAAGAGATTGCCCTGTTGATCAACAATCAGAACATCGTCGTATGAACGCGCTCCCCAAATACGAACAACGACGCGATCGCCCGGTGCCAGAACATAGTCACCGCTTGCCGCGTCACTGAATGTGGAAGCAAATCGTCCTTCAAACAGCTTGGATGCAAAAGGCTTTAGAGCAATTGATGTCGAATTGCTATAGGCACCTTGTGCCCAGGCAGGAGGCGCCACCGTGACATTGTTGGTGTCGGTCGGAATCACCAGAGGTGTCCCAGCCACCGGCATGACCGTGCCGTTAGGCCCCATAACAGTACCGGTCGGCATATTGGCTGGATTAACTGCCATGCCGGTACTGGCCGGAGTTGGGTTAGTACTCGTTCCGAGAGAACGAGAGCGAGCATTGCTCGAGTAGGAAGATGATCCGGTGCTGCCGAACACGGCAGCCGTCAACACGTCGGCCGCCTGTAACGCCGGACTAATTGTGGGCAGAGTGACCGCCAGTGCTGCCAGCACGATCCCTTGCTTGGTGAAATGCATATTTCAACAACCTATTTGGTCTTTTTTAAAAACCCGCATGTTCGCGGATTGAAGCTATGATTAATCGGATGAGGCCATAAAGCAAGAAGAGTCCCAAGAAAGTCACTAAGGTGAACACCCAAGCCAACGGATAACGAGATTCATCCGGTAATGTCGGCTTTTCGATGGGCACGATATATCGAGCTTTTGCAAGCAACGAGGCTCTCGCCGTTTCAAGTGCCGTCATCGCAGTCGTAAGCTGTTTTTTGGCAAACTCGTTTTCAATCATGAGCGTCTCGTATTCGGAGACCCAGGCGTTGATTGCGAGCCCTTCACGTGTACCTACAAGACGCGCTTTTTCTCGAGCAAGCTGCTGCTCGACGCCAGTGAGTTTGCTCTTCATACTTACCATTGCCGGCGCATTTTCCTGCATGTAAGTTTTAGCGTCAGCGATTTCCGCTTTGATCTTCGCGCGTTCGCCCTCGAGTTGCATTACCAACGACTGCAGACCTGTCGCTGTTGCTTGCAGATCCAATTCCTTATGCTTTTCTCGGAAATTTTCCAATGCCTTCTGAGCGGCAGACACACGGTCACGCGCCAAATCTACTTCTTTTTGCGCAAGCTCCAACGTGTCCTTGCGTGCACGTTCATTCATCTCATTGATGAGACCTTCACTTTGACGCAAAACTTCCGCACCAATAGCCTGAGCCATCTTGGGATCATAGGCTTTGATCTGATAGGTCACGATCCCGTTGTCAGGGTTAACGACCGGATTCGAAACGCGATTCCAGAATGTCTGCTTGTCAAACAGTGTTGGCTCTGACGTTAAGCGGCTGATAATGTCCCACTTGTGCGAACTGTAGTAGTCAATGATCTTGAGTTTGTCATCAACGGCCGCGAATGCATCCGGCGATCGGATATATGCCTCAACGACCTGAGCATCTTGAACCGACTGGGTGTTGGTTCTAAAAATTTGCGAACTCAGGTCAAGCGACATCGGTTGCTCTGTTCCGGAGCGCACTGCAAACTGCGTTTCGGAAATGTACATGGGTGACGACCACAATGTCACGTACCCGAAGACGGCGATAGTGGGCACAACCACGAAGCTAATCACTTCCTTTTCAAAGGATGATCGCTTACCCCACCACTCTTTGATCTTCTCAGCCCAAGGGGACAATGTACGCCTCAGTCCCTTATCCGTAACTCCAGCAGGCATTTCAGCTTGCCCCACAGCAACAGATACTTCCGCAGGACCTGTTTCTGCCTGCGCTTGAGACTGAGTTGCCACTGCTGCAGTTACTGTTTTAGGTGCCTGCTGAGATTCGACCGGCGGCACTGCTGCTGTTTTGTTTTCAACGTTTGCCATTACAAATTTCCGCGTAGTGTTGGATTGCGTCGTTTAACACTGGATAGTAGGAAAGCTCTCCGCCATACAGCACTGCTCCGCAGACACATGACTGTTTCACAGCTGCCATCGAGTGAGAAACGAAAATCAACGTTGCACTGGATGTTCGCTTTTGGATTTCCTCACTGGCTTTTTTCCGAAACGTTGCATCTCCAACGCTAAACGCCTCATCAATCAAATAAAAATCAAATTGAATGGCCATGGAAAGTCCAAAAGCCAACTTACTTTTCATGCCGGAAGAGTATGTCTTCACCGGCATGTCAAGATATTTGCCCAGTTCCGCAAAATCTTCTACGTACTCCGTCACCGCCTTGATATCTGCTCCGTAAATGCGAGACACAAAGCGAAGGTTCTCACGTCCAGTCAACGACCCGTGGAAACATCCGGAAAATCCAATCGGCCATGAAACTTTGGACGTACGAATCACTTTGCCTGAGTCCGGCGCCTCTGCTCCGCCAATAATGCGCATCAGAGTAGACTTTCCAGCACCGTTCAATCCCAAAATCGCAATACTTCTACCTTCTTCGATCTTGAGGTTCACGTCGTTCAAAACGATATTGCGTTCGCCGTTTTTAAGCGGATAAGCTTTGTGGATGTGAGAGAGTTCAATCATTGATCCACTCTCCTTGAACGCACGTAACGCTCCAGGAATCCCCCCAATCCCAACGAGCAAACCGTAAAAATCACAAGATACCCGAACGACAATCCTGTGACGCCATACCCCTGATGAAGACTCGTTCTCATCAGTTCAATTGCCTGCAACATTGGATTCCACATGAGAATTTCGGCAATGTACTGTGGGAACATATCCACAGAAAAAAACACACCGGAAACAAAGAACAGTATCCGAAAAATCATCGGAACGATCTTTTCAAGTACAGGGATGAAAACAGCCAATGCAGTAATGATCATGCCCATGCCCAATGAACACAAAGGGATGAGGATCATCACACCTAGCGCCAGAAGCCAATCTCCAGGTCGGAAAACATAGCCAAAAAGTAAGCTTACTGCCACAATAACTGCTGTTACGACAAGCTGTGTCACTGCCAACACGAGTATGCGTGCAAACATCACATCAAATTCTGTGACCTGAGGAAATGTCAGTAAAGCTCGGTTTCCAGCAACTGCAGACATAGTTTTAGTGACACCATCGCTGAAGACTGTCCACACACCAAAACCCAAGGCTAAGAACAGCGCCATGTTCATGCCATGTGGCGCCTGTGCATTCATAAATTCACGCAATCCCCAGAAGACCGCGATGGAAAAGGCACTTTGCACCAACACCCAGATGTAACCCAGCTTGCTGTTGCCGTTAATGGTGTGTACTTCGCGCAGCATCAATGCCGCAATCACTCGGCACTGAACAATAAACCCACTTCTGAGCTCTTGATCAAGCGTCATGCCTGATTCTCCACTCGACAATCACTCAATTGGAAAGCGGCACATAGCGCCACACGCCGTCTTTGCCTTCACAAAGACCGGCCAGAGACTTGCTTGTCTGAGTCTTTAGTTCAACCTTTGTACAAACTTCCCCCAGTCCGTTGGTGTATTGCATGAGCGCCGTTACCTGCGCAGTACCTAGAGGAGTTTTATCAAAGAGCGCAGATGAACCGACAGGAAGCACACCAGCTTCCTTTGCAAAAGACGCTTTCACTTCGCTTTGTGTTGCGTCTACCACCGGCAGTCGAGGCGACGGCTCATGTCCTAACCCTCTCGGAGAAGAACACCCTGCCAACAAAACACTCACTGCCACACCCACACAACCAAGGGTCGTCAAAGAAATCAATCGCTGCGAGCTACTCATTTTTGTATTCTGAATAAGACCTTGCGGTAAGAACGAAGATACACCTCTCCCCTCCCGCAATCGGGAACTGTAGTTTCGCTATTCTGACACGAGTCACAGTTTTGCGCCATGCTTAACCGTAATGAAGTCGCAATACGGACGATGTCCAAATCAAAGGAAAATGTCCGATTAATCTTTATTGACGTTTCCACAAGTTGCGTTGGTAAATCGTCATAACCAAACATAATGTTTCTGGCCATTCCATTACATCTAGTGCCATCGGTAGTCGCCCTCGGATTTACGTAAAAGAAAGGAAGTACCGAGATGAACCTCAACGTACTTCCCCTTTCGCGCAAATACCCAGGGTCGTGCGCAAGACCTAAACCGCGTTTCCTACCGCACACTCACTTCGGTTACAGTCGTCAGGTATCCTCGGCAACAATCCAAGTCCCAACTTTCCCCTCCGCAACCTCCACAATTCTGTCAAGAGAACCAATCGCTGCCGGGCACCCCGTTTCCAGAACAAACTGACAAGCCGCTTCAATCTTGGGTCCCATAGAGCCGGCAGCAAATCCCATTTGCAGAAGTTTTTGCGGTGTGATGCGCTCGATCCGTCTTTGCTGAGGCGTCCCCCAGTTTTCATACACACCATCAACATCTGTCGCAATGAGTAGTAAATCAGCACACAACTCTGTTGCCAAAATACTTCCCGCAAAATCCTTGTCGATCACTGCCTCGACACCCTGAAGTCCCTTTTCACTTTTGATAACCGGCACCCCGCCACCACCGCAGGAAATCACCAAGGTTCCTGTGTCGACAAGATTCTTAATGATCGGAAATTCAACGATTCGAAGCGGTCTCGGACTGGCAATCACACGACGATACCCCTTGCCGTCCTGTTTCACTCTCCAACCATGTTCTCGCTCAGCCTCCTTGGCTTCTGCTTCCGTCATCATGGCACCGATAAATTTGGTGGGATTCGCAAACGCCGGATCATCGGGATCAACTTCCGATTGCGTCAGAATAGAAGCCACCGGCCGGTCGGAGCCGACTGTCTGCAGCGCCCTGCTTAAAGCTTGAGCAAACATGTAGCCCACCATGGCTTGGCTTTCGGCTCCCAAAACATCGAAGGGATATGCCGGTACCGCCGGATTCTCTCTTGCATAGGCTTCGTTTTGCAATGCCAGAAGGCCTACCTGAGGACCATTGCCATGACTGAGAACCAAGTCATGCTTTGCAGCCAGTCTTGCAAGCGCCAGCGCCGCGACTTCGATATTGCGTCGCTGATTGTCGGCACTAAGCGCCTCTCCCCGACGAAGCAAGGCATTGCCGCCGAGCGTAATCACAATTTTCATGTATCTAAATCCTTTCAGAAATACCTGTTCAGAGAACGCTCAAGTCGATACAAGTTCTTCTTTAAGCGTGATTCGAAGCAGTTGGAGCTGATTTGAGAAAGGAATAAGCGATACGCTCAGTTGTTTTTAGGCCAACAAGTAACCCACAAAGCGTATCAAAACCGGATGTGTGCCCAAATGCCGCAATTCGTTTGAAAGCCTCCGCACAATCCGTTGGATCGGATACTCGAGCCAATGAAATCAACGGTTCAGTAAAGCGCTTACGAATCGCGAACCGCAGCATTTGTGCACTGATGTCGTTTGTTTTGTGCAGAGTCGACTGCACTGCATATAAAAATGTGTCGAATCCTGGAAGACGATCTGCCTCACCTACCCACAACGCCCAGAGCAATCCCACAAGAAAATCGTCCCCGGAAGGTGTAAGGCCTTCACCTAAGCCGATAAACTGATTAAGTTGTCGGCTAAATGTTTCAAAACGAACAGCTCTGTCGAGATCTGGCTGACTCATTGTTTCGAGCAAGCTTTCCCGAAACGCCGAAATGTTCTCATGATCACAACACGCATCGCGTCTCAAGCCTGTCAGAAGTCCATGCTTGTCAAGCTGCTCCGGCAACCACTGCGTCAGCCTTTGTTGAACAACGTCGGAGACTGCACATCCCGACAAAGATAACTCCACCGATTCCGCACCATTCAAGTCAATAGCAAACGCTTTGCTGAGGAGCCAATTTTCCTTGAGGCAAACAGCTTCGCCCTGCTTAAACGGCAATAAGCCGTCAGCGGACAATTGAAGAATTCCGGCAGTCTGTTTCAAAAAGGCATCGGGTGACACAACAATCCCCTCCGGACAGAGAGGTTTGCCGGACAACATCAGCGTCACGAAACAATCGTCTTCCATCAAGAAATTAACGGCATGCCGAAACACTGAGTGCACACGGCCGTTTAAGTCGCCGGCCAACCATCGCTGTCGACTGACCGCGTGCCTAAGTGCCTGAATTTGATTCGACATGCCGAACTCCCTCTTTCCTTATTCCGTTTTTGTCGTATAGACACAAACATAGGCAAGCAGCAGAAGTATCGTGAGATACACCACGACAGGCACTGTTGATTGCCAGGCGCTAAAGAGAGAAACACAAATGGTCGGTGCGATGGCTCCGCCCAGAATACCGGCCGCTTGGAAACCAACTCCGGCCCCCGTAAAACGAACCTCCACCGGGAACATTTTCGGCAAATGCGCAGCCAGCGGCGCCCACATTGCTGCCAGACAGAAAAGCGCTCCGAATGCGGCAAAGTAGATCACCCCCGACGACGCCGTTGAAAGCATCGGGAAAAAGATCAAAAGCCATGCGATATTGATGATCGATCCCAGCAACAGAACTTTGCGCGTTCCCCACTTGTCACAGAGCCAACCAAAGAGCGGAATGCCGCTTGCCTGACCGATTGAAGCCACAATTCCGGCATTGATCGCCACCTGTTTGTCGACTCCAATCGCGGGCAAAAATACCAAAGGAAACAGCGCGAACACATAAAACGCCGCATCCGATCCGATGCGAGTACCGATTGCAAGCAGCAGGTTTTTCCAGTGATGACGGAACACAATCAAGACGGGTTGATGATCGGAGAGATCCTTATTTGCCTTGAGGTTTTCAAATTCCGGCGATTCGTCAATTCGACTGCGAATAAAAACACCGAGTCCCACCAGCACAATGCTTGCGAAGAACGGATAACGCCAAGTGATACTCATCAGCTCTTCCGGTGTCGACACATACGTGACAATTGCAAACACACCGGAAGCAAACAAGAAGCCCAAAGGAGAGGCAATCTGGACAATACTGCCGAGCAACCCCTGATAGCGCGTCCCGCGGCAATATTCGTTGACCATCAATGCCGCGCCGCCCCATTCGCCGCCTAAGGCAATCCCCTGCATCAGTCGCAAAAACACAAGCGCACAGGCGCCGAACATGCCGGCCGTCTCAAAACTGGGTAAGCAACCGATTAAAAAGGTTGCCGTCCCCATCAAGACCAAGACAACAATCAAAATCGTGCGGCGTCCGATTCTGTCGCCGAAGTGGCCGAAGAGCAGAGCGCCCAAAGGACGCGAAACAAAAGCAATTCCGTACACGGCAAGGGACAACAGGAGCGCAAGATCTTTATCAAGTCCTGCAAAAAAGACCGTGGGAAAAATCACCGCGGCAGCCGTGCCGTAAATGAAGTGGTCGTAAAACTCCAGCATCGTCCCGAAAAGGGAAGCCAGAGTCACTTGAAGGAGTTTGGTGGAGTCGGACTTTGACATTCGGCGCTCCTTTTTAAATTTTTTCGCTATGCAATCGGCGGCAAAGCCCTACGAAGTCGTTTTTCGATGCAATGGCTCAAGAAGCGGTTGGATAATCGGAGAGTTTTCCGAAAAGAGTTGCAATAACCACTCTGCGATGCGACCCCTGCCGGCTCTCGGCCAACCGATCGACATCGGCGACGAGGATCGCAACTTCTCCGAAAGCGGCAATTCAACCAGGCGCCCGCTCTCGATCAATGGGCGTGCACTCGAGTAAGGCAGGAATCCCACACCGACACCTTGAGCCAGGCATTCGATTTTGGTGGCCATATCGGGAACCAACACTTCCTCCTGCCCGGGCATGCGCCACGGCAATCGTTTTTGCATCTGCAAAGACGAGTCCTCGATGTTGATGACGGGGAATTCAAGCAAGTCCTGCCCAGAAATGGAGGAAAATTTGGCCAAAGGATGCGTCGGAGACACCACAAAGTGCCATTCGATCACTCCGATCGGCTTGGTTTCGTAGCGATCGTCAATAGGATGATGCGTGGGCAGACCGATGGCAACACTGCCTTCCTTATAGATCAACGCATCCCATACCCCGTTGTACACGCTCTCAATGACCTCTAGCTGCGTGTACGGATAACGCTTGCGGATCATCGCCAACAAATTGGCCACACACGTCGAGTCGTAGAGCAGGTTGTTGATGACCAACACAAACTTCGACTCCACGCCGTTTCGAATCTGCTGAATTTCCGCAGGAACATGCTCTTGCCAGATCAGCAACGCAGACACTTTATCGTAGAGCCATGCGCCGGCCGGCGTCGGCACCACACCTCGCGTCGTACGTTCAAGCAGTTCTACACCGAGTGTCTCCTCGAGCGAATTGATGCGGTAACTAACGGCTGCCGCAGTTCGAAACAGAGCTTCCGCCGCCTTTGAAAAACTTCCAAGTTCAACAACGGCGGCAAAAGTACGGATTTCTTCAAAATTGAGACGGGGCGCGATCTGAAAGGTTTGCATACCGATTTGCTGTTACTAGCCAAAAGGGTGAGCTTCACGACAGCTTGCTTAAGCTCGCTGTCGTGAAGACGAAAGTGCAGATCAACTATCGCAACTGTTATTCCTTTGAATAAATCTGCTGTCGATAGATCACAAGCGTTGCAGCCACCGTCACCAAGATCGTGATCAATACGTACCAGTATGACGGGATAAATGGCGTCCAGAGGCGACAGGCCAACGGCACGAGCACCGCAAACGGAATGATCTTCGGGAACTTCATGGCAAAGGAAATGATCAGAGCCCCGAAAATGGACGGAACAACGTAGTTCTTCACCGATTCAACAACGACTGGCGG
>ENA-ORNB01001991-ORNB01001991.1-human-gut-metagenome-genome-assembly--contig:-NODE-1991-length-12330-cov-2.649206_pt1 | contig 12330 bp, 9 predicted proteins | sample MGYA00242112_ERZ509016 | MGnify/ENA primary metagenome ERZ509016 (study PRJEB26280, sample SAMEA2338705) | human gut metagenome | biome: human gut; feature: human-associated habitat; material: faeces...
AATTATCTTTTTCATATTCCTTTTATTTATTGATTATTCAACGCCGCCACGTTCGGCTGCACTTCTCTCCTGTTCCAGCAACACCTGCACGTCGGCTTCTTCTTCCATCGGTTTACGTATCTTTTCCTGCAGATATTCAAAGATGATATAGAAGACCGGAACTACAAACAGCAACGCCAGTGTTCCGACAGCCATACCGCCAACGACACCCGTACCCAACGAACTGTTTCCGTTGGCACCTGCACCGCTGGAGAACATCAACGGCAGCATACCGAAAATCATTGTCAATACCGTCATCAGGATAGGACGCAGACGAACCTGTGCGGCTGATTCGACGATCCCCATTCCTTTGCGGCGGCGTTCGATGGCGTACTCCGTAATCAAGATAGCCGTCTTTGCCAGCAAACCAATCAACATAATCACACCTGTCTGCAAGTAAATGTTATTTTCCAATCCGAATATCTTGGCGAACAGGAAGCTACCCATCAACCCGAACGGCACGGAGAAGATAACGGCAAACGGTACGAGGAAACTTTCGTAGAGACAAGCCAGAATCAGATAGATAAGGAAGATACAGATGGCGTAGATGAAAACCGTCTGCGCACCACCGCTGCTTGCTTCTTCGCGTGCCATACCGCCATATTCGTATCCGTAGCCTATCGGAAGCGATTCTGCGGCCACTTCTTCAATCACTTTCTGCACTTCACCCGAAGAGTAACCGTCGGCAGGATTCACATTGGCTGTGATGGTGCTGTAGAGGTTGAAACGGTTGGCCGTTTCCGGTCCCAGTACCTGTTTCAGTGTAACGAACTGGCTCACCGGAGCCATCTCCGTACCGTTGCGCACAAACATATTGTTCAATGCCTGCTCGTCCAGACGATATTCGGGCGATGCCTGCATCATGACACGATATACCTTACCGTATTGATTGTAGTTGGAGATATACGCTCCACCGCAATAACTGCCTACCGCATCGAGTACCGCGCTTGGCGAAATTCCTGCACGCTTACATTTGGCGGCATCCACTTCTACCGAGAGCTGCGGGAAGTTGATGGCGTAGGATGTATAAGCCATAGCCACTTCCGGACGCTGGTTCAAGGCGTTGAGGAACTGTGTGGACGCATCGTAGAACGTAGCCAGATCACCGCCTGTCATATCCTGAAGGTTCAGTTCGAGGGAGTTACCCATACCGTATCCCGGAATCATGGCGGGTTGGAAACTGAATATCTGCGCTTCCTTGATGGACTGGAATTGTGCGTTGAGGCGGGAAGCTACGGCATCCGAACCGTGTTCTTTTCCTTTTCGTTCGCTCCAGTCTTTCAGGCGGACAATGATCGTACCGTAAGAAGTTCCCTGACCGGAGATCAGACCGTATCCTGCTACGCGGGCGTAGTGTTCTATTTCGGGCGTATCTTTCAGAATGTTTTCCAGCCGGTCCATTACTTTCGTCGTCTCTTCGAGCGTGCTTCCCGGTGAGATGCTGACATTCACCATGATAACACCCTGGTCTTCCTGTGGCACCAGTCCCGTCTTGGTCGTGCTCATCAGATAAACCAGCAGGACGATGGTAGCAGCCAGTGAAGTCCATACCATCCAGCGATGGCGGATGAAGTACATCACCCCTTTCTTATACTTGCCCAGCACGGCATTGAACGAAGCGTTGTAAGCTGCGCGTACCCGTCCGTTGATACTCTTGGCGCTCTTGGTTCCGTCCGACGGACGCATCATGATGGCGCACAGGGCGGGACACAGGGTCAGAGCCGAGATCATGGAGATACCTACGGCAGTTGCCATCGTGATACCGAATTGGGTATAGAACACGCCCGAAGTACCTCCCATGAAGGTGACGGGGATAAATACGGCCATGAAGACACAGGTACAGGAGACGATAGCCATCGTCACGTCGCCCATCGCATCTTTGGTGGCAAGGTAGGGCGACTTGTATCCGGCGTCAAACTTGGACTGCACCGCTTCCACCACCACAATGGCGTCATCTACCACCGTACCGATGGCAAGCACCAGTGCAAACAGGGTCAGGATGTTCAGACTGAATCCCGCAGCTACCAGACAGGCAAACGTACCTACCAGTGACACGATGATGGAGATAGACGGGATGAGCGTACTCTTCAGGTCCTGCAAGAAGAAGTATACCACGAGGATGACCAGAATGATGGCGATAATCAGTGTTTCCACCACGTTGTGTATGGAAGCGAAGAGGAAGTCGTTCGAACTCATCATGGTGACGAACTCCGTTCCTTCCGGAAGGTTTTTCTCCATCCGCTCCATCTGGGCGGTGATTTCTTTATTGACAGCGGTCGCATTGGAACCCGCCGTCTGGAAGATCATATAGAGCACGGCAGGCTGGCTGTCCATCTCACTGCGGAAACTATAAGTCATAGTGCCCAGTTCCACATCCGCCACATCTTTCAGGCGGAGTATCGAGCCGTCTTCACGCGAGCGGACAACGGTGTTCTGAAATTCTTCCACGCTCTTCAGTCTTCCGCGATATTTCATCGTAAACTGGAAGACGTTCTGCGAACTCTCGCCCAGTGAGCCGGTAGGGGCTTCAATGTTCTGCTCGCCCAGCACGCCGGTGATGTCCGAAGGTACCAGCCCGTATTGTGCCATCCGTTCCGGTTTCAGCCAGATACGCATACTGTAGGTATCGCCCAGCTCCATGACGTCTCCTACTCCCTCGATACGTTTGATCTGCGGGATGACGTTGATGTCCAGATAATTGGCAAGGAAGGTCTGGTCGTAGCGACCGTCGGTGCAGACCATCGCGCCGATTTGCAGGAAACTGGTCTGTCGTTTCATCGTGCTTACGCCGACTTTCGTTACTTCGGCGGGCAGCAGTCCCTGTGCTTTGGCTACACGGTTCTGTACGTTGACGGCCGCCATGTCGGGGTCGGTGCCTTGCTTGAAGTAAACCTGTATGATAGCCAGACCTGCATTGGAGGCGCTGGACGTGATATACATCATGTCTTCCACCCCGTTGATGCTCTCTTCCAGCGGCATGATGACGCTGTTCATCACTGCTTCGGCATCGGCGCCCGTATAGCTGGCAGCCACATAGACCGTAGGAGGTGCGATGTCGGGATATTGCTCCACCGGCAGGGTGAAGAGCGAGATAAGCCCTATGGCGAGAATCAGCACGGAGATGGAGATAGCCATCACCGGCCGTTTGATAAATATATTTCCTTTCATAATCAGTCTCCTTCTTATTTAACCTGTGTGCCTTCGCGCACCAGTCCGGCGCCTTCCGATACAATTTCGTCACCTGCTTTCAGTCCGTCCAGCACTATATATTCGCGTCCGTCGTTGATTCCGGCTACGGTGATCAGGGTGGAGACCGCTTTGCCGTCCACTACCTTATATACAATCGTCTTGTCCTGCATCCGCACGGTGGCTGTCTGCGGGATGGCGATGCAGTTCTTGTAGATGCTCGGCACTACTACCGTGCCCGATGCTCCGCTATGAAGCAGCCGTGATTCGTTGGGAAATACCACGCGTGCCACTACGGTCCCTGTCTGACGGTCGATCACTCCACTGATAGATTCGATGGTACCTTTCTTCTGATAGACTGAGTTGTCGTTCAGAATCAGTTCCACTTCCGGCATATTCTTTAACGCTTCGTCCATGTCGCCGTACTGGCGGGTGAGGGCGAGCAGCTGGTTCTCGGTCATCGAGAAATAGACGTACATATCCGAATTGTCGCTGACCGTAGTGAGCGGATAAGGAATGCTGGCGCTAACCAATGCGCCTGCACGATAGGGCAATGCGCCTACAACTCCGTCACTGGGACTTTTCACTTCGGTATAAGAGAGGTTGTTACGTGCGCTTATCTCCTGAGCTTCAGCCTGTGCCAGTTGTGCCTTGGCGGTGAGATAAGAGTTTTCGGCAGTCTTCAGGCTAAATTCCGAAACGACTTTCTGCGCATACAGTTCCTTGTTGCTCTTGTAAGTCAGTTCGGCGGTGCTCGTAGCGGCGCGGGCCGCTTCCACATTGGCGGTGGCGGTTTTGAGCGCGGCTCTGTAAGGTACCTGGTCGATGATGAAAAGCAACTGTCCCCGACGTACTTTCTGACCTTCGGTCACGCAGAGTTTCTCGATTGTTCCCGATACCTGCGGATAGATGTCAATATCCTGTCGCCCGCGTATGGTCGCCGAATAGGAGGAAGAAAGTTCTTTGTCCGTTGGTTCTATCTGCATGACTGCATAAGAAGATTTCACTCCTGCATCCGGTGCCTGCTTGCACGATGCCATCCACACTGTACAACCGACAATCCCTATCAGCCGTATCCAATTTTTGTTCACTGTAATCATACTTACTCTTTTTGTCTTTTATTAAAATCAGAACAAAAGTAGGAGAAAAGAACAAGTCAATGGTGACCGATTTTTCTCTATGAATGTCCTGTTTTCGTTATTTGTATTTGTTGTGGCTAACTATTTGCGTATAAACGACATATCAAACAATTATAAAGGAGTTTGGGACATTCTGTTTTCCCTATTATTTACCAACTTTGCAAAAAGTAAAAAAGGAGAGGCTATGGAAAAAGAGAACATTATGACAGTAGATATAGAAGACTTTAAGAAGAGTCAGCATATCCTTGATTATATAGACGATGACTTTGCGATAGTCAACAGTCTGGACGGGATTCCGTATAGTAATGATACGGTCCGGCTGAACTGTTTCCTCATTGCCGTCTGTGTGGAAGGGTGTATTCAGCTGGATATCAACTACCGGACGTATCAGTTGCAGGCGGGCGACTTGCTGCTCGGTCTTCCCAATACACTGATCAGTCGTACGATGCTGAGCCCTAAATATAAGATAAGGCTGGCGGGATTTTCTACCCGTTTTCTGCAACGCATTATTAAAATGGAGAAGAAAACGTGGAATACCGCCGCTCATATTCACAACAATCCGGTGAAGTCTATCAGCGAAGGCGGGGACGAACCTGTTTTCAGATTCTATCGGGATTTGATTGTGGCGAAGATCAATGATGAACCTCATTATTATCACAAGGAAGTGATGCAACATCTCTTCTCCGCCCTCTTTTGTGAGATGCTGGGACAGCTTCACAAGGAAATTGATGCTCCCGATAAGGGGGACAGCCCGAAAGAAGGTATCAAACAGGCGGATTATACCCTGCGGAAATTCGTGGAGCTATTATCGAAGGACAAGGGTATGCACCGTTCTGTGAGTTATTATGCGGATGCGCTTTGCTACACTCCGAAGCATTTTTCGAAAGTCATCAAGCAAGCGTGTGGCAGGACTCCGTTGGACTTGATCAATGAAACGACGATAGAACATATCAAGTACCGGCTGAAACGTTCGGACAAGTCCGTTAAGGAAATAGCGGAGGAATTTAATTTCCCTAACCAGTCCTTTTTCGGGAAGTACGTAAAGATGCATTTGGGGACTTCACCGGCTAATTATCGGAATCGCAAGAATGAGTGAGACGAAGAATCTCTTGGAAAGCCTTCAGGTAGCGTTCGCTGACTGTCTCCATATTGATCTTTTCCCGGATCATCCGTTCCGACTCTTTTCCCATCTCCTTGCAACGTTCGGGAGATTCGAACATCTCTCTGATTCTATCTGCCAGGCTATCGGCGTCTCCGTCTTTGAAGAAATAGCCGTTCTTGCCTTCCATGACCAGGTCGCGTTCCGTACTGTCGCATACGGCACAAAGGACGGGCATACCATACGTCATGGCATCGTTGATCGAAAGCCCTCCCATGCCGGCAAGCACATAGATACTCGATTCGTTCATATAGGCGCCCAGCGTTTTCGGGTCATAGACGGCTCCGATAAAGCGGATGCTGTCTGTCAGTTGCAGGTCGTTTGCCTGTTGTCTGAGGTTGTCCAGTTCCGGTCCGTCTCCTACGATCACCAGTTCCGCTTCCGGATAGTCGGCGGCTACCTTCCAGAAAGCCTCTATCAATAAATCTACCCGTTTCCATTTTACGAGCCGTCCGATGTGCAGCAGTCGACGGTCGCACGGGGGAAGGATGGAGGGGGAAGCCAGTACGGATTCTTTTTCTTTGAGAAGTGCTTCCGTATCGGTCGAGTTGTAGGTGACGTGTATCTGCTCCTTCCTTACTCCGTAAGAGGGGAGGATGTCGTAGGCGGCTGTCGAGTAGTTCAGCGTTCCGGCGGCTTGGGCGTAGCAGTATTTCCGTATCCTTGCCGTTATCCATTGGCGCAGATAGAATCCGGTTCCCTTGCTGAGCAGGCGCATACCTTCGTCGTGCATCGGATTGGCTTTGAAATATTCCTTGATCTTTCCGTAGGGAGGAGTCTGGAAGGGGATTTCGCGAATCACCAGCTTGGCGTTGCAGGACTTCATAGCCTTTCTCAGTGCGGGCTGGAAGAATACTTGCAGGAAGTAGGGCCATCCTACTACCACTATATCCGGTTTTTCTTCCGCAATGATTTCGGGAAGGGCGGGGAAAGCGCTTTTTCCGTAGAACATCTTCTTCTCCGGTGTAGTCAGATGCTTGTAGATTCCTCCTTCTACCATTTTCACCCCTTTGCCGATGGTCGTATTCCCTTTCTTTGGACTGACAACGGTTATTTCTACTCCTTTTGCCTGTAGCCTGTTGAGCATGGCATTCAGGTAGTGGGGGATTCCTCCGAATGTAAAAAGTACTTTCATTGTATATGCTTGCTGATTTGATTAAAACATGTGATTAGTTTCTCCACTTCATGTTCGTGGGCGTACCGGGCGAAAGCCTGAATGTCCATCCTTGTTTCGGTACACAGCGAGCGGATAGCTGCGCTGCATTCTCCGGCGTTGTCTTCTCCGGTGGTTTGGCCTGTTCCGTACTGTTCTACCCTCCGGCCCATGCAGAGGCCGCGGCTGACTATGACCGGTTTGCGGAAGGCGGCAGCTTTGGTCAGGAGGTTGCTGCTGCCGGTGAACTGCTTGTATGCGGCAAAAATAAGGTCGCTCTCCGCTATCAGGGCATTGAAACAGCTTTCATCGGGAATCTTCTCCAATGAGAACAGACAGTTATTCCTTGACTCCCCGAACGCCCGCAGGTCGTTTTCCTGTTGTGCGGTGAGAGAAGATTTCCCCGCAATGAGGAAGAAATATTCATCCTTTGGCAATAAAGGGATACTCTCTAGCAGTAACTTTATCCCCTTGCGGAAATTGATGGAACCGAGCAGGGATATCACTTTCCTTCCTCTGGCTTTCTCCTTCAGTTTCCGCAGCAACGGGTAGTTTGTGGCGGGAGCCGAAAGATCGGCAAAGTCGGGAAACAGCAGAATGTGACGCTGAAATGTTTCCAGGTCTTTCGCTGAATATTCGTTCAGTATGCCTACTCCTACGCAGTTCTTGCTTCGCAGGAAAGGGCGTGTATCGGGCATCCCTCGGTGGTAAGGCGGCAGGGCGGACTGAACCAGCAGGCCGCTCCACTGATAGGGCAGCAAAAGATTGAACAGCCATAAGGGAGCCAATGTAGGCAGCATATCGTCGAGGCAGGCGAAGAAGACCAGATCAGGTTTCAGCCGTTGAAGACTCCGGCGCAGCCTGTACAGATTTCGCAGCCGAATCACTGCATTGCGCAGTACAACCAGCTTTTTCTGCAACGGTTTTCCGGCAGGGAGCGGCAGCAGCGGAAGCGCTGAGACAGGCTGAAAGGCAACGGTCTCCTGTACACCTTTCCCGTCGGGAGCGATGAGCGACGTTTCGTGCCCCATGCCCGCCCATGTCTGAGCAAACTGTTTATAATACGTTTCCCGATGGCCTGATACTGAACAATCTATAACTGTAACTTTCATGATTCCGATGCTTTTGGGGGCTTGGACATTTCTAATGCTTCTGAATAAACTTGCCGTAACTTCTGCCCTGCCAACTGAAAGTCGAAGCGACTGACGATAGATTGGCGGATTTTCTCTTTGTCGAACGACTCGTAGGTGTCGTACAATGTTTTCATCTTAGCGGCGAGCGCATCCACATTTCCCGGTCGGATGAGGAAGCCGCTTTCGGGAGTGATGATGTCCTCCGGTCCTCCGCATACGGTGCCGATGGCGGGCAAGCCTGTTGCCATTGCTTCGATGAATACGATGCCAAATGTCTCCGCAAAGGAGGCCAGTACAAAAGCATCGCAAGTACCCAGCAACCCGGACAATTCTTCCCGTGACAGGCGGCCGGTCAGTTTTACCTGCTCTTGCAGGTGGAGAGACTGAATCTGCTCTTTGAGTGACTGCATTTCTTCTCCGTCTCCGGCAATGATCAAAGAGACATGCGGCATATCCTTGAATGCCCAGTGAAAAGCAGTCAGCAAATCCCAGAATCCTTTGCGCTTATTCAGGTTTCCGATGCTGATGAAAGTGAAATGTTTCTCTTTCTCCGTCCGGTGAGGGCTGAATGCAAAGGTGTTCGTATCTACAAAGTTCGGTATGACGGTCACTTTATCCGGGTCACTGACGTATGCGCACAGGCTCCGTTTCAGTTTCGTGCCGACACAGATGATCTTGCGTGCCTCGCTGTATGCCTTCTTTAGTATCACTGCCTGCGACGGTGTCGTCTGATTGCCGTTGATGGAAGAGGCGTGCTCTGTGATGACATAGGGAATCTTATACCATTTATAAACCAGTCGGGCGGCATACCCTGCCCATGTGCCGAAGTGCGCATGAATCAGGTCGGGGCGACCGTAAGTGCGGATATACTTCCGTACTAACAAGACGGTCAGCAGAGACCAGATGATTCCTCCCGCGCGGGTGCTTAGTTTCGGGTTCCATGCGTGCATGCGCATGGTGACGAAACTGCCGTTATCTTCTGCCGATATCTGAAAATGACTCTCTTTGCGGAACCGTTTCCATGTGAAGTTCTTCAGAGGCCTTTGCTCCGTGAAGGCAAGTCCTGTCCGGCAGCCTGATTTAGCCAGTTGCATAGCCTGCTCGAAGAACATATATCCCCGGTGCGGGGAGGAGTCCTTCTCAGGATAGTACATTGGAAGTATCAGTATATGCATTTGTCTTTTATTTTTAGAAGAAGAATGGTGATGAAATCGCGGATACGTTTCCCGAAAGTAACGGTCGGCACACCGGTGTAGGCGGAGGCTTTCTTGCGGAAGGCCTCTTCGTCATCGAAAGTGGGGTGGTTCACAAAGTGTTTGTACAGCAGATACAATCCTCTTTTTTTCTCGTAAGGAAGATGCCATACCGCTAGTTGCTCGTCTCCTTTTTCTACCGTATTGTATTTGGGGTAGGTCCAGAGGCGTTTGACGTATTGATTGGCGATATTGTTGTGGATGTTGAGCCTCGTAGCCACTACGCTCAGGAAGTGGGCTTCTTCGTTCAGTTTGGGCTGATTGGCGGCAAAACGTTCCAGATTATAATTCCATAAAGCAGGATACGCTTCGTTGATTCGTGCTACTACATCACCACGCAGCGAGATAAATTCTCCCCCGTAATAATGGACAAGCTCTGTTCTTGTGACTCCGTTTTTCGTATCTTGCTGCTCTGCTTCTTCCTTTTCCGCTTCTGTTTTCTTCGTTGCCTCCTTCTCTTTTTCTCTCTTCTCTTTTTCTACGTAACAGTCATTATAGATATCTGTCATCTCCTTTAGTGTGATTCCGTTCACGCTGAGGTCCGGTCGGTCGGATGCATCGTACAGGGCGGAACCGTATTTCCGTGTGTCGCTGAACAGTTGCTCCAACGGACGCATACAGAGACAGTCCGCATCGCAGATGAGCAACGTATCGTCCGCTTGCATCCTTTTCTCCATATAGCGCAGGATATCATACAGGTAGAATTGATTTCTCCATGCCCCGTACCATCCTTTGGGAGGGATGCAGAGATAAGGCAGGGTAACAGTCTCAATCCGTAACTCCTTGAATAATCGTTCCAGATAATCGGGAAACTGATCCAGATTGCTGAAGAAAAGCAACTTGTCATCCGGATGATAATGCCTGAAAGTGGTAAAGAACGGCACTTGTATCTGCATATAAATGGAATGGACGAGGGCGGAATCTCCCCGTTTGCCTGCCTGCGGATAGAAACTGGCATCTTCTTTGGATTCCTTGTAGAACCAGGTCGCTATGTAATTGGTAGGTGTCGTCATGATATCTTTTTCTTTTTAATGAACTGAATACATTCCTTGAAAATGACTGATTGCATTTTCCACAAAACAAGTGCATATAGAGAAGCCACGAAAAACACTTTGATGGTAAGTGACAAATACAGGTTAGTGATGCCCGACGTTATGTAATGGGCTGCGATTGTCAGCGAAGCTGCCAGCAGAAAATAAGGAGCGATATCTTTCAGTATGCTGAACAGCGTCAGCGGAATCTCTCTCCGGGCAAAGCAGTACCAGACAAACAGCCACCCGATATTGATAGCGACAAACAGATAAATCATGGTGGTGATGCCGTATGGATAACTGATACAGGCAGTGATCAGCTGCAACACGCTCAGTGCGATACTGTTGAACATAAAGATGGAAGACCGCCCGCGGCTGACCAGCAATAAGGAGAACAGATTATTGATCGGGATAAAGGCTCCCCATATACAAAGTAATTGCATGATCCGTGCGGAAGCGAGCCACTTGTCCGTGATGGCAATCAGAATGAACTCTCTGGAAATGAGGCTGAGCCCGAACATGGCAGGGAAAGAAATAAAAGCCGTGAAACGCAGCATTTTATGAAACACGGCCGCCTGACGCTGCGGGTCATTAGCCACACTTGCCAGTACGGGCTGGGTGACTCCGTTGATCATTCCGGTGATGAGGGCGTGTCCCTTATTGTTCCAGTTGTTGGCCTGGCTGAAGTCTCCGACTTCCTGTTTAGTGTAGAATTTACCCAGCAGGACGGAGAACAGGTTTTGGTTGATGATAATAAAGACTTGCGTAATCAGCATTTTACTGCTGAATCCGAACATCTCCCTGATGGGAGAGAAGTCAATGCGGAAGCTGGGCTTCCAGTGGGCAAAGTACCAGTTGAGTGCCGTGCCTATGACGACAAAGGTCATTGTCTGTATAGCCAGACCCCAATAGGCAAATCCGTTTGCGGCAAGAATAATCCCCACAATACCGGATAGAAACAGGCTTGAAAGAGAAATGATGGTATTCTCCTTCACTTTGAGATTACGGAAAAGAAGAGCTCGTGGAGCTATCCCGAAACTGGCTATAAAGAAACTGAGGAAAGAGAAACGGGCAAGCGACGTTAACTCCGGAGTATCATAAAATTTAGCAATCAGCGGAGCTGAAGAATAGAGCAAAATATAAAGAACAGCACTAAAAGAGATACTGAACCAGAATACAGCGTTATAGTCTTTATCGCTGACTTTCTCGCGATTGGCGAGTGCTGCGACAAATCCGCTTTCCTGCAGGGCGGAAGCAATGGCCGGAAAGATAGCCAGCATACCGATCATACCGTAATCTGCAGGGTCCAGTAATCTTCCTAACACTACTCCGAAAAGAAGTCCTAGTAGCTGCTGTACGCTGCTGCTGAGCCCTCCCCAAAATAGCCCTTTTGCTGTTTTTTGTTTCAGTGACTGTTCTTCACTCATATTATTATACCATATTTCACTTTCTGAATCCTATTGGATTACGTGGCTTATCCGCTGTTGCTTTTTGCGCTTGCAGTTCGGCCAGTGTTTGATTGATCAGCTCCAATTGTGTGCGGGTATCCTCATTAATATCATTATAATCGGTGAAGGCCTCTTCGATATAATTTTTCAGTTCTTCCATCTGATTTTCTAACTGGCCGACTCTATCTACAGGAAATTTGGCAATTAGTTGCCGTATGGCAACAAATGCACGTACAATCAGAACACTGGTCTGTATGGCAATATCACTTCGGAGTATACTGGAGAGCATTACAACACCGTGTTCGGTAAATGCTAGTGGAAGAGCAGATTTCGGACGTTTGGCACGGGATGTCATCACAAATTGTGATGACATATCTTCCCATTCCTCATTTGTTAGTTGAAACATAAAGTCTTCGGGAAAGCGGCTCTGATTCCGCTTTACCGATTGATTTAAGATACGTGTCTCAACTTGGTACATTTCGGCCAAATCAAAATCCAGCATTACTTTCTGCCCTCGGACTTCATATATCTTACTCTGTATTAATGTGAGTGTAATATCCATTAGCTTATCACTTATTTTACTTCGCTGCCCGGCTTCACCTCTTTCTGAGGCATGATAACTGCCAGACTACCGTCGTTGTTTTCGGCACTCAGAATCATGCCTTCGCTGACGATACCTTTCAGCTTGCGCGGTGCGAGGTTGGCGATAAAGCAAACCTGCTTGCCTACCAGTTCTTCCGGCTGGTAGTGCTTTGCGATGCCCGATACGATGGTACGTGTTTCCAGTCC
>ENA-ORNB01001994-ORNB01001994.1-human-gut-metagenome-genome-assembly--contig:-NODE-1994-length-12298-cov-21.999837_pt1 | contig 12298 bp, 13 predicted proteins | sample MGYA00242112_ERZ509016 | MGnify/ENA primary metagenome ERZ509016 (study PRJEB26280, sample SAMEA2338705) | human gut metagenome | biome: human gut; feature: human-associated habitat; material: faeces...
TTCCCCCGTCCCTTGGCCTGCCGCTGCATTGAAGTTTTCAAACTCCAATTCGCCTACTTCTCCGCCATCCATAGTATAAGCCCACTCACAACCGAACTTCTCCACATCAAAAAGATGCGCCCCCATACCGATTTCTTCGTCGGGATTGAAGCCCACACGGATTTTACCGTGTTTGATTTCCGGGTGTTCCCGAAGGTAAACCATGGCCTGTACGATTTCCGCAATACCGGCCTTGTCATCAGCTCCCAACAGGGTATGGCCGTCCGTGACAATCAAATCCTCACCCACATGATCCGACAATTCGGGAAATTGTTTCGGCGACGTAACAATCCTCTCTTCAGCGCACAATACAATGTCCCCTCCATCGTATTGCTCCACGATTCGCGGTTTCACATCCTTGCCCGAGCAATCCGGCGAAGTGTCGATATGGGCTATAAAACCGATTGTAGGCACGTCACGCTCCGTGTTCGCAGGCAACGTAGCATACAAATATCCATGTTCGTCCAACGATACGTCCTCAAGTCCTATCGCTTTCAATTCGTTCTCCAAATATCGTGCAAACACCATCTGCTTGTCAGTACTCGGACAACCCTCTCCTTCTTCATTCGACTGCGTGTCAAAACTCACGTATTTCAAAAATCGTTCTATCAGTTCCATAATTCATCATTCGTTTAATCTAAGTTGTAAAATTAATCAATCCTATAGTTTTTCGCAACAAAGGACTGCTTTTTTGTCCTTTTTTTATGTTATAAAACATGATAAGGTGGTTTTATTTAAAATAATTCCATTTATTTTTTGTAAGCGCACTCTTTTATTGTATATTTGACACCAAATAATATTAATCCTAACAATAATGAAACCATGAAAAGACCTATACTGGTATTTTACAGCATGTTACTTGGTTGTACGGCTACATACGGACAACAGGATGTCACATCCATTTATCTGGCCAATCCCTCTTTCGAAGAGGACGCAAAGGCTTGTACACAGGATTCCCCCGACGCACTTTATGAAGGCACCGAAGGGTTGCGAGGATGGAACTTGTCGCCCAAAGGATGGCAAATTACCAGTCCCGGAAAAGCCCTCCTTATTAACAAGGAATGTGCCACAGACAATGGATTCGGCAAGACGGAAGCAGCCAACGGGGATTTTGCCTACTACCAACGTTTCGGTTGGGGCAGTGCAAATTCGGAAATGAGGCAAACCACATCCACCCCTTTGCCGGCCGGGGAATACGAACTGAAATTTTTCAGCAAAGCTTTTGCCGCCAACAATGCCGCGACCAGTGCGACTGTCACGGTCAGCGACAGAGAACTGAAATCGTTGGACAAACTGACAATTACCTGCGTGAACGGAAACGCAGGTATTATGGCAACTTCTTCATGGACGGAAAATTCCCTGAAATTCAAGTTGGAGGAGGAATCCGCCATTACCCTATCGGCACAAATGAGTTGGGGCAACGGGGGAAGCTGCATTGCATACGACCATTTTACGCTGACACAACTGCCGGAGGGCAGCCTCGATCCCGACGCACCGAGCATTGAAGGCGGCACGGAAGACCAAGTGGACTCCCCCACCGAAGGAGTCATATCCCATGAGTTCGTAGAAGAATCAGCCATGCAACAGGATCTGTTGCAAATGTTGGCCAACTCCCTGACATACGCCCATAATATATGGTACGACTGCGCGGCTCCCAACAGTAAGGACGAAGCCTGCGGATATTTTAAAGCCAACAGTGCCGGACAAAGCAACGAGGACGGCGTGCGCACAAATGCCGACTTTTCCATGATTTGCGCTTTCCTTTATAAATATGGCAAAGGTAAAGTAAACCTTCCGGAAGGCATCACTTGGGACATGGTAAAAGACATGGCCGTGAAGTCGCTCGTCTTCGGTTATTCCACCCATAAAGCCAATAAATTCAAGATAACCTCGGACAACAAGTATTGGGGTTCCGTCAGCAATGCTGACCACGTATGGGAAAGTTCGCTTTGGGCCACGTCATTGGCATACGCCTCTTATTTCCTGAACGAAGAATTGAGCGAGAGCCAAAAGACTTATATTTACAACATGATCAAGGCGGAATGCAATTACGAACTCGAACGCAGCATTCCCACGGGTTACAACGGCGACACGAAAGCCGAAGAAAACGGTTGGGAAACCAACATCTTGTCCTGTGCTTTGGGACTCTACCCCGACGATGCACTGGCCCCCAAATGGTTCGACCGCCTGCGTGCGTTTGCCATCAATTGCTATTCGCACGCCGATGATGCCCAAAATACTACGGTCATCGACCCCGAATATGACGAGACCACCATACAGGACCTGTACATCGGCAAAAACCTGTATGACGACTATACATTGCAAAACCACAATTACTTCCATACTTCTTACCAGAATGTCGTAATGCAGGAACTGGGCGAATCCCATCTGGCCCTCCATCTGTTCCAAAGCGAGAATCCGAAATGGAAGACCAACGCCTTGATGCACAATAACCAGAAAGTCATGGACGAGGTGCTCTGCCGTCTGGCGTTGGCCGACGGAGAACTGGCTATGCCGAACGGCAATGACTGGAGCATGTTCCTCTACGACCAAATCACCAGCTACACCACGGCTGCCTGCTTCCTGCGCGACCCGAATGCCCTGATGCTGGAAAATCTGGCTTACAAACATATCAAGGCCCGCCAGAGCACGACACAGGATGGAAGTTGGTTGCTCAACAGCGACATCGGCCCACGACGTATGGGTGTGGAAGGACACCGCGTCATGATGACCTACCTGATGCATGAACTGGCTTCCACGGCAGACATGCAGGCCACATCCTGGAAAGATTTCAGCCAATCGCAGGAACAAGCCTACATCTTCACTCCGCAAAATATCGTACGGGCCAACACGCCCGACCGTTTCAGCGTGTTCTCGTGGAGTAACGGGCTCAAGAGCTATACCGGATATATCGCGTCCAACAAGCCTGACAAAAACAAAATCATCGTGCCCTACAAGAAGAACAACACGGGAAACATCTTGGGTTGGTACACCGTAAACGGCAAGGCCACAGATGCCTCACCCGTCATCAGCGGCATCTACGACCTGAACGGGAACAGTTACACCATGAACGGCAAGTTGATGACCAACGGGAACAGTCTGGAAAACAACTTCACCCTCTTCTCCACCCCGGGCAACGCTTTCATCTACATGGATTACGTGGTGGGCAAAACCAACGGAACCATAACTGAAGAGAAAGGCGGCCTGATGGCTATCAGCACCGACCCGTTCACCAAAGAAAAACGTACGCTCTACCATAGCAAAGGACGATTGCAAACCGATGGCAGCCAGTTGAAATCATTCGAGGGAAACTGGGTCAACATCGACAATGAAGTAGGAATCGTGAGCACGGCTACCGACAAATCCATCGCCTTCGGAGACCGTGAACTGAACAGTTCCATCTTCCTGTCCAAGATTTACCCGGTTTACTCGACCGACGGACGTAGCTTCAGCAACGGAAGCATCGTAGACCGCCGACACATTATATATTATAGCAATGTGGACTCGGCCGACACGGAACAGCTAGCTGCCGACGTACTGCCCCTGACAGCACAAGTGGCCGAAGGTTGGAACGGCATCATCGTCAGCGACCCTGACAGTGCGCGCTATCTGCTGCTCGGCAACTATCTCGGAGAAACGGCCTGCACCCTGAAAGACATCCTTTTGCCTGACGGAGCACCGGTCTTCACGGAGATGACCGCCGTCAACGGACGAGGCTCCACTGCCACATTCCGTTGCGACGTGAACCACAGCGTGGCCAATACGCTCCGCGTGTTCATCCAAGGCGACGGACTTTCCGCCCGACAGATGGAAAACGACTCTTGCGGTGCCTACCTCTATAATCATAGCGGACAAAAGCAACAAGCCCAAGTCACGATTTGGGCTGACGGAAATAAACTGACCGCAACAGTCACTGTGGAACAAGAATCTTGTGTATCCGTCAAAGCTGTCGGGAACGAAATCCTCACCGAAACCGTGGACCTCAAAGAAGAACAGGAAGAATTTTTCGATGTCACTGCACAATTTCTCTCCAATCCCGGTTTTGAAGAAGACCAGACCTACGGAACAGAAAGCAAAGTGACATTGAACGGAGTGGTCTACGATCCTTGCTACGTCAATACGGTCAAAGCATCCGACAGCAAATGGCCGCAAGTCCTGCCCATCCAAGGTTGGACACCCGGCAACAGACTGAAAGGCGGCTCCAACTTCGCCGTACTGTATTCCATGCCTTACAGCACCACCATGTATTGCGTATCTCCGTCCAACGTGGGCAACTCGGCCAGTATCATGGCAGCTCCCGCCACGGATGATGCCTGCGGCAAACGCTGCCTGAGCATCCTGAACTCCTGGGACAGCGGCAATAACAGCATCTCACAAACCTTCACCTTGCCCAAAGGCGAATACAAATTGAGTTTTCTGGCACAATACGTATGCGCCAACGAAATGCGGCACATCAACGATTACACCATCGCCACGACCGGCGACAACCTCAATTATTCCCGTTGCGGAATCCGTTTCGGCGACACGGAAATATACAAATATCCCCGGTTAGCCAACCATTGGGAAACTGTGGAATGCCCTTTTTCGCTTGAAACGGAAACTCAAGTGACCGTCAGCATGGGACTCGAAACCACAGCCGGAGTCGGAGCAGCCTACAATACCCGCTTATACATCGATCAGGTAAAACTTTACAGTAAGGACGAAATCATAGATGACATCTCAGGAATCCTCGGTGGAGCGGACACAGAAAATGTCGATGTGTACAATCTGCAAGGCATGAAATTGCGCAGCAACGTCCCTGCCGGGCAAGCCACAAGCGGATTGTCTAAAGGCATTTACATCGTAGGAAATAAAAAGACAATCCAACATTGACCTCAATATTCAACTGTTCGCAAGAGAGACTCGTTCCCGATGGAATAAGTCTCTTTTCGCTTTGTTACCGTATTCTCACCGAAAAGAAACCGGGTTGTCATATCCTACGCCTAACTTTGTAGCGTCCTAAAAAACAGAAGCACATGGAACGAAGAAGGCATTACCGCACGCTCGTGCTCTCCGACATTCATTTGGGTACCTCGCATTCCAAAACAGAAGAAGTCAGCCATTTCCTGAGCCACGTCGATTGCGACCGCCTGATTCTCAACGGCGACATCATAGACGGATGGCATCTGAGAAAATTTCCTGGACAATCTGGCTCCTCTCACGTTCGCCAACCTCTGCATCGTGAAAGACTATGAACTGGAAAGCGGCGGCAAACGTTACTTCGTCACTCACGGTGATATATTCGACCGGGGCACGACGCAAATGAAATGGCTCGCCCTTTTGGGTGACCTCGGCTATACTATCCTGTTGGCTTTCAACAGTCTCTACAACCGTTACCGCATACGACGCGGCAAACCTTATTATTCACTTTCGCAGCATGTAAAACAAAAAGTGAAGTCCGCCGTCAACTATATTTCGGACTTCGAACGCACCTTGACCGAATTTGTCCGTGTCCGCAAATACGACGGAATCATTTGCGGACACATCCATCATCCGGATAATACCGAATACGAAGGCATACATTACCTCAATTCCAACGACTGGGTGGAGACCCTTTCTGCATTGGCCGAAGATGAAAACGGACATTGGAACATCATTTTCTATACTGACATCACCGACAGCCTTCCGCAATTTTCTGAACCCATAATGTCAACTTACTTATCGAGCATCTCACCCGGGAACCGGAGCCCGCACCCCAGTCTTTATATACAGAGAAAATACTACAACTTTTCAGGCGTTACAAACCGGTTTTATATAAATACCTAAACACCTAACCCTGTCTTTCATATCAAACAAAAACAAACAGGTATCAAAGAAATACAAAATACTCTCTATCAGGGAGAAAAAAATATATCTCTTAGTAAGAGATATACAAGTGGAATAAAAAACCTTCTTCACCGACAAAATTAAGCAAAATCAGCGAACCTGCAAAATATAGGATTGTTTTTTTCGTTCGCAAACGCTTCCAAATGTTGATGAAATCTTTCCATCCGAAGACATACCCCCCTATAAATCAGCGCAATGAAAGCACTCATTGCTCTCTTACTAAGAGAGCAATCATGCAAGCGAGCATGAACGGAATAAGAATTGTTTTTCATTATTGAAATTAGGTTAATGTAAAGGTAGCTGTCTTGTGAAAGACGGCTATCTTTTTTAGTCTGAATCCGTTGGAAAGCAGAAAACGAAAACACAAAAAAGACCCTAATACAAAACATAAAAAAAGTCCTCCACAATCCATAGATTGTTAAGGACTTTCCTCTCGTGACCCCGGAGGGGTCACGAGAAAAATCCCTAAGTATATAATTAATAAATACTTAGGGATTTTTGTTTGTAAATTTTGCCTACGTTCTGCCTACCAACTCGAATAATCCACCTTTTTGGGCATTTCAATAGAGGGATTGGTTATTCTTTCAGATGACCGTTCTCGTCAAACTCAAATAGAGGAAATCTCCTTTAAATAGGAGGGGAATTGCCATGAAAAAACGGATGGCCAAACCGCCACCCGTGCAAGATTGGGCCACCATGACCCACACAGTGAAAGGTAGGCCAACCTTGTATCAATGGAGATATGAGTTTTTATGAATATAGCAAAATAGTTATGTTTTTATTTGGTGATTTGTAGCAAAAACGCTATATTTGCAATGTCTTAATAAATAAACGGTCTTTTACATTATGAAGTACAATCAGTTTTTTGCGGAACTTACCGCAGCAGGTTGTTACGTTCTTAGGCATGGGGCCAATCATGATATTTGGTATAGTCCTAAAACGGGAAACAAATTTGCTTTGTCAAGGCATGGCAAACAAGAAGTACCTACCGGAATGGAACGTAAGGCAAGAAAGGTTCTTTTGGGGGAGTAATCCCCCAACCTTTTGCGCTTCATGGTTGAAAGATTGTTTTTGTTGAGGCAATGGGGTACGGTAATAGTGCCGTACTCCTATTTTAAAAGAAATGGATATGAAAGTAACTGTTATCATGGAAAAAGCGAACGATGGGTATTACTCATGCTTTGTTGAGGATGATTTACCCGGCTTCGGGTTGGCTGGATATGGAGACACGGCAGAAGCAGCCAAAGAGGATATGATGAAAGCGTATGAGGAAATAAAGGAAATGCAGGCAGAAGAGGGCAAGGAAGTTCCGGAACTGGAGTTTTCCTACAAATATGATATGCAATCCTTTTTCAACTATTTCTCATTCCTGAATGTCACCAAGGTTGCGGAGTTGGCAGGCATCAACGCTTCATTGATGAGGCAATACACTTCCGGTGTGACAGCAGCCGGACAAAAGCAATACGATAAGATAAGGGTAGCGGTGGAACGTATATCTAAGGAACTTTCCGCAGCCACATTCTAAAGATAGTGCACCGCTGTGAAGCGAGACCGTTTAATTAAGACAATGAAACCCCGTTCCTTAATTGGTTCGGGGTTCTTTTTATCAATCATCCGATTTCTTTAATTCCAGTTTCGCACCGCATACCGGGTACCGCAAGCCCGTGCCTTGTTCCTTTGACACTTCTTCCGGGGAGACAAAGAGCTGCCATATAGGTACGTCTAAAACAACAGCTATTTTTTCAAGAGTAGAAGTAGTAACCGATGGCGCATTTAATGTTTGTTTTATCGATTGATAGTTTTCTATTTTTTCTTCTTTTTAGGTGCTAATTTTTTAATGTCATTATCAAGTTCTTTTATACTGTTCAAATGTTCCAGTTTTTTCTGAGCATCCTTATATTTGACATATTCCTCAGTACCTTTCTTAACGGCAAGTTCGTGAGAAACACTTCCGGCACACTCTAATATTGTCTTTTCGTTCATTGTCAATATTAACCGTAATTTTTCTATCCAATCTTTCATATACATTGGTTTATGCTGTGTGGCTTGCGATTCTGCATAAGCAAGATATTGTTCCACTATAAGCTTCAGTACTTTTATCTCATCTTCACTAAGGTAATTTTTACCAATAAGCGCATCCACTTTGGTCACTTTGCCCGGTTTGTTCGTGGACGTAAGTCCCATCATAGGCAATGTTGCATTTGCGCGGTAATAAACAAGTTCCGCAGCGGTCTTTCCACTAACTGCCCAAAGCAATTTATTCTGCACTTCTTTGTAAAAAGCCAATGTCATTTCATCGGACGGGTCATAATCTATACTTGTGGCGTAAATGTCTTTCACTTGCTGATAGAAGACTTTTTCAGATAGCCTGATTTCACGTATGCGCTCCAACAGTTCTTTGAAATAGTTCATTGAAGAACCCGTGGTGAAACGCTCATCGTTCAGCGTGAAGCCTTTAATGATATATTCCCTTAACCTTTGTGTAGCCCAAATGCGGAACTGCGTACCCTGTTTGGATTTCACACGGTAACCGATGGAGATTATTACATCAAGGTTATAGTAGTTCACTTCATGCGTTTGCGTTTTATCTTCAATAGCTCCATGCTGAGTGGTATTTCGGATTTTCCGAACAACCACTTCTTCTTGCAATTCTCCTTCATCAAAAACGTTTTTGATATGTTCGCTGATGGTAGAACGAGACTTCCCGAATAGTTCACAGATTTGAGTTTGTGTAAGCCATACGGTTTCTTCCTCAAACAGAACATCTACCTTAATGTTACCATCTTCGGACTTATATATCACGATTTCACTTTTACCCATGGCTATTCTCCTCTTTCTATTTTGATTTTCTTTCCACAATAAGGGCATACAATATATCCGGCTCCTGTAAACTCAGTTTCCCCAATCAATTCCGATATAGTCACGTTCAAAACGTCTGCCATCTTCATTAACGTGTCAAGTGATGGGAATGATTTACCTGTAACAATATTGCTGACAGCTACCTTTGAGATGCCAACCTTTTCAGCAAGTAAAGCAGATGTAACGTTTCTTACTGACATGATTTCTTTCAGTTGTAAGCTCATAAAGTTCTCTTTAATGTAATTACTCCGCAAATATATGCAAACTTTATCAATATAGTACTACTTGATAAAGTTTAATTTACTAAACAATGTTAATCAACAAATAAAACTTTATCAAAATTATTATTGATAATAAAGTTTGCTTTATCTTTGCATCATCAAACAAAAACAATAGCAAAGATATGGAAGCAACGAAGTACAACAAAAGCGAGATAATGAAGAAAGCGCACAGAAATTACGTGGTTTTGGGCGACAGCCGCAAGAACCGCGAGAACAACAAGAGAGGCCGCAAGCTTTTTTCCTTTGGCGAGTGCCTTAAGATGGCATGGGACGAGGCACACCGCACGGTTTCCGAGGCACGCCGCAAGGAGGCCATAAGAAAAGAACGTGAAGCCCGTGAAGAATGGAACCGCACCCACCCGGCAAAGCCCGTAGTTTATGATGCTTGCGTACAGGCTGCGATAAGTGCCGAGTATTCACGTGGTCGGTACATGGGGGATTAAGACGGAATCAAGATAATAACCGGAGGGGTGAAAAGCCCCTCCACAAAAAAGAAACGATATGAGCACACAAAAGAAGAACCAGTTAAAGGAAATCATGCACCTTGCATGGCAGTTCGTCAGAAAGAACGGTTTCACCATGGGCGAGGCGTTGAAATGCGCTTGGGCGAACATGAAGCTAAAAGCCCGGATGGCAGACGGAATAGTTAAGTTCCATTTCCAAAGGTTGACGGCACGGTACGTGAGGCATACGGCACACTCAAAGCCACCCTTTTGCCGCCCGTAAACGGCACAGAAAGCCGCAAAAAGAGCGACACGGTGCAAGTGTACTATGACACGGAGAAAAGCGCGTGGCGGTCATTTAAGAAAGCGAATTTGGTAACAATCGAATAATAATCCGGCGGGGTGGCTTGAATCCACCCTGCCACAAAAAAGAAAACATTATGGAAAATGTAGAAATCAGAATGAACGATGAAGTATTAAACAAAATCAAGAAATTGCAAGACCCAAACGGGTACGATATATTAAAACGTCAGGCAAACGCCATTACGGCTATAAGCGAAATAAGGCACTTGTTTTCAGGCGAAAAGGAGAATGAAGCATTTGCTTCAATAGTAAATGTGGCATGCGAGTACACCGACCTTTTAAATGCCATTTATGAAATAGCTATTGATGAAAAATAAATATTTATCGAAAAGAAAAAGACATGGAAACGACAGAAAAGAAAGAAATGACATTTGAAGAGAAGAGAGAGAATAAACTAAAAGAGTTGTATGGGTGGAACTATGCCGAACGAATGAAAAAAGCCCCAATAAGCGATAATACACGTGCGGCACTGTATATCAAAGGGCTTGTTCAAGACGTTGAAAGTGCATTGTTTACCTTACATGAAATTTTGTACGGCGAAACGGCAGACGATGTAGGAGGAAGGATTGTAAATGCTATAATTCCGTTGGATGCCATTGCTGACGAGTATTTGATAAATAGCATCAATGATAATATTGAAGTCCGGGATTTTAAAGAGATATGATTATGGAATTTTCAGAAATTGGCAAAGAATTGGGCGGATTGACAGCAGAACAAGTTTTAACCCTTGCAAAGTATGGTATGGATATTTTGAACATTGCAGGTATTGGCTTGCTTTCAGAGGGCTTTGTGAAGCTGGCTTCAAAGGTATTGATGTCTGATGATATAGATAAGTATGAATATAGTGATGCTATTGCGAATATGTTACAAGTAGCTCAACGCACAAGTGAATTGAACGAACAATGTATGTACGAGGGTAAGACACCGTTCGGGCTTACAGGCGTGGATTTCGACAACAACAGGTTTAGTTTCGGCAAAGCGAAAAACTTGTCTGAATTGAAGAATATAGCATAATAACGACCACAATGACAAGACAATAATAGCGAGTTGGGGCTTCGGCCAACGTTTCTTGCAATGATGCCCCGGCGGGTAATATGGCCTGCCGGGTTGGCAAAAGGGAGTAGCCGCCATTGGGTTGCCAGCGCAACGCCGTGGCGGTTTCCCTTTTACTCCTGAAGCTTCAACGCCTTTACACGTTCTTTTTTGATGCTTGTCTAATTGGATCATCCAACGAAAGAAACTGCCTTAGAACGAAAGGAAACGCCTTGTTATCCCATCCGTCAATGAAGCATGGCAAACGGTGTGTTTTTGATGCCGGAACGGGCGTATTCCCGTGGGTGATATTCTTGGCCTTTTGTGGCTGTTTTGTTACCCGTTACCCCGTTTTAGGCTTACTTTCGATTGTTTCTCAATTATTTACAAAAAATTAACTACATTCCACCCTGGAATGCCATTCCCTCGGCACGAACGGATGCAATTATTCCTCATGGCTCAAAGGATGCCCGCGACTGTCAGAAGATGAAATGGCAGAAATCAGGGTATGTCAAAAGATTGTGGAGGAAGCAAGGGAACAGCTAAATGAATGTGTAACCAAGTATAAGGAAAGGGGATTTTGATGATGGTTAAAAATATGAAAGGAGAATATACAATGGCGACAGGAAAAAATGAATACCTATGGCACAAGGCATGCCTCGCAGCCATGGCCAACAACCAACTCACCCAAGAATGGGAAGTCAGGCTCTATGCAACCTCGCTCTACAATGCAATGCTGTGGGGAAGAGGGACAAATTGAAAATAAAAAGGGGGCCGACCCGCACGACCAAGCCAACCCCCATACGATTATTCCGTCACAAATATACGGATTTCTAATTAAATAATCGTGTCATGGAACTGGATTTTGATAAAATCATACGTATAAGGAAAATCAGAAGCGTAAAATCGGACTTGTCCAAGGAAGAAAACACCCTGTCCCGTCCGGTCTTGTCCGACAAGAAGCTCATACCCGAGATTCACAAAGTCTTCACAAGCCTTATCGTCGAGAGAGGGTGCAAACCGGCCACAAATACAGTGATTCAACGGAAAAAGTTCATCTTCATAGTCCTTTATCTTTATTCCCCGTCCTCTTTGGCCGGGGACAAGATGGCTCCCGGATTGCGTGATGAACTGTCCAATGTGTTGGGCGTACAGGCCAAAAGCACCATATCCAACAATTGTGCGAACCTTGTCTTCCTTTATCAGAATTATACATCCTTCCGTAAGGATGTGGAATACCTGTGCAACAAGATCCTTTCATGGCTGAAATCACATGGGTTGATAGATTGAAAAGTAATTAATACCACACTTCACAAAACCAAATTCCAATATAATACCGACAGCAACCGGCAATAATCCATATACGGGATATTGTCGGTACTGTCAATCAGCTCATCAATGTATTCCCTTCTTCGC
>ENA-ORNB01002000-ORNB01002000.1-human-gut-metagenome-genome-assembly--contig:-NODE-2000-length-12278-cov-2.878426_pt1 | contig 12278 bp, 7 predicted proteins | sample MGYA00242112_ERZ509016 | MGnify/ENA primary metagenome ERZ509016 (study PRJEB26280, sample SAMEA2338705) | human gut metagenome | biome: human gut; feature: human-associated habitat; material: faeces...
CATCCATTGAGAAAATTGTTATAACAGATTTTGATTCTCTGTTTACTGAAAAAATAGCTTCGTTGCTAAATTTGATGGATGAAAAAAATTATTGGATATGTTCCCCATATAATAAGTTACCATTGTTTCCGTGGAGTCAAATAGGAGGTGGTTTGTTTGTAGTTAATACAAAGAGCGAAAATAATAAAGCATTAACAAAAGAATTCTTTAGCTTGTTTGCAAAATGTTTTTATTATTCATTTGACAAAAATAGAAATCCGAGATTAAATTCACAATGGTGGATAGATCAAGGAATACTTGCCAGCTTGATTGATTACTCAAAACAAAAGAGAAATATCTTACAATTAGATTCTTATAAAGAGATTGCAAAATATATTTATTTCCCTCCTGCTGGAAATAAGGAGGTTGCATTAAGCAAACAAAATCTATAGCAACTATAGATCTACTTGAGGACTCATTAGTATACGCTTTTTGTCTGACGTGGGTATAGTTAAATAAACGATCTCAATTCGTTTATATATAATTAATACAACCATATGAGGCTTAAAAGCTCAAATTGGTAATCACACGAACGCGAATTCAAATTTATTTTGATTTCATACAACTTTTTGTAGGTTATTAAGCGAATTATGTGCGGAATTGTGGCTGGCGTTGCCGACAGGGACGTTGTTCCCGTTTTTCTGCAGGGTTTAAGGCGCCTTGAATACCGTGGCTACGACAGCTGTGGCGTTGCAGTCGTGCGCGACGGTGAAATTGACCGCGCCCGCAGTGTGGCGCGCGTCAAGGATTTGGCCGAGCAGGTGCGGGCCGAAGGCATGCACGGCACCGTCGGCATTGCGCATACACGCTGGGCCACGCATGGGGGGCCCGTCGTAGCCAATGCACACCCGCATATTGCGGGCAACCGCATTGCATTGGTGCACAACGGCATCATCGAAAACTTCGCTCAACTGCGAGCCGAGCTCGAAGCCACAGGTGTCACCATGCAAAGCCAAACGGACACCGAAGTGCTCGCACATCTGGTCAATTTCTATCTTGAGGATGACCTTCTGGAGGCGCTCAAAAAGGCGCTTTCCCGTGTGACGGGTGCCTATGCGGTGGCAGTTTTCGACAAACGCCACCCCGAGCGTATCGTGGGTGCTCGTCAAGGTTCTCCCATGGTCGTTGGTTTGGGCGAGGGCGAAAACTTTATCGCCAGCGACGCCATGGCGCTCGTCGGAGTCACGGACAAGATTGTGTATCTTGACGACGGCGACATTGTGTCGATGACCAAGGACGAGTGTCAGATTTATGGACGTACGGGCAACGACTCCTGGCAACCTGTCGAGCGCAAAGCCGTGATTGTGCAGGCGTATGCAGGCGCTGCCGAACTCGGACCTTATCGCCACTACATGCAAAAGGAAATCTTCGAGCAGCCGCGCGCAATTGCCGATACGCTCGAAGGCGTCGAAGGCATTACGCCGACCTTGTTTGGGAAAAAAGCTGAAGAAGTGTTTCGCAGCACCCGCCGCATTCTGATGCTTGCCTGCGGCACGAGTTTTTACGCGGCGCTCACGTCCAAATATTGGCTTGAGGCGATCGCGGGCATTCCGGTGGATGTGGAGATCGCAAGCGAATACCGTTATCGCACCACAATTCCGGATCCGGAAACGCTGGTGGTCACAATTTCTCAATCGGGCGAAACGGCAGATACGCTGGCTGCATTAAAGCATGCGGTGTCGATGGGAATGACCAAGACGCTGGCGATATGCAATGTGGCGCAAAGCGCGTTGGTCCATGAGTGTGAACTGGCATACATCACACGAGCGGGCGTGGAAATCGGTGTGGCAAGCACCAAGGCGTTTACCACGCAACTGGTGGCGCTTTATCTTCTGACGCTTGTTTTTGCCAAACTGCACGGACGGTTGAATCCGACAGAAGAAGCGCATGCTTTATCGAGCCTGCGTCACATTCCGGCGGCGATGGCAGGCTGCTTGGCGCTGGAGCCGTCCATCATTGCTTGGGCCGAGCGGTTTGCTTCCAAGGAAGACGCGCTTTTCCTGGGACGCGGTGTGCATTATCCGATTGCGCTCGAGGGGGCGCTTAAACTCAAGGAAATCAGCTACATCCACGCTGAAGCGTATCCGGCGGGCGAACTCAAGCACGGGCCGTTGGCGCTCGTTGACGCCGATATGCCGGTGGTGACAATCGCTCCTAATGACGAACTTCTTGAGAAACTCAAGAGCAATATGCAGGAGGTGCGAGCCCGTGGCGGAGAACTCTATGTCTTTGCCGACGGCGACAGCGTGATTGAAGACACCGAAGGCATGCATGTGATTCGTTTGGCGGAGAACTATGGCGACTTGTCGCCGATTCTGCACATCGTGCCGCTGCAGCTTTTGGCGTATCACACTGCTCTGGCTCGCGGTACGGACGTCGATAAGCCCCGAAATCTTGCCAAGAGTGTTACGGTAGAGTAAACCTGCGCTTAGAGAAACCATTCTGAAAGCCGCCGAATGTCTTTGAAGGAGTTCGGACGGCTTTCGTTTTTTGTATGCGTTGGTTGCTGCTAGAGGTCGAATGTAAAGTTTGAACAGTTGGTACAACAAAACGCAAAAATCTGACTAGAATGCTGAACGCTCGTTCAGTCTCGAACGCTGAACCTTTATTCATCCAAACGGAACGTAGTCTTGGGGCTATTCGTTCCATTTTGTGTCGGGACCGTATGCAAAAGGCAGGTGACGTTGCTGCCCGGATTGGTCCTCAAAGAATTCCAAAAAAGCATTAAACGGAGTCTCATAATGACTTTGAAATTTCGCACGACGCATGTGCTGGTAGTTGCGGGACTTGCCGCGACCGCACTCACGGGCTGCCTTGATAAGGGAGGTAATCAGCAGGCTGCCGCTACGCCTCAGGCCGTTCAAGTCGTCGTCCAACAGGTTGAACTTTCCGACGCAATCATTCGTACGGATGCGCCCGGTCGCGCGACAGCCTATCAGACGGCCGAAGTTCGTCCTCAGGTCAGCGGCATTTTGCAGAAGCGACTTTTTGAAGAAGGAGCAATGGTCAAGGAGGGCCAGTCACTCTATCGTATTGACCCGGCGCTCTATAAGGCGCAGGTTGCTTCTGCAAAAGCCTCTTTGTTGCAGGCCCGTGCCAACCTGGCTTCGACCAAGGCTGATGCCAAGCGTTCCGCTGAACTTGTGAAGGTCAACGCCGTCAGCCGTTCGGCCAACGATCAGGCTCAGGCGGCATACAAGGTAGCCATTGCCAATGTGGAAGCAGCAAAGGCAGCGCTTGCGACTGCTCAGATTAATTTGGACTACACGGAAGTCAGAAGCCCGATTACCGGACGTGTCTCTTTGTCTGAAGTCACGCCGGGCGCCTTGGTGACGGCCAATCAGACCAGCCGTTTGACGGTTGTGCAGCAGCTTGATCCCATTTATGTGGACGTGACTCAGTCCTTTGACGAACTTTCCCGACTGCGTGAACAGGCTGCCAAAGGCATGCTCAAAGTCAATAAGGACGGCTCGGCCGATGTTCAGCTGATTTTGGACGGCGACAAAACTTACAAGCATTTGGGACGGCTAACTTTCAAAGACGCTCTCGTCGATGAAAGCACCGGTACGGTGCGCGTACGTGCCGTGTTTGACAATCCCGACGGAGATCTGTTGCCGGGAATGTTCGTGCGCGCGCGCCTGGTCGACGGCGTGCGTGAGAATGTGATCAAGATTGATCAGCGTGCCACGATGCGCCGCACGACAGGCGATCCGTACGTTTACGTGGTCAATGCCGAAAACAAAGTGGAAAGTCGCGATGTGGTGATCGGCGGTACGGAAGGGACCAACTGGATCATCAATAAAGGCCTCAAAGACGGCGACAAGGTCATTGTGGAAGGTTTGCAGCGCGTTCGCCCGGGTGCCCTCGTGCAGTACACCGTGGCTGGTGAAAAGCCTGCTGCCGCTCCAACCCAAGCCGCGAAATAATCGACAGAGGATGACAGAGCATGCTTAGTCGTTTCTTTGTAAATCGTCCGATTTTTGCTTGGGTGATTGCTATCACCATCATGCTTGCGGGTGTCCTGGCAATTTTTAACTTGCCGGTGTCTCAGTACCCCAATATTGCGCCGCCTCAGGTTCGCATTACGGCAACTTACCCGGGCGCTTCGGCCGAGACCATGTCACGCACCGTCACGCAGGTGATCGAGCAGAACATGACGGGCCTGGACGGTTTGATCTACATGAGCTCAAACTCCGACTCGACGGGCCGTATGACGATTACGCTCACCTTCGTGGCCGGCACCAATCCTGATATTGCCCAGGTGCAGGTGCAAAACAAGCTGTCGATGGCTGAGCCGACGTTGCCGGATACCGTCCGACAGCTGGGCGTTCAGGTGCAAAAAAGTTCGGCTTCTTTCCTTCAGGTGGTCGGCTTTATCGATACCTCGGGAAAGCTCACTTCAGGTGACCTGGGTGACTTTTTGACGAACAACATCGAAGAGCCGCTTGCTCGTTTGGAGGGCGTCGGTGAAGTGACGGTGTTCGGTGCCTCCTATGCCATGCGCATCTGGATGGATCCCGCGCTTCTTGTCAAATACGGGCTGGAAGTTTCCGACGTGATGAGTGCCATCAGTACGCAGAACGTGCAGGTGGCTTCCGGTGATATTGCCGGCCAGCCTACCAACGGCAAGCGCATGATCACGGCCACGATTCGAGCAAGTTCCTTGTTGAATACGCCCGAACAATTCGAGCAGATCGCTCTGAAGACGCTGTCCGACGGCTCCGTCGTCCGCATCAAGGATATCGGTGAAGTTTCCCTCGGTCAGGAAACTTATACCTTCCAAGGTCGCTACGACGGTCAGCCTTCTTCAGGTGTGGCCATTAGCTTGAGTTCCGGCGCCAACGCTCTGGCTACGGCAGCTCGCGTTCAGGCAAAGCTCGACGAACTGCGTCCCTTCTTCCCGGAAGGCGTGGAAGCGGTGATTCCGTTTGATACGACACCGTTCGTGCGCGCTGCCATGCATGAAGTGGTCAAGACTCTGTTGGAAGCCATCGTGCTGGTGGTCTGCGTGATGTTCCTGTTCCTGCAGAACTGGCGTGCAACGATCATTCCGACAATTTCCGTGCCGGTGGTGCTTCTGGGTACGTTTGCTGTTTTGGCGCTCATGGGCTACTCAATCAACATGCTTACGATGTTTGCCCTGGTGCTTGCCATCGGCTTGTTGGTGGACGACGCCATTGTGGTGGTGGAAAACGTCGAACGCGTGATGATGGAGCGACGATGCGATCCGAAAACGGCGACGGTTGAATCCATGCAGCAGATCACCGGCGCTCTGATCGGTATCGCTATGGTGTTGTCGGCCGTGTTCGTACCGATGGCCTTCTTCGGCGGATCCACGGGTGTGATCTATCGTCAATTCTCCGTGACGATTGTCTCGGCCATGGCGCTTTCGGTGGTGGTGGCTTTGACTCTGATTCCGGCTCTTTGCGCCTCTATTCTCAAGCAGATTGAGCCGGGGCACGAAAAGGCGACGACCGGGTTCTTTGGCAAGTTCAATCAGGCTTTTGACGCGCTGACAAGCGGTGTGCGCGCATCGGTGCGCATGTTTGTCCGCCGCATTTCTCGCCTGCTGGTGCTCTACGCCGTTTTGATCGGTGCTGTGGTGCTGGGCTTTATGAAGATTCCGAGCGCCTTCATGCCGGGCGAGGATCAGGGCGTACTGCTGATGATGCTGCAGACGCCGGCTTCTGCAACGGCCGAACGTACGGACGTGGTGGTGGATCGCTTCCAGAAAGTCATTCGTGAAGCCGAGAAAAAGGACGTCGACCACGTGTTTACGGTGCGCGGTTACTCCTTTGCCGGTACGGGTCAGAACAACTCCATGGGCTTTATCAAGCTCAAGGACTGGTCCGAGCGCAAAGATGAATCGTCCTCGGCCAATGCCGTGATGATGCGCTCTCTCGGTACGCTCTTTTCACCGGCCTTTAAGGACGCGCAGGGGTATGTGTTCCAGTTGCCTGCCGTTCCGGAACTGGGCGTGGCCGACGGCTTTGACTTCTTCCTGCAGGATCGCTCCGGTCAGGGGCATGATCGTCTGATGCAGGTCATGAATGAGTTCCTTGCCAAGGCTAACGCAGATCCGCGTCTGCGTCAGGTTCGTCATAACGGCATGCCCGACGCGCCGATGGTTCAGCTGAATGTGGACTATGAAAAGGCCCGTACGCTGGGGGTGTCAGAGTCGCAAATCAATACGACGCTCAATGCCGCCTTCGGTTCGTCCTACGTCAATGACTTTATGGATCAGGGGCGTCTGAAGAAGGTGTACGTGCAGGGTATTCCGGATTCTCGCGGTGAAGAGGCCGATCTTGCCAAGTGGCACGTCAAGAGCTCGATCAGCGGGCAGATGGTTCCCTTCTCATCGTTTGTGACGACGAGCTGGACATCGGGTTCTCCGCGTCTGGACCGCTTTAACGCCATTGACGCTGTCAACATTCAAGGCAGCCCGGCTCCCGGCGTTTCTTCCGGTGAAGCCATGCAGGCCATTGAAGAAATTCTGCAGCAAATGCCGCACGGCTACTCCATCGAATGGAACGGCGTGTCGTACCAGGAACGTGTTGCCGGCAGCAATGCCGCTCCCTTGTATGCCCTTTCGGTGCTAGTTGTGTTCCTGGCTCTGGCCGCTCTGTACGAATCTTGGACGATTCCGATTGCCGTGATTCTGGTGGTGCCCACCGGCGTTGTCGGAGCTTTGGGCTTGACTTGGATTTGCGGCAAAGAAAACGACGTGTACTTCCAGGTGGGCTTGTTGACGACAGTCGGCTTGGTGTCCAAAAATGCAATTCTGATTGTGGAATTTGCTCGTGATCTGCACGATCAGGGGCAGGAATTGCTTGCGTCCGTGGTTGAGGCTGTCCGGTTGCGTCTGCGCCCGATTTTGATGACGTCTCTGGCTTTCGGTCTGGGCGTGTTGCCTCTGGCCATGGCTTCGGGCGCCGGCGCCGGTGCACAGTCGGCCATTGGTGTGGCTGTTTTGGGCGGTATGATCACGGGAACGTTCCTATGCATCTTCTTTGTGCCTGCGTTCTTCGTACTGGTGACCCGCATTTTCTCGGGCAAGAAATCCCGACCGGCTGTTGCCGCTGAACCGAAGGCCGTGGAGTCTCAGGAATAAAAAATGAGGAAACAAATGCGTAAAACTTTATGTCTTTTGCCTCTGGCTTCGGCCTTGCTGCTTTCGGGCTGCATTTCCTTGGCTCCCGAGTACGAGCGTCCCGAGGCTCCCGTCGAGCAGGTTTGGCCGCAGGATGAGGCAACGAAAAACGCGGCGCTTCTGACCGAAGGGCTACAGAAGTGGAGTGACTTCTTTACCGATGAACGTCTCACCAAGCTCATTGAGCTCGGCTTGCAGAACAACCGCAGTCTGCGCTCGGCGTTCTATTCGGTTGAGCAGGCGCGTGCGCAGTACAACGTAAGCCGTGCGGACTTGTTGCCGTCGGTGGCGGTGCAGGCCGAAGAGACGGCCGGTCGTACGCCGGCGTCGACAACCGGTACGGGTGTTGACGTGACGTCGCACACCTACTCGGCCAACGCCGCCATGGCGTCGTATGAGCTGGATTTGTTTGGACGCATCCGCAATCTGAACGAACAGGCTTTACAGGCCTACTTCCAGACGCAGGCGGCTCAGCGCACGGCGCAGATGACGGTGATTACCGAAATCGCTCAGACCTGGTTGTCGCTTGGTGCTAGCAAGGATTTGCTCAAGCTCGCACAGGAGACCTACGACAGCCAGTCAGAGAGTCTGAAGCTGATCCAACAGAGTTACGAGCTCGGCGCTTCGAGCATGCTTGAAGTTCAGCAGGCCATGCAGACGGTGGCAACGGCCAAGGCCGCCGCCGTCCAGGCTTCTCGTTCGGTGGCACAGTACCGCAATGCATTGGCTACGCTCGTGGGCACCAAGGTTCCGGCAGAACTCGAACCTGAAGGTCTCAAGATGGATATCACGAAACCGCAGGTGTCGGTGGCTTCCAATATCCCGAGCGAAGTGTTGCTCGCTCGTCCCGATATCGCGTCGGCCGAAGCGGTTTTGCGTTCGGCCAACGCCAACATCGGCGTGGCGCGTGCGGCGTTCTTCCCGAGCATCACGCTGACGGGATCGGCCGGATCCATTTCGGGAGAACTCAACGAGCTTTTCAACGGCGGAACGCACACATGGAGCTTTGTGCCCAACATCACGCTTCCGATCTTTACGGGTGGCGCGAACATTGCCAATCTGCGTGCGGCTGAGGCCTATCAGAAGAAGTCAATTGCCGACTATGAGCTTGCCATTCAGACGGCATTCCAAGAAGTGGCCGATGCACTAGCCACCGAAGGTACGGTTGCCGACGAGCTTTTGGCTCAACAGCAGCTTGCCGCAGCAACGGCCGAAACGCTTCGTTTGAGCGAAGAGCGCTACAAAAATGGCGCCGACAGCTATCTGGAAGTGCTCGACAGTCAACGCTCGAACTTCTCGGCTCAACAGGCCGTGATCAACGCCCAGCTGTCGCGTGCCGCAAGCCTCGTAACGCTCTACAAAGTGTTGGGTGGCGGCTCGCAGCTTGAAGAGTCGGCTGAAACAACGCAGACGGCGGATGCGAAATGACGACAGCGGTATCCTGTGCGGCGGGCAATTTGCGGGAGCAAATTTTGTCCGCTGCCGCTTCGTGCTTTCGCGAGCGCGGCATCAAGGCGACAACGATGCAGGAAATCGCCAAGCGAGCCGGCATCAGCGTGGGCAATTTCTACAACTACTTTGACGGTAAAGACGCCATCATTGACGAGTTCGCACAGCGGGAAGTTGCTCGCCTTGCTCGCGAAATCGACGAAATTGTCAACGGACGCGTTTCGCTGGAGGAGCAGCGACGACAGTTTTGCGAGTCTTTGCGCAAACAGTTGGCAGTGCAACGCGCGCGTGTCAAAATTGAGATCATCGAAGAGGCGGCCAGAAACGGCTCCATGGGTGACATTGTCAAACGTTCGGATGCCCAGGTTCGGGAGTTGATCAAGAAAATGCACCGCAGCCGAGCTTCAGCGGATGTGTCCGATGAAGAAATTGAGGTGATGGTGGAAATGGATATGGCTCTCGTTGACGGCATGGCGTTTCGGTTGATTGCGCATCCGGAACTGGATGTGGATCGCATGATCAACGCCATTGTGAAAACCGTCATCCGCTGATTCGGGAAGCTGCCTGCAGACGACTCTCTACTGAGAGAAACTGCTTGGTTTCTTTGATGAAAAGCACCGGTATCTCAAAAATATCGGTGCTTTTCACTGTGTCTGCACACCGGGAACCGAGGCAGCTGAGAAAATCCAACCTTGCGGGCTTTTTTGCGTCAATGGTCGCATCAAAGCCATTCGACTGATTTAACACGGAAAATTCTCATAACTTATGCTTGAGACAACCGCAAAGAAAAAGACGCCGATTTACAAGGTGCTGTACTTTCAGGTGATTTGCGCGATTGTGATCGGCGTTTTGCTCGGTCACTTCGCGCCGCATGTCGGCGAAATGATGAAGCCGTTTGGCGACGGCTTCATCAAGCTGATCAAAATGATCATTGCGCCGGTGATCTTCTGTACGGTCGTGACCGGTATTGCCGGTATGGAAGACATGAAAAAAGTGGGTAAAACGGGCGGTCTGGCGCTTCTTTACTTTGAGATTGTCTCCACCATTGCCCTGATCGTCGGCCTTTTTATTGTCAATGTCGTTCAGCCGGGCGTGGGCATGCACGTTGATCCGGCATCTTTGGACAGCAAAGCCGTCGAAGCATACACGAAGCCGGGCCAGATGCAGGGAACGGTGGACTTCCTTCTGCACATCATTCCTTCGACTGTCGTGGGCGCCTTTGCCGAAGGTGAAATTCTGCAGGTGCTTTTCTTCTCGCTGCTTTTCGGCTTTGCGCTGCACAAGATGGGCGGCCGCAATTCTCTCGTATTTGAAATCATTGACAAATCTTCGCGTGTGCTCTTCCAGATCGTTGGCATGATCATGCGCGTGGCTCCTCTGGGTGCGTTCGGCGCCATGGCCTTTACGATCGGTAAATACGGGCTCGACTCGCTGATTCCGCTGGCCGAACTCATGGGGACGTTCTATCTCACCTGTCTGCTTTTCATTTTTGTGGTGCTGGGCCTGATCTGCCGTTGGCACGGTTTTTCCATTTTGCACTACATCATGTACATCAAGGAAGAACTCCTGATTGTGCTGGGCACCAGTTCTTCGGAATCGGTTTTGCCGCGCATGATGGACAAGATGGAAAAGGCAGGCGTGACAAAGTCGGTGGTTGGTCTGGTGATTCCGACGGGCTATTCCTTTAACTTGGACGGCACGGCGATTTATCTGACGATGGCCGCCGTCTTTATTGCACAGGCTTGCGACGTGCAGATGACGCTTGTTCAGCAGCTCACGCTTTTGGCTGTGCTGTTGCTCACCAGCAAGGGCGCCGCAGGTGTCACCGGTTCGGGATTTATCGTGCTGGCAGCCACGCTTTCGGCCGTGGGTCATGTTCCGGTGGCCGGTCTTGCTCTGATTCTCGGCATCGACCGCTTCATGTCGGAGGCGCGAGCCATCACCAACATGATCGGCAACGGTATTGCCTGCATCGTGGTTGGTCACTGGTTGAAGGAAGTCGATAACGATGTCTTGAAAAAGACATTGGGGTCTTCGGTATCCAGAGAAATTGAGCATGCCGAAGACAACGTACGCGATGATCCGGAAACGATCGGTGTGCCTGCCGATATGCACGAACGCGCCGAACATCTCGACGAGACGCATTACGGCAAGGAACATCCAAACAAGTAGTGACTGACTGACGGTAACGATCGAATCACGCAAAAGAGCCGCCTTAGACGCGGCTTTTTTGCATCTGGAAGTTCAGCAAGACGATTGTGTGTGAACGGCCTTTATGCGTGTACGTGCGCGTCACCCGATTGGGCGTGACGACGGTATAGCCGCTTCGCTCGAAGAAGGTCCGCGCGGTCAGAGAGGCGTAGACGGTAAACGTAGAAACGGAGCGCTCAACAGCGGCTTGCGCTTGTGCGAGAAGTGCGGATCCGATGCCTTCTCCCTGCCGGTGAGCTGCAACAAAAAGGCGGTCGATAAGGCCGGTTTGAGGTTTGCAGTCGACAAAACCCGTAAGCGCTCCGTTGTCGTCGATGGCCACAAATGCGACTTTTCCGGTGAAGGAGTCGAGCCACATGTCAGGCGTCACGTCTTCTTCGCGCAACCAGGCGGCGACTTCTTCTTCGGAATAGTCGCGGCGGTTGACGGTTTTGACGGTATGGCGGAAAAGCGCGAGCGTGGGCTCGGCGTCGGCAGCGGTAAACGGACGGATTCGCATGGCTTGAAACGCAAACGGCAGCGAAGAGACGCTGCCGTTTGGCGAAAATCCCAAGGAGAAGATGATTACTTCAGACGAACCGGAATGAAGATGCGGCCGTCACGGCGCTGCACCAACACACGCAGGTTCTTGTTCTTTTCGAGAACACGTGCCAGGTCGTCGGTCTTCTTGATCTTAACGCCGTTGACGTTGACGATGATGTCGCCTTCACGGATGCCGGCCTTGCGGGCGGCCCCCGTCGATTCGGTAACGAGCAGACCTTCGGTTTCAGCCTTGGCTTTTTCCTCCTCGTTGAGAGGACGCACTGTTACGCCGAGCTTGTTGGCGGCAGCAGTCTTGGAAGCGTTCGACGAAGCGCTTTCGTTGGGAGCTTCCTCAACTTTGACGTCAAGCGTCATGTCCTTGTTGTTGCGAATGATGGAAAGTTTGGCGATCGAGCCCGGCGCCATACTGCCGATGATGACCGGCATGTCGACGCTGTCGTCAATGGCCTTGCCGTTAACGGCCGGAATGATGTCACCTTCCTGCAGACCGGCTTTTGCTGCAGGACCGTCTTTTTCAACCTGGCTCACGATAGCGCCTTTAGGAGCCTTCATGCCGAAACTTTCCGCAAGATCCTGCGTGACGCTCTGGATCACCACGCCGATACGGCCGCGTGTGACCTTGCCGTTTTTCACGAGTTGATCCTTGATCTGCATGGCCAGGTTGCTCGGAATGGCAAACGAAAGGCCCATGAAGCCGCCCGAAGTGGAGAAGATCTGGGAGTTGATGCCCACGACTTCGCCCTTCATGTTAAAGAGCGGGCCGCCGGAGTTGCCCGGATTGACGGCTACGTCGGTTTGGATGAAGGGAACGTACTGATCGCTCGGCAACTTACGGCTCTTGGCGGACACAATGCCGGAAGTGACCGTGTTGTCCAGACCGAAGGGG
>ENA-ORNB01002002-ORNB01002002.1-human-gut-metagenome-genome-assembly--contig:-NODE-2002-length-12266-cov-2.419949_pt1 | contig 12266 bp, 10 predicted proteins | sample MGYA00242112_ERZ509016 | MGnify/ENA primary metagenome ERZ509016 (study PRJEB26280, sample SAMEA2338705) | human gut metagenome | biome: human gut; feature: human-associated habitat; material: faeces...
TCGGTTCCATTGTCTGCTTCTCATCCTTGAATTCTCTTGTGTGGCGGTCAGAAACTAATATATTGCAAATAAGCTGTTATCGCCTCTTTTTTTTCTTAACACATCAACCGTGCAGGGAAGAAAAAGAGTCCTTAAAAGCAATGTTGTTCAATTTCGACCGTCTCGGCGAACAGGCAGGATACCAAACATCCTCATCTCGTTTCGCTTGTTTTGAAACGAGAATTTGCAGACAATAAAAAACCCTGAAGATGCAAATCTACAGGGCATTTGGTGCTATGGCGGAGTGGACGGGACTCGAACCCGCGACCCCCGACGTGACAGGCCGGTATTCTAACCAACTGAACTACCACTCCGCAGAGCTTTTCAAATTATCAAATTAATCGTGGCGGAGTGGACGGGACTCGAACCCGCGACCCCCGACGTGACAGGCCGGTATTCTAACCAACTGAACTACCACTCCGTTCGGATCAATTTGTTCTTCAAACTTTCGTCTGAAGAGAAGCGCATTGTACAGACTCTTTTGAAAATTGCAAGTCCTCAATGAGTTCTTTGCTTTTCAAAACTTGGCTGTGTTCTGCACAACGACTGCGCATTCTACAGAAAAATAGGCATTTGCCAAGAGCTCAAACAAATTTTTTTGAGGCCGGAAAAATTTCCTTTGAAATATCAACGAACGCCGTCAGAAACAGCTTTCTCAGAATCGCTGAAAACTTTCACTCAAGTTTCAGGCTTTTATTGCATCACTTAACGCTGACAAATCGATGACAGGCATTTTTCCGGATGCAGCCTCCTCCGGTACAACGAACGGCATCATATACCAAGGTAGGTAGGTTACGGCGTTGTCTCTTTCAATGTTGCCACGACAAAAGACTATCCCTCTCTGTCAAAATACTTCCTAATTGTTAATCAGGAGGGCACGGAGACAGACAAATGGGTAGCCCCTATCCTCTCGAAAAGAAAAATCAAATCCTCGGAAGAATCCTTTCAAAAGAAATCACAGTCGCACAGGCGCACCGCGAGTATGGGATTGCAGAAAGCTGTCTGTACCACTGGTTGAAGGCAGTCAAAACTTCAGGAGCGCAACCCGCACAACGCGCTCAGTCCGCTCCTTTGCCGCGCGGTATGAATCTTCGAGCGGCAATCGTTGCCGAAGGGTATTGCCAAGAGGTTGGTTTTGATTCCCCGGTGGCCGGTAAATACTGTCGAGCCAAAGGCATAACTCTGGAAGAGATCAAGCGCTTTAGCGCCTGGCTTGCGCAGCACGATGGCGATGTCGTGCTGTCTGCAACTGCCACAAAGGCAAGCTCTCGCACGAAGTTTTCACTGCTGCGCATGACGTGCACCAGGTAATGTTCCGTGCAGCCTGGCGCGTATACGTTCCAAAACGCCTCGCGGACAACCTTTTCCGTCTCCGCATAATCCGCCGGCGTCTCTAATCTCAGCTCAATATTCATATGCTCAACTTCTTTCACACCTTTCCGCCGCAGTTTAGCGGACTCGAGCCAGACATCCCCAGACACCGATCAGCGTCAGCAACACCCAAACGGAAAAGCCAATGGCCATCATGGTTTCCGTCACCGGCATCGGCATGGAAGCAATCACGAGATTAGGAATCACCGAGCCCACGTAAGCCGACAAATAAAGTGCCGAGATGACGCCGGCACGTTCCTGAATCGAAGTTCCTGCCAGGAGGAAACGCAGACCGCTTGAACAGGCCGCACCGTTGCCGGCGCCTGTCAAGGCAATGCTGATCAATAATACCCACACGGACGGATGAATGAGCGTTCCGAAAGCCACCAGAGCTGCCGCTGTAAAGAGCAAAATGGAGCGCTTGAGCGTGGGACGAGGCTCAAACCGCCCGGCAAAGACACCCATGGTCGCATTGGGAACGATCAAAACGAGATACAGGACACCGGCAAGGAGTGCATTGCTGTGTCCGAAGACAGCCTGACACAGATACGCCGAAAAGCCTTGAAGAAAGCTGCCAACACCCCAGGTTCCGACAAAAGCAATGGCGCTTGCGAAAAAACGACGACGCAGGTGCACGGGCAAGGCGATCTTGGGTACAAAGACGCTACCCAAGGATTCGCTTCCAAAGCGCATAGTTTCGATGGAAGCAAACGCCAACCCGGCACAAACAACGAGAAGCACAACAGCGCAGTCAAAAAGTTCGGCAGGCGTCAAAACACCGCTTTCAAGCACCAAACCTGTGATCAAGGTTCCGAGCGACAAACCGATATTGGGCCCTGCCGCCGTCAGAGCCGTGCCGAGCCAGGGATACTTGAGCGGGGCCGAGTCAACCACCCAGGACATCGCGGCACTGGACGCAAAGCCGCAGGAAAAACCCTGCAGAAAACGACCGATGTAGATTTCAGAGGCCTCAAGTGCATTGGCGTACATGAGGCTTGCCGCCATGCCGAGCAAAAGTGCAGCGAGAACCACCGGCTTGCGGCCGAAGAAGTTCGAAAGGCGCGCAAAGAAAAACAGCGTGAGCACGCAACCGGCGAAATAGCTCACCACCGTCATGGCTATTTCGGATTCGCTCAAGCTCAGCCCGCTTCGCCACTCGGCCATCATCGGAATGGCGATGGCCGCAGCAATAAAGGTGCAGATAAGACAGGCTGTCGCGGCCACAAATGTGACGCCGCGACGCGGAAAATCGTTGTCGGTCTTGGCAAGTGACTTGTGAAAGACGGTGGTCATGGTCTTTTGTTTGTGAAACGGTATGGGAGCGAGATTATTCCACCATCCAAAGCGCGCCACATCCCAAAGGATAGGTTGCTCACAAAATTCGGCAATTTTTCGACACGGTCAGCCGATTACATCGTTTTTTCGGCTCCTTCGAACAAGTCAATGACTGGGTCACCTTGAAGCAGTACGGATTTTTTGGACACTTAGGAGTCCAAAAATTCCATACCACTTCAGTTGACCGTGAAAAGATGGCGAGGAACAGAATGTCCGCCTTCCGCACCGACGCGATCCGGAATCCACTCGACATGCAACTCGTTGACCGTCCATTCGTACGTGGCCATGGCCTGTTTGGCCATTGTGAGAACTTTATCCGGATAGTTGTATCCGAGACCTTCGCGGATCATATCTTCGGCAAGAAGTTCCGGGGAGTCCTTGATGCCGAGTTTTTTCTGCGCCGCATTTCCGGGGACCGACATGATGCCTCCGTTGGTGGTGGAGTTGCCTCCGTAGGCGCGCATTTTTTCAAGAACCAGCACACTGGCTCCGGCCTTTCTGGCCTCAATGGCGCAGGCAAGGCCGATGTAGCTTACCTGCCCTACAGACCACCGGCAGAAGGTCTGAGGCTTTGGCATATCGGTTATACCGAAAACTGTCTGCTGGCTTCGCCGGATTACCTCAAGACTCGAGGTGAACCGCTTGAACCCAAGGATCTCGCCGAACACGATCTGATCATTCGAAGCGGCAGAAATTATCCGACAACGAAGGAACTGATCTGTGGTGAAAAACGCACGCCGCTGATGTATAAGCGCATTGCCTTTGCCGGAGATGTCCTGTCGGGAAAAGAGGTGCTGTTAGCTGCGGAAGGAATTGCTGTCGACCTGTCATTTCACATTTGTCGACACGAAATCGAACAAGGGCGTTTAGTTCGGGTACTTGCCGGCTGGCACAGGCCGCCCTGGGATTTGACCATCGCCGTTTGTGACGAACGTGTGACGGACAGCAGAATTCTTAATTTCTGCAGGCTGTTTGCGGAGTACGAGAAAAAGGCTTCGGCCATGCGTCTGCGTCACATGCACAAAGTTTTCCTTGAACGAGATCTCAACAGCCGATAAAAAGAGGCTGGCACCTGTAGCAGGACACCGGCCTCTTTAGTCGTTTTGCTCGCAGAACGCTACTAGAGACTGCCCCCTTTGAGCGTTGTAGACGTCCCTGCTCGAGGCTGCCAGCGCATAGCTCGGCGCTCCACAACGCCGACGATCCAGTCGAGCACCAAAGCAAACGCGGTCAATACCAGGATGCCAGCCATCACGGTATTAATGTCAAAAACACCCTCGGCCTGAAGAATCAGGTAACCCACACCGTGGCTCGAGCCCAGATATTCACCGACCACCGCACCGACAAATGCCATGCCGACTGATGTATGAAGCGATGAAAATACCCAGCTCATGGCCGACGGCAGATAAACGTTTTTTAGCAACTGCTGACGATTGGCCCCAAGCATACGAGCAGATGCCAAAACGTTCGGATTGACTTCCCTGACCCCCTGATAGACATTGAAAAACACGATAAAGAAAACCAGCGTCACGCCCAGCGCTACCTTACTGGCGATACCCAACCCGAACCAAACTGCAAAAATCGGAGCAAGAATCACACGAGGCATAGAGTTGAGCCCCTTGATAAAGGGATCAGCCACCGCCGCGGCAAACGGCGTGAGCGCAAGCCACATACCGACCAAACCTCCGCTTATCGTACCGAAGGCAAACGCGAGAATCGTTTCAACAAGTGTCGTCCACAAGTGCGCATAAATGTCAGCGTTGACGACAAACCAATCCCAAATTCTCGAAAAAATCACCAGCGGTTCGCCGAAGAAAAAAGCCGCTTGGTTATCGTTATCAAAAACAAAGGCTGGTATGAGGCCGGGTTTGGTCAGTGCCCACCAAACGAAAAAGATCGCAGCCAGAAGGCCGAATTGCCAAACTCGAAGTTTGAAGCGATACTTTGCCACTTGATTGCTGTTCATTTTTGTCTCCCGAGTCTTTCTTTTCTAATTCCGCATTTACCGTTGTACTTTTCGCTGCTGCTGAGCATAGCCCTTGAGCACTTCTTCTCGCAGCACCGACCAGATGGCCGTGTGCAGCTCGATAAAGCGGGGCGTCACGCGCACCTCACTGACATCTCGGGGTCTGGGCAGATCAATCGAGAACTCGCCGATGGGATGACTCTCGGGGCCCGCACTCATCACCACGACGCGATCACTCATCGAAATGGCTTCATCCAGATCGTGCGTAATGAAAAGCACGGCTTTGCGCTTTGCCTGCCAAAGATTGAGCAGCTCGTTTTCCATCAGCTGCCGCGTCTGAATGTCCAACGCCGAGAAGGATTCGTCCATCAAAATGATGTCGGGATCCTTAATCAGAGTCTGAGCCATCGCCACGCGCTTTCTCATGCCTCCCGAAAGATGATGCGGATAACGATCTTCAAACCCGGACAAGCCGACGCGGACCAACCACTCGCGGGCTCTTTCAGCGGCTTCTTTCTCCGGCACCCCCTCGAAAAGAAGTCCTGCCGCCACATTGTCCAGCGCACTCTTCCAGGGCATCAGGCTGTCAGCCTGAAACATATAGCCGGCTCGGCGATTGAGGCCGACAAGCGGTTCTCCGAAGATACTCACAGTCCCGGCGCTGGGTTCCAAAAGGCCCGCACTCATATTCAACAAAGTGGATTTACCGCAACCGGTGGGACCGACGACGCTCACGAATTCACCGTCGGCCACTGTCAGATCCACATTTTTGACAGCCGTATATGTGGACATCATCCCGGAATCATCACTCACAAAAGTACAGGCAATGCCTTTGAGTTCTATTGCAGCTTGAGACATTTGATTCTTAGTGTTGTTTTTCAAAAATGAACTTGCCTATGCCCAAATATGCATTACGCTCAGTTAGGGTACTTTTTGTGCGCCGCTTCCACGAACTGATTCGTAAAGACCGCTTTGTAATCCGGTTTGAAGTTGTCCAGCTTGTCGTTAACGATCTGGAGTGATTTAAACGAAATGGCAGGCGCGCCCTCCGGAATAAAACCGTCTTTGGAAAGCGCAGGACGGTTCTTCATAAAGCCTGTCACATAAATCTCCTTGTTGCCCAGGAAGTACGACTCGGGAACGGCTTTGACGATATCCTCGGCCGTAGCCTTTGCAAGCCAGCGATCGGCGCGGACCACTGCATTCGTCAGTCCCTGAATGATTTCCGGATTTTCCTTAATGTAGCGCGTTGGAGCATAGAGGCACCCCGCTACCATTGGACCTCCGAAGATTTTGTCGCTTTCTTCCACAACACGGGTATCGGCGACAATCTGAATCACATTGTCTTTTTCGAGCGTTGCGATGACCGGATCGAGATTGACAAACGCATCAATTTGTCCGGCACGCATAGCGGCAACAGCCGCGGCCGAAGCACCCACACCGATGAAGGAGACATCCTTGGGTTCAATGCCGGCATTGCGAAGGATAAAAATGGCAATGGCGTGCGAACTTGAGCCTGGCGCCGTCACACCGATTTTCTTGCCCTTAAGATCTGCCATTGATTTGAAATTGGGCATGGTCTTCTTGCTTACGGCAAAAACGCACTGCGGCGCACGGCCCTGAAGCACGAATGCCTGCATGGCCTGACCTCTTGCCTGCATGGCCAGAGTATGCTCGAAAGCACCGGAAACCACATCCGCAGACCCGCCAACAACGGCCTGAAGTGAACGGGAACCACCCTGGAAATCAATGATCTCGACATCAAGCCCCTCGTCTTTGAAGTAGCCGAGACTTTCGGCAATCGAAATGGGCAGATAGTAGTAAAGTGCCTTGCCGCCGACTGCAATTTTGACGGATTTGTTTGCCGCGAAGACGGTCGGCGACGAACACACGGCAACGGCAGCAGCTGCTGAAACGATGATCTGACGGCGGGTAAAGACCATTTTTGAATTCTCCCTAATAAAAAACGCACATCCCCGAAGGGTGTGCGTCTGTTTTCAACTTGCTTATAGCCTGAATTTTGTGCTCTTAGGAGGCGGTTGGAAGTTTCGATTTTTGGAGCCTCAGGGTATTCGACTCCCTTTCCTACATTTCCCGCGCCGACGCACACGCGCACAGCCTCCCAGTGTCTACCAGTAGCAGCAGACCCAGAGATAGCAAGCGCAATCGACCGTGAGCCTTGGTGAAAAGGCCCTTCGTGACGAAGGTCGATCGTATGTGCGTCATTTGGTTGTCCAATTCCTAATTTGCGTGCTGTAAAAGCACCGTTCAGGGAAAGGTAGCGCGGGAAAAAGGTCGTGTCAATAACAGAAAGTGCTTAGAAACGAATTCGGTCAGTCACTTTCCCGAATGAATTGAGATGCAAAAAAAAGGAGAAAACGAAGAACTTCGCATTTCAACCGTCGGCAGTTGGCCAATATCGGAAAAAGCCAACAATCAAAACAAAACATCCTTCCATGTTTGGTCACCCTTTTGGTCACCCTTTGAATCAAAAAACGCTCAGAACACCAAAAACGGGCGACAAAAAACCTCGCAAAATCAACATCTTGCGAGGTTCTGGCGGATGTTTGGTGGATGCTGAGAGTCTCGAACTCCCGACCTACGCCTTGTAAGGGCGCCGCTCTACCAACTGAGCTAAGCATCCATCCTTCAACTCATCGTCAAACGAGTTGATTATTGTACAGCATCCTTGAGTTTTTTGCCAGCACGGAACTTCGGCTGCTTGCAAGCGGCGATCTTGATGGTTTCGCCGGTCTGCGGGTTACGACCCGTGCGTTCAGAGCGTTCGGAAACCGTGAAGGTGCCAAAGCCAACCAACGACACGTCTTCACCCTTCTGCAGGGAGGTCGTCACAGCTTCGATGAAAGCTTCGAGAGCGAGGCCGGCCTTGGCCTTGGTGATGTCGGCAGACACGGCGATCTGTTCGATCAGTTCGTTCTTATTCATGGGTATCCCCTTAGTGTTGTTACGCCCTGTGGGCAGTCAAAGAAAAATCTTGAGCACTATAGCCTAAAAAAGGCTCAGCACCAAGCGAAATTGCCCGAAAAGCCTAGAAAACTAAGGCAACGTTGACATTTTGTGTCGTTTTTGCCAACAAGCAAGAAAAACGCCCGCTCAAGATCCTCTCAAACGAGCGCTGTTGCAATGTCAGCTCTTCACCGGCTTAGCAATTGCAGTGACCTCCTGCCGTCGTCGCCTCACCGGAATCGACTTCCTGAGACTGGGCGACAACGTCAGCCGCCACCTCTTTTTCCTTCTTGGGTTCCAGAGGTGAGGGTTTGCTCACCAAAGCTTCTTCAAGTACCTTGTCAATCCAACGTACCGGAACAATCTCGACGGCCTGCTTGACATTGTCGGGCACTTCCTCGAGATCCTTGACGTTTTCTTCCGGAATCAATACCTTCTTGATGCCGGCTCCGCCGCAAGAAGCTTTTCCTTCAGTCCACCGATTTCGAGTACTTCACCGCGCAACGTAATTTCGCCGGTCATAGCGATGTCGCTACGAACGGCAATCCCCGTCATTGCAGAAGCCAGAGCCGTCGTAATGGCTGCACCGGCACTCGGACCGTCTTTGGGAACAGCCCCTTCCGGGAAATGAATGTGCCAGTCGGTCTTGGCAAAGACTTCCGGATCGATGCCAAGCTTCACGGCACGCGCACGAACCACACTCAAGGCAGCCTGCACGCTTTCCTTCATCACATCGCCGAGAGACCCCGTGCGAACCACATTGCCGCGGCCCGGGAAGCAGACGGCTTCCACCGCCAGCGTATCTCCGCCCACACTCGTCCACGCAAGTCCGTTGACCTGCCCCACACGAGCTTCGGAGGGCGCCACACCATAACTGAACTTGCGAACGCCCAGATAGTCGTGCAAGTTCTTGGGTGTCACACGCACCTTACGCACACGAGGCTTTGCGGTCTTGGCTCCTTCCTTGCTTTCCTCGGAGGTTTCTTTTGCAGCCTTAGCGACAAGCTCGTCTTCCCGCTCGCACTGCTGACGAACGATCTTGCGAAGGATCTTGCTGATGGCGCGCTCCAACCCGCGAACGCCGGCTTCACGCGTGTAGAAGCGAATGATGTCTAGGACCGCTTCTTGCGTGACTTCGGCTTCCGTCTTCTTGAGTCCGTTCAAACGCATCTGCTTGGGCAACAGGTGCTCCATCGCAATGTGAACTTTTTCGTCCTCGGTGTAGCCAGCCAGATCGATGGTTTCCATACGATCAAGCAACGGCGGATCAATGGCATAGCTGTTGCTTGTGGCCAAAAACATCACATCGGACAAATCAAAGCCGACATCAACATAGTGATCTTCGAACTCGCGATTCTGTTCCGGATCGAGCACTTCGAGAAGCGCCGCGGAGGGATCCCCCCTCACTCCGGAACCCAGTTTGTCGATTTCGTCCAAAAGAAACAGCGGATTCTTCACTCCCACCTTAGCCATGGCCTGGATGATCTTGCCGGGCATCGAACCGATATAGGTACGGCGATGACCGCGGATGTCGCTTGAATCCTGAACACCACCCAAGGCAACGCGCACATACTTGCGGCCGGTAGCGCGTGCAATCGACTCCCCCAGACTGGTCTTGCCGACGCCGGGCGCACCGACAAGACACAAAATCGGCGACTTGATCTTATCCACGCGACGCTGCACTGCCAGATATTCAAGGATGCGTTCCTTGACCTTTTCTAGCCCCCAGTGATCTGCGTTGAGAATCTCTTCTGCCTTTTTAAGATCCTTGTTGACTTCGGTCTTTTCCTTCCATGGCAAGGAAATCAGCGTTTCGATGTAACCGCGCACCACCGTAGCTTCAGCGTTCGAAGGCGACATCTGCTTGAGCTTGTTGAGCTCATCCAAAGCCTTTTCTTCGGTCTTGGCAGGCATGCCGCATGCCTTGATCTTGTCGCGCAGAATCGCAATTTCGTCATTGCCGTCGACACCTTCGTCATCGGCTCCGAGTTCCTTGCGAATCGCCTTCATCTGCTCGTTGAGATAGTAGTTTCGCTGGTTCTTTTCCATCTGCTTCTTGACGCGACCGTGGATGCGACGCTCCACCGCAAGAATGTCCATCTCATTGTCAAGAATATCGATGATTTCGTTCAGGCACCCCTGAAGCGTCGTTTGATCCAGGATCTTCTGCTTGCGAGCGTTGTCAACCGGCAACTGACTTGCCACCGCATCAGCCAGCTGCATAGCAGTTGCGCTTTCACGAATCGGTTGCAACACCTCTTCGGGCAGTTTTTTGCTTTCCTGCGCGTACTCAATAAAGCGTTGCAAAACGGCGCGACGCGAAGCTTCTTCGTTGGTCGTACCCTGCACCACACACGGGTGAGGCGTGAAGGTTGCGCTGTAACCGTCCTTCGGATTGGAAGAAATGCTCTGAATGTCAATGCGCTCGTCAGCCTCAACAAGCACCTTAAGGGTGCCGTCGGGGAGCTTAAGCATCTGCAGCACGCGCGCCAGAGTACCTGTCTTGTACAAATCCTCAAGTTTGGGATCATCCCTACCGCTTTCCTTCTGGGTCACCAGCGCAATCGTACGATCCCCGTTCATAGCGGTGCGCACGGAACGAATCGTGAGCGGTCGGCCGATGAAAAGCGGAAGAACAGTGTGAGGAAACACCACCAGGTCGCGGATGGGAAGCAATGGAGCCTGCATCGGCGCGGCTTGCGTGACGTTAACGTTTTCAGTCATAAAAGAGTTTCTCGTAATCGAAAAAAGTTTTCCGGATTGCTTATATGGAGACAACCTCGGTCTTTTTCAAGACGGTTGATGTCGAGGGGAAAGTCGATCCGGCAGGCATTCGCCTTGTGTCGAATCCATTGTACGAACAAAAGCGGCTGCTCAACCGCAGCAAAGCAACTCTTTGCATAAGGTTGGCAAAAAGAACGAAAGATCAGGCAAAAAAGACGCTTACGCGACCCCATGCAGCCGCTGCGTTGAAAGCGTGACGTAGTTTCAAAGCTCCGTCGCGCTTTCCAAGTAAAAGTCAACGAAAAAAAGCTTTACACTTAAGCGCTTTTGTTATCCGCATCGGTCTGCGCAACCGTACGTGGGCCGTCAATGAGATCAGCTCTCACCTTACCATCCTTGACGTCACCTTCAGACTCGAGCTTCACAGTACCGACTTCGGGCTTGGCTGGCACTTCGAACATAGCGTCAAGCAAAGCCGCTTCAACAATGCTGCGCAAACCGCGTGCACCGGTCTTGCGTTCCATTGCCTTGTGAGCAATGGCTGCCAGCGCTTCGGGTGTGGCTTCGAACTTCACGCCTTCCATCGCAAAGAGTTCGGCAAACTGTTTGATCAAGGCATTCTTGGGCTCGGTCAGAATCGAGACAAAAGCCTTTTCATCGAGTTCTTCGAGCGTTGCGACCACCGGCAGACGGCCCACAAGTTCGGGAATCAGGCCGTACTTCACGAGGTCAGAAGGTTCGGCCTGAGCAAAAAGCTCGGTGAGCGATTCTTGGGATTCGCTGTGTACCTGGGCACCGAAACCGATGCCGCTTCGCACGGAACGGCGGCGAACGATCTTTTCAAGACCGTCAAACGCACCACCGCAGATGAACAAAATGTTGCTCGTGTCAACCGCCACCATCTTGCCGCGCGGGTTTTTGCGACCGCCTTCAGCTGGAACATTGCAGACCGTACCTTCGATGAGCTTCAGAAGGGCCTGCTGAACGCCTTCACCTGAAACGTCGCGTGTGATTGACGGATTTTCGCTCTTGCGGGCAATCTTGTCGATTTCATCTAGGTACACGATGCCGCACTGAGCGCGTTCAACATCACCGTCGGCCGACAGCAAAAGCTTGTGGATGATGTTTTCCACGTCTTCGCCCACGTAGCCTGCTTCCGTCAAAGTCGTCGCATCAGCAATTGCAAACGGCACATTGAGCGTACGCGCCAACGTCTGAGCTAGAAGCGTCTTACCGGAACCGGTGGGACCGACAAGCAAAATATTGGACTTTTGCAGTTCGACGCCTTCGGCTGTGGCCTTATGCTTCAACCGTTTGTAGTGGTTGTAGACCGCAACAGACAACACACGCTTGGCTCGCTGCTGCCCGATTACGTAGTTGTCGAGATGCTCATAAAGCTTTTGCGGCGTCGGGATCGGAGCCGACAAAATATCGGCAACTGACGCATCAGCACTCGAGTCGGCGACTGCTGTATCGTGAGACGAAGTAGTTGAAGCACCTCCACCAATAGCCGACATCATGCCTCGAATGCAACGGTCGCAGATGAGAAAGCCGCGATGAGTATCAATCAGCGTTTCGACGTCGTTTTTATGGCGCCCGCAGATGGAGCAACGCAGATCGTTTTTTTCCATGAAAATCGTAAGCCTTTCGCTTTGAAAAAAGTTTTAAATGTCGGGGTTACTCGCCGCGGCGGGTATAAATGCGATCAATGATGCCGTATTCGAGGGCTTCGGTCGGACTCATGTAGTAGTCGCGGTCGGTGTCGCGCGTAACGATATCGAGAGACTTGCCGGTGCGTTCGGAAAGAATGCCGTTCAAAAGTCCCTTCAAGTCCTGAATCTCGCGAGCCTGAATCTGGATGTCG
>ENA-ORNB01002007-ORNB01002007.1-human-gut-metagenome-genome-assembly--contig:-NODE-2007-length-12253-cov-2.298246_pt1 | contig 12253 bp, 8 predicted proteins | sample MGYA00242112_ERZ509016 | MGnify/ENA primary metagenome ERZ509016 (study PRJEB26280, sample SAMEA2338705) | human gut metagenome | biome: human gut; feature: human-associated habitat; material: faeces...
TTGGCATATTCATGCCAAAACACCTCGCGGGATAGTGGTGTGTGAACAGTAACCCTGCATCAGATATCTTTGTCCTGTGTTAAATTATTACAAACATGAAATGGAATATGTTTGAATTGTAGAAAGAAATGCGAAGAATAACAAAAAGATTAATAAATGTTACAGAAATATAAAATTTATGGTAATTAATCCTTGCGTTTTTGAGTGCGGTATGTTAATATGTATAAGAATTAACTTAGATATTGCAAAAACATTAAGATATAGAAAGAAAATGTTACGAGGGTGAGAATTCATGAAGAAAAGAATTGTATGTCTTACATTAGCACTCCTGATGAGCGCAACACAGGTTGTTAGTGTAAGCGCTTCAAGAGAGGATGAATTGAGAGAAGAGCAGGCGATTACAAGTCAGCAGCTAGATGCGACATATTCCAGAATGGATGAGCTTGCATATGCGAAATCACAGCTTGAGAATGAGATTTCCGAACTGGATTCCAATCTTGTAAGTGTTATGGTTTCTATTGATACTCTTAAAGGAGATATTGATAATAAAGAAGTAGATATTATTAAGACAAAACAGGATCTGGCTAAGGCTCAGAAGGCGAGAGATAAGCAGTATGAGAGCATGAAGCTTCGTATTCAGGCACTGTATGAACAGGGTGGGGATGCAGCGTGGTTTCAGATGATGCTTAATTCAGAAGATTTAAGTGAACTTCTGACACGTGCTGAGAATACACAGCAGATGTATGAGCAGGACAGAAAGAATCTTGATAAATATGTGAATACTATTAATGAGGTGAATAATTTAAAGACTCAGTATGAATCTGACAAAGCAGAACTGGAGGAGATGAAGGCTTCTTATGAACAGCAGTCTTATGATCTTCAGTGCCAGATCGATCAGAAGAAATCTGAATCAGCCGATTATGAGAATGAAATTGCATATGCACAGCAGCAGGCGACAGAATATGCAAATCTGTTAGCGGAACAGACAGCTGAAATTCAGAGACTGGAAGCTGAGAGAATTGCAGCAGAAGAAGAGGCAAGACGACAGGCTGAGGAAGAGGCTGCAAGACAGGCGGCAGAAGAAGAGGCAGCAGCAAAAGCTGCAGAGCAGGAACAGGACTCCGAATCAGAAGACGAAGAAAATGTAGAGTATGATGAAGACGGAAATGAGATTGAGAATACTGATGATGCGGATGATGAATCTGAATCAGATGATGGTGTAGAATATGATGAAAATGGTGATCCTGTTGACAATGCAGGAGCTTCCGATGATGTAGAGTATGATGAATATGGCAATGTGATTGATTCTGATAATACAGTTTCACCAGATGATTATGAGAGTGAACAGTCGTCTGATTCAGACAGTTCTTCATCTTCATCTTCAGGTTCAGGATCTTCTGTAGTAGACTTTGCAACACAGTTTGTTGGCAATCCGTATGTCTGGGGTGGTACAAGCCTTACAAGTGGAGCTGACTGTTCAGGATTTACACAGAGTGTATATGCAAACTTCGGAATAAGTCTTCCGAGAACTTCTTATGAACAGCAGAATGCCGGTACAGAAGTATCTTATGCTGATGCGCAGCCGGGCGATTTGATCTGCTACGGTGGACACGTTGCAATCTATATGGGGAATGGACGTATCGTTCATGCATCGAACTCTGTAGATGGAATTAAGATCAGTGATAACGCAGCGTACAGAACGATTGTTTCTGTAAGAAGACTGGTATAATTAAATAAGTATAAATAATTAAATTTATAGGGGTTGAAAAGGAGTATCGCTAAGGGGGCTGATGCTCCTTTTCTTTATGTATAAGTTACCATTATTCCGCGAGGTGTTTTGGCATGAATATGCCAAAATTCCGAGACATACCGTGCGAATTTATGCGATTAGCATAAATTCTGTGCATCGCGAAGCGTGTTGCTGTGAACGGAGTGAACCGTAACCATGTATAATATTTTACCGATTTTCAGGTGGATTTTACCTTGACATAAAATTGGATGGATAGTACAGTTTATGTAACTGAAGAGATACATATTAACTGAAGAGATACATATAAAATTTTAAATCTGTTTTTGGAGACATCAGTGGGAAAGAATATTCTCATGAATTATCCGGATTATAGTTGAATAGTGAAAGCGAGGAATGATAAATGGCAAATGACCATGTAGAACACATAAGAATTGTACAGGAAACAGTTGCTGGCAAGGAGATTACTTTTGCACATGTAATGGGAGGGCCGGCTCCGGTCATATACCAGAAGCTTGGACTGAATCCGCAGGTGGATTACCGTTCATCTGCAATCGGAATTATGAATATGACACCGCCTGAATCTGCAGTGATCGCATCTGATATTGCGGTAAAAAGCGGAAATGTTTATCTGGGATTTGCAGATCGATTTACAGGCACACTGATCATTACGGGAGAGATTTCCGATGTAATGTCAGCGATGACTGAGGTTGTGGATTATTTCAGAGACACTCTGGGTTATGTAGTCTGCAAGATTACCAAAAGATAGGAAGTGTTGGGATGGCAGGGATGACAACCAGAGAATTACTGGAAAAGCTTTATAATCAGGATTATGAGAAACTAAAGGGAAAGAAGCTGCGTATGACCAGGGTAAGGGTTCCGGGAAAGGAAGTGTGCCTGGCGCATGTGATCAATCCTTCACAGAGCTGTATTTATCAGAATCTTGGTTTGCATATTGGAGTCCATGAGGGAGAAGACCACACAGGAGAAGCAATCGGAATGATTCGTTTTACCCCATGGGAAGCAGTGGTTGTAGCTGCTGATATTGCAGTGAAAAGTGCAAATGTGGAGATTGGTTTCATGGATCGCTTCAGCGGATCATTGATCCTTACGGGAGGTCTGACGGAAGTTCAGACTGCAGTGGAAGAAGTGGTGAAATTTTTTAGAGAGGTGCTTGGCTTTAAGACTTGTGCAGTTCACAAAAGTTAAAACATACGAAAAGTCAGTTATTCTGTACCGATGGTGCTTATGTAACTGCCGGAATAGCTGAGAGAAGTGAAAGGGACAGACATTAAATATGAAGAAAATATTTCTGATGGGCAGAAGTGAAGCAGGTAAGACTTCATTAACGCAGGCATTAAAAGGCGAAAAACTTCATTATGTAAAAACGCAGTATACGAATACGGATGATGATACCATTGATTCGCCGGGAGAGTATGCAGAGTCCAAGCATTTCAGCGTAGGGCTGGCTTGTTTTTCTTTTGAAGCAGATGTGGTGGCAATGGTACAGTCAGCAGATGAACCTTTCAGTTTGTTTGGCTATGGCAGTAATGCATTTATTCTGAGACCACTGATAGGAATCATTACGAAAATAGATTCTCCTTATGCGAATGTTCCAATGGTGCGTCAGTGGATGCTGAATGCAGGATGTGAAAGAATTTTTCTGGTAAACAATGTGACCGGAGAGGGGATTGATGAGCTGAGAGCGTTTTTGAATGAGGATGTTCCAAAGCTGAGTCTGGAAGAAGCAAAATTCAGACAGAGTCTTGGTCTGAATGAATGGGATCCGCTGCCGGAAGGTGTGGAATATTGAAAAATATATTGATAAATAGTTGACAAGCTTGTTGCAGGGTGTTATTATAATGACAGTATAATTCCATACAGAACATATTAAGTGCTGATACTGTGAGAAAGAGCAGTACAGAAAGAGGGAATCAGGTGAGAAACCTGAGCGATCCGGTCACTGTAACAGAGGAGCAAATCTCAGAATGTCCATTGTGCCATAGCATGAGAAGGAGAGAGGAGCGATGAGCCTGGAGCCAGGAAACCTGCTTGGTATGGCGAGGTTAAACTTCCGTGTAAAGTGTAACAACCAACTCCGTTGAATCCGCAGCTTCGGAGTGTTGTCTGCTTTTATCTGAAGGCAGACATTTTTTATGGAATGCGCCTGTTCTTTATGAATTATACATGATTAAATGGCAGGCGATACTACTTCGGATTTATTCGTTCCCTCCGCGCACTCATGAACGGATTTTTTTCTACCCCGGGGTAGCATCGCTCCCTCTTATTAATTTTAAATGTATGATCTGTGAAAAATACTGTAATGAATTTTCAATGCTTTGTTATGTGAAGAGAAATTGATAATTTATTAGAGTATTTTTTTTATTTCGTCCTCTGATGGGTGGGATTGATGGAGACTGAGAAAACGGAATTATTCTGGAAAGATAAAAACTTGCAACAGGAGAGGAGAGGTAGCAATGGAGAAACCTTATTGGGAAGGGAAAGAATATTCTTATTTCAGCCATAAGAAATGTGAATTTTTTCCGTGTCATAAGAATGCAGATCCGGATGATTTTAACTGTCTGTTCTGTTATTGCCCGCTATATGCCCTGGGTGAGAAATGCGGTGGGAATTTCCGGTATACGGAAAAGGGAATTAAAGACTGCACAAACTGTATGCTTCCGCATAAGCGAAAAAACTATGGATATGTCACAGGAAAATACCAGGAACTGGCTGATATGATGAAAAGAGCAAAGGAAAGTATCTGCAAATAAGAGGAGAATGCGTTGCTGCTTAGAAGGGAGTGAACAGTAACAATGTGTCAGATTAGCACAAATAAGAAAGAACGATTTTCATTGTAATACAATGCTTGTTCTGCTAGAATAAGGATAGCAAAAGAGAAGAGTCTGTAAGATTTTCAAGTCTGTTCTGAGTTAGTATATAAAGCATTTCACACACATTTTCCACACTTTTCACATGTACAGAAGAAAATGCATCACAGGCATTTGACGTCTTTTCCTGGCGACATTTTCTTGTCGGCAGAGCTCTGCATTTCTACATAGAGCCGTCGGAAAACAGGGAAAATTCACTGTTTTCCGACGGTTTTTGTCATTGATCATGGTTGAAAAACAAAAAAGATACTGATATAATGATATTATATTTATGTAAAGGAGTTAACTACTACATGAAAAAAAGAAATACAGCGATACGCGCATTGTCAGTTTTTCTGGCTTATGCAATGGTTTGTACATCGGTACCAGCTGCGGGTCAGGAAATGTTTGGATCCGGAGTCAACAGGGAGACAGAAGAAAATACATCAGATCTGAAAGACTTTCAAAGTTCACAGGCAGATGAATTTGGAACAGATACGGGATCGGATGCAGAATTGTTCGGAAGCGATGATGCAAAACAGGAGTTTCAGGATGGAGAAAACTCAGAAGAGGGTACAGACGGAATCAGGTATATTAAGGGCCGTCCGTTGACAGAAGAGGAAAGAAAGGAAGAACTGGAACCCTTTAAAAATTTAAAACCTTTGGATCCGGGAATTGAAGTGGAGAGTGATCTGACATCAGTTTATGCTGCATATGGAAACAGGGAGGCTGCATTTCCATCTTCCTATGATGCCAGAAAGGAAGGATTAGTTACGTCCGTAAAGAATCAGAATCCATTTGGAACCTGCTGGGCTTTTGGTATGGCAGCAATCATGGAGACTTCGCTTCTGGCACAGAACAAAGGAACCTACGATCTGTCAGAAGAACATTTATCATATTTTTTCTCTAACAGACAGAATGATCCTCTTGGAAATACCCCTGATGATAAGAATTATGTACTGGGAAATTATCATGTGATAGGAGGTAATGATCACCTGGCGGCGATTTATCTCAGTACATGGTCGGGAATGACCACAGAGGCCGATGTACCATTTCCTACGGATTCTTCGCATCAGCAGGATCTGACTGTACAGATTCCGGAAAGTAAGGCTTATAATTCAGCGGCATATCTGAAAAATGCATCTGTTTCCAAATACAGTGAGGAACGTATGAAAGAAATGCTGCTGAATGACCATGCAGTATCCATTATGCTTTATATGAAGGAAAGTTATGTAAATCCGGACACAGCTGCATATTGTTATCCTGTTGGAAAATCAAATTCGACTGTAATTAATCATATTGTGACAGTGGTCGGATGGGATGATACGTATTCAAAGGATAATTTCCTTCCTGTTTCCAATGTAACATCTGATGGTGCGTGGATCATCAAAAACAGTTGGGGGGAGAAGAAAGGAGACGGAGGATATTACTATCTTTCTTATCAGGATCCCAATATCAGTAAACTTGTAAGTGCAGAGGCAGTGGCTGCTTCGGATCAAAAGTACAGGAATAATTATTTTTATGATGGTTCTTCAGCACTTTCAGTGATTCCGATACAGGCGGGACAGTCAGTAGCAGCAGTTTATGAGACAACTGCAGGAAAGGGAAAAGCAGAAGTCCTGGGGGAGGTTAATCTTGTTACAAACAGTGACAATGCCTGTTACAAAATTCAGATATACACCGATCTGACAGATCCATATGACCCGGAAAGCGGGACCGCTGCATATGCTGCTCCATATGAGTTTGAACAGCCAATCGCAGGTGTACAGACTATCAGTGTACCAGAGGTGGTTTTGAAACAGGGAAGCAGATATTCTGTTGTGATCACAAACAGTGGGATTGAAAAAATCAGCTTTGGAGTGGAAGCAAAGTCCAGTTATGGGAACTGGTTTACCTGTACGGCGGGGATAGAAACAGGGCAGACATTCTATAAGAGTGCATCGGAAACGGCCAGGTGGACAGATGGAAAGACGAAAAACTGGACGGCAAGGATCAAGGCACATACAAGGACCCTGAATCAGTCATGGGTGCCGGATACACCGGTATTTCAGGTGAAGGCATATAATTCCGGATATAACCTTATTTCATGGGAAAAAGTTTCCGGAGTTACAGGATATTATGTGTACAGAAAACCTGCAGCAGGCGGGAAGTGGTCCAAAATTGCAGATGTCGGGACATCGGAATTAAAATATAAAGATAGTAAGGTTACGGCTAATGCATCATACCGTTATACAGTAAAAACATATTATGAAGCATCCGGAAAAAGATATTCAGGTAAATATAAAACCGGCGATGTGATTAAAGCAGCACCTGCAGTGCAGAAGGTTACTTCTGTGAAATCTGAGAAAAATGGAATCCGTATCCGGTGGAAGCCTCAGAAAAAATGTGACGGCTATTATATTTACAGAAAGAAAAAAGGTGGTTCCTATCAATTGATAAAGAAAATTTCCAATGGAAATAGTTCTTCTTATCTGGACAAAAAAGCACAAAAAGGTGTATCATACTATTATGCGGTAAAAGCATATGTTAAAGAGCCATATGGAAATACATACAGCAAATATAAAAGTTCATCTGCTGTAAAAAGAAAATAAGAAATGAAGGAAAGAGATTATGAAGAGAAGGTTTGGAACAGTAATAGCAATGGTACTGTGCTTTATTCTGACAGTGGTTTCTGTTTATGCGGATGATGGAAAGGGTCAGAATCCGGATTATGTAACAGATTATTATATGATCGTACAGAGTACACAGGGCGGGGTAGATATTTATGATGAAGCAGACACTCAGAGTGTTAAACTGAATGACAGCAAGATTCCAAATGGAACTGCCATTCACGTTCTGGGTGAGAAGAATGGAGCAGACAATAAAAAATGGGCATATACACAGTACCATGGAATGAACGGATATGTTCCTATGGATGATCTGGATCCGGCTTCCAGAGAAGAAGCTGCCAATGAGGAATATCGTACTTTCGGAGGCAAAGATGTGGATTTCGAAGTAAAGGTTCATGGAAACGATGGAAACGATGGAAACGTATCGGTTTATAACGGACCTGGAGAGAAATTTGATCAGGTTTCAGGAACAGAGGGAATCGCAGATGGAACAACTGTACATATTTTTCAGTATGTTCAGGGAGAAGATGGAACAAACTGGGGGAAAACAGACACAGATGGTGTGACACAGGGATGGCTGAATCTTGATCGTGATACAGATTACGTAAATGAAAATGTATCCGCAGATGCACCGGAGGCTACAGGCACATCAGGAAATGTTCCGGTGGCTGCTGTTACACCAACACCGGAAGCAACTCCAACTCCGAAAGCCACACCAACACCAGAGGTAACACCTACAGAAAAAGTGACACCGACACCGGAGGCAACACCTACAGAAGAAGCAACACCGACACCGGAGGCAACACCTACAGAAGAAGCAACGCCAACACCGGAAGAAACAGAGACGCCTGCTTCGACAGAAGACAAGGAATCCGATGATAAGCAGAGTCAGAAAACATCAGGAAAGAATGTAAAAGCAGATTCAGGAATGAAGAATCCTGTAATCTGGATTAGTGGTATCGGGATTATTGTTATCATAATTTTACTTATTTATTTCCTGAAGAAGAAAAAGTAAGAGTTAAAATCATTAAAGAATGCCGTCGACGGCAGAGAACAGTTACAAAATAAACAGTGGAACTAAAAGAGCAGCGCATCGGATGATGCAGCTGCTCTTTTTAGAAAATGTGTGTGTATAATTGAGACGTTATGAGGAAACCTCAAATCAGTCTTAATTAACAAAAACTATTAATGTGTGTGCATATATAGTCTACAATTTTTTTGCAATTTAATCAAGATGGAATTTTATAGAACGTGATATATTGAGGAAAGAGGCTATTCAGACTTTTTACTTGCGTAACTCTGGCGGGAAACGTATAATAGAAAAAAGCAATACTCGAGGGTGAGGAAAAGAGGATGAAGATAACAGAAGAACTGTTAAATGAGATGAAAATTAAGGATGAGAACTTTTCTGACGGTCTGATCAAGCCGGACGGCGATTACGTAAGAATACCCAGAGGACATCTTCATGGAATGATGGAATTGCTTCCATGGACAGAGAACGAAATCTGGAAAATGATCCCGGATGATGATTCTCCGCTGTTCTGGCTGATTGAGAAAACAGGATGCGTTCTTACGGATTATAATAATTCTATTGGCATGAAGATGACACCTGCTCAGCAGACTGTGTTTGATATGATGCGAAAACATGGGGTTCTTACAGATGATTATTACGATCTGACGAAACAGAGGGAGAAAGTAAGAGAAGCCAGAGAACAAAAAGAGAATCGAAAGTAGTAGTTAAGTGTATATGAATATATGGAATTGAAGCGATGGAAAAGTATGCTCATTAAAGTCATCCGACGCAGAAGCAACAATATATAATATTAAAAAGCAGCATATCAGAGTTATGGATCATAACCTGATATGCTGCTTTTAACGTGTCTGAAGAAAAATGAAATGTCAATCATAAAAACAAAACAAAAACAACCAGAACGGAAGAAAAAACAAATAAAAAACAACATAAAAGTTCAGGATATATGTGTTGATTTGTGTTGACTTCGCGATAGCCATAAGGTATAATGAATCTATATGAAAACATGGAGGATATTGCTGTCAGAATGATACCGGAATGTATTGGGGTCTGGTATGGGTGCAGCTTTTATTCATGAGAAAGGAGTAACATGGAAAAATTTCAAACATCAGATATTCCCAAGTCTCCCAGAATTCAGAAACTGGTAGATGCATTGTATGAACATATGCCGGTGATCGAATCAGCCAGAGCAAAGCTGATCACAGAATCTTATAAGGAAACAGAAGGAGAACCGATCATCACACGCAGAGCAAAGGCTTTTGCGCATATTCTTCATAATATTCCGATCATTATCCGTGACAATGAACTGATTGTCGGAAGCAGTACGATTGCGCCGAGGGGATGTCAGACATTTCCGGAGTTCTCTTATGAGTGGCTGGAAGCTGAACTGGATACAGTAGCAACCAGAACAGCAGATCCTTTTTACCTTGCAGAGGAGACCAAGGCGGAGCTGAGGGAGGCGGACAAGTACTGGAAAGGAAAAACAACCAGTGAACTTGCAACTTCTTATATGGCACCGGAGGCAATTCGCGCGATAGAGCATAACATTTTTACACCTGGGAATTATTTTTATAATGGTGTAGGACATGTTACTGTGAAATACTGGGAAGTTCTGGAAATTGGATTTGAAGGAATTATGGCGAAAGCGCAGGCAGAACTGGATGGCTGTAATGTAGGAGACGGAGACTATGCAAGAAAGTCTCATTTTCTGGAAGCCGTGCTCCTGAGCTGTCAGGCTGTAATAGATTATGCTGCACGTTATGCAAAACTTGCGCAGGAGATGGCTGATCAGACCAGTGATCCGGTACGTAAACAGGAACTCCTTATTATAGCGGCAAACTGCAGCAGAGTTCCGGCAAAAGGTGCGCAGAACTTTTATGAGGCATGTCAGTCATTTTGGTTTGTACAGCAGTTGCTTCAGGTAGAATCCAGCGGACATTCTATTTCGCCGGGACGTTTTGATCAGTATATGTATCCTTATTATAAGAAGGATATGGAAACAGGAGCAATTACCCGTGGGTTTGCACAGGAACTGATGGATTGCATCTGGGTAAAATTTAATGATCTGAATAAATGCCGTGATGCAGCATCAGCAGAGGGATTTGCAGGCTACAGTCTTTTCCAGAATCTGATCGCAGGTGGTCAGAATAAAGAGGGAGAGGATGTAACTAACGATCTTTCTGTTATGTGTATTCAGGCATCCATGCATGTGCATCTTCCGGCTCCATCACTTTCTGTGAGAGTATGGAATGGTTCTCCGCATGAATTCCTGATAAAGGCAGCCGAGCTTACGAGAACAGGAATCGGACTTCCTGCATATTACAATGATGAGGTGATTATTCCGGCACTGCAGAACAGAGGCTTATCTCTGGAGGATGCCAGAGAGTACAATATCATCGGATGTGTAGAACCACAGAAAGCCGGTAAGACAGAAGGGTGGCATGATGCCGCATTCTTTAATATGTGCAGACCTCTGGAACTTGTTTTTTCGAATGGTATGGATAAAGGTGAGATGGTGGGAATCCCTACCGGCGATGTCACTCAGATGAAGACCTTTGATGAATTCTTTGACGCATATAAGAAACAGATGGAATACTGCATTTCCCTGCTGGTGAATGCAGATAATGCTATTGATGTAGCTCATGCGGAACGCTGTCCGTTACCATTCCTTTCCTGTATGATAGATGACTGTCTGAAAGAAGGCAAGTCTGTCCAGGAAGGTGGAGCTGTTTACAACTTTACAGGTCCTCAGGGATTTGGAATCGCCAATATGGCAGATGGACTTTTTGCAATCCGCAAACTGGTCTATGAGGATAAGAAAGTATCTATGAAAGAACTTAAGGAAGCTCTTGCATGGAACTATGATAAAGGACTGGATGCGCAGTCCGCCGGTGATATGACAGAGATGATCATGAAGGCAATGCAGAAAGCAGGCAGAAATGTGGATGCTTCCACTGCAGAAGGACTTCTGAAAACTTTCATGGGAATGAAACCGGGTGAACAGAAGACACAGAGATTCAAAGAAATCCACGATATGATCGATGAAGTTCCGAAATTCGGAAATGATATTCCGGAAGTTGATTATTTTGCAAGAGAAGTTGCCTATACATATTCCAAACCGCTTCAGAAGTATAACAATCCAAGAGGCGGAAAGTTCCAGGCAGGTCTGTATCCTGTATCTGCAAATGTACCGCTGGGCGGACAGACAGGAGCGACGCCGGATGGAAGATATGCACACACACCTGTTGCAGACGGCGTTTCGCCATCTGCGGGCAAGGATGTAAAGGGACCTACGGCAGCGGCAACTTCCGTATCCAGACTGGATCATTTTATTGTATCCAACGGAACACTCTTTAATCAGAAATTTCACCCATCCGCACTTTCAGGAAGAGAGGGACTGGAGAAATTCGTTGCACTGATCCGCGGATACTTTGACCAGAAGGGAATGCACATGCAGTTTAATGTAGTTGACAGGCAGACACTGCTGGATGCACAGGAACATCCTGAGAAATATAAACACCTGGTAGTCCGCGTAGCCGGATACAGTGCATTGTTTACTACACTTTCCCGTTCGTTGCAGGATGATATTATTCGCCGTACAGAGCAGGGGTTCTGAACGGGAGGTTTTTTGCCGAGGACAGAACAGGCAGCAGTAAAGAATGAATAACAGAATCTGAAGAAAGGGAAAAGCATGGACTATTTGGATACAAAGGGCAGAGTGTTTGATGTCCAGAAATATTCTATTCACGATGGACCAGGCATAAGGACGATTGTATTTCTGAAGGGGTGTGTCCTGCGGTGCAAATGGTGCTGTAATCCGGAATCTCAGGAATATAAGATCCAGACAATGAAGGTGCTGGGGGAGGATAAGATTATCGGACGTGATGTGACAGTCAGAGAGATGATCGAAGAGGTTGAGAAAGACATACCGTACTATTACCGCTCGGGCGGTGGCATGACACTTTCCGGTGGAGAGTGTCTCTGCCAGCCGGAATTT
>ENA-ORNB01002014-ORNB01002014.1-human-gut-metagenome-genome-assembly--contig:-NODE-2014-length-12201-cov-11.776305_pt1 | contig 12201 bp, 6 predicted proteins | sample MGYA00242112_ERZ509016 | MGnify/ENA primary metagenome ERZ509016 (study PRJEB26280, sample SAMEA2338705) | human gut metagenome | biome: human gut; feature: human-associated habitat; material: faeces...
TGCGGAACTCGCTTCGCTCGGACAGTCCTCGCCCTTTTTCCTCCGTCTTCCTTGCAACTTCACCGCCCGATAAAGGCGGAATCGGGGGATCTTGCTTGTATTTTAACCTCTTCGCCCTGCGGGCACTCTCCCTATATTCCCGTACAGAAACACAGGGGGAGAGGAGGGTTAACTCTATTACTCCCACTTCTGGTATTTTTAACCCCTCTCCTCGTCGCTACGCTCCTCAGTTCTCCCCTATATTTTCTTGCGAAAACACAGGGGAGAAGGTTGGATACTAATAATTTTCTTTCCCTGCCAGAGATAGTCTCGGTTGCACTAGAATCACTTTTCCTTTTGCCTTAATTTCGGTGAAAAGCGACACAATAGGAGGAGAGATTGCGTTTTTCTTTTTCGGGATATGAGGGTTATTTCATCAATCGTTTAAGCCATTTGAGTTTGTCGGCATATGGCGGAAATTTGAAATTGGGATAGAGGTGCAGAGAGGAGTCGACGATGCTGCGGCGATGACTGAATGTCTCGAAACTTTCGCGGCCGTGGTAGGCTCCTATTCCACTGTTCCCGATTCCTCCGAAGGGGAGGTTTCCGTTGGCAGTTTGTACGATAGTGTCGTTGATACAGGCTCCGCCCGATGTGGTGTGTTGTATCATGTAGCGTGCCCGTTTTTTGCTGCGGGTAAAGTAGTAGAGGGCGAGGGGCTTTTCCCGGTCGTTGACGTATTCGACACAGTCGTCGATGTCGTCGAACGGGAGTACGGGGAGTATGGGGCCGAAGATTTCGTTGGTGAGCAGAGGGGATTGCAGGGGTATGTCGGTGAGCAGCGTGGGGGCCATGTATCGGTCGGCGGGATCGCTTGTGCCTCCACAAAGTATTGTGCCGTGCGAGAGGAGTGCCGACAGGCGGTCGAAATGCCGAGCATTGACGATACGGGGATAATCGGGGCTTTGTTGTGGATTTTCGCCGTATTGACGGGTGATTTCGTCACAGATATATTCTGTGAGTTTGTCTTGGACTTTGTGATGTACCATAAGGTAGTCGGGGGCTACGCAGGTTTGCCCGCAGTTGAGGAACTTGCCCCATACGATGCGGCGTGTGGCTGCTTTCAAATCGGCATCGTCATCGACGATACAGGGACTTTTTCCTCCCAGTTCGAGTGTGACGGGGGTGAGGTGGCGAGATGCGGCTTGCATGACGTGACGCCCGTATTCGACACCTCCTGTGTAGAAGATGTAATCGAACCGTTCTTGCAGGAGTAGCTCGGTGGTTTCCCGATCGGCATCGGTAGCGGCGATGTATTCTTCCTCGAAACATTCGTCGATAAGTTCTTGCAAAGCGGTTGCCGTACGGGGTGCTTCGCCCGATGGTTTGACGATGGCACAGTTACCGGCCGTTATGGCTCCGATAAGGGGAGATAAAGCTAATTGCAGCGGGTAATTCCACGGGGCAATGATGAGTGCGCAACCGTAGGGCTCGTAGTGAATGCGACTTTTCGAGCCGAAGAGAAAGAGGGGGGTGGGACGACGTCGGTCGCGAGCCCAACTTTGCAAGTGATTTTTCGTCGTCCGTATTTCGTGGAGGAGGAATCCGATTTCGGTGGCATAGCTTTCGAATGCGGATTTTCCCAAGTCGGCATGCAGGGCTTCACAGAATTGTTTTTCCCGGCTAACGAGAGCTTCGGCCAAGCGGTCGAGAGCACATAGCCGGAATGGAATTTCTCGCGTGATGTGTTCGTTGAAGAATGCTTTTTGAAGTTTTACCAAACGGGTGTATTTATTATTTGTCATCATTCGATTTTTTTTGATAAAGATAGCGAATTGTTTCGTAGGAAGGAAAATTAGGAACTGAATCTTTGAAGAGGTCGATTTTCTATGGTGTGACTCGATAAGCGTTTTTCGCTTTCTCTTACAGGTGGGAGAGGTTCGATAAAGGCGGAAGGAGGCAGGAGTTTGGATTTTTGTAAACTATTTCGAATTACGACCGTTATAATTTATTATCGAAAAAGGCGTTGTCTCGAAAATTTGTTTCGATTGAACGATATAAATCAATTAAGAAGCTGTTTAACGTTATGTGTAAAGTTTTTTTTATTCGAAGTCGGCTTGTTGCGTCGGTATTGATTCTCCTTTGCGGAGGGGCTGTTTATGCCCAGCAACCGGCTACTCGTTATTTGTCTGACGACATACCGAAGGCGTGGACTCCCGATACATTGTTTTCGCAGCAGTTGCCTCCTGAGGATTTATGGTGGAGCGGATTTAACGATGCTTGTCTCGACACGTTGATTCAAGAGGCGGTGGACAGTAACCATAATTTGTTGGCGGCCGCTGATCGCATACGTATGGCCAGAGCGGCTTGGCGTATGGAACAGAGTGGTTTCTATCCGTCGGTGAATTTTTCGGCCGGTTGGACGAAGACCCGTAATAGCGGTTATCTGGGGCGAGAGGCTGCCGATAACACTTATTCCCAATATGCTTCGGGTGATTTGTCGGTGAGTTGGGAAATCGATTTGTTCGGTTCGATACGTCAGAGGGCCAAAGCGAAGAAAGAGTTGTTCCGTGCTTCCCGGGACGAATATAACGGGACGATGGTGTCTCTGTGTGCCCAAGTGGCGACCGCTTATATGACATTGCGCACGTATCAGCAACAGTATATCGTGGCCGAGAGCAATATCCAATCGCAACGGAGTATCCTGCATATTACGGAGGTGAGGTACGAGACCGGATTGGCATCGCAACTCGACGTTTCGCAAGCCAAGACGGTTTATTTCAATACAAAGGCTTCTTTGCCGTCTCTTGAAGCGGGTATAGAGAAACAGATCAATATTATCGCTATTTTGTTGGGGAAGTATCCCGATGAGTTGCGTCCGATGCTTCGGACGACAAAGCCGTTGCCCGATTATCAGAGGTTAGTGGGTATAGGTATTCCCATGAATTTGCTCCGCCGCCGTCCTGATGTGAGGCAGGCCGAACGGACGGTAGCATCGTATGCGGCTTCGGTGGGTGCAGCCAAGTCTGATTTTATGCCAAAATTGTATTTGAACGGCAGTATCGGATTCGCTTCCAGAGATATGGACCATTTTTTCGATAAGAGGAGTATGACCTATCAGTTGGCTCCTACGGTCTCGTGGCCTTTGTTTCAAGGGACACAGCGCATACAGGCTTTGGCCTCGGCGAGGGCTCAGCTCGATAGCGGCATAGAGCAGTATAACCAAACTGTGTTGACGGCTGTCCAAGAGGTGGAGAATGCCATGAACAGTTATACGCATATCGTCAAACAAATTTCGATGTTGAAAGAGCTGGTAACCGAGGGTGAAAAGACGTTGTCGCTCTCGCTCGACTTGTATAAGCGAGGCTTGTCGGGGTTCCAAAATGTACTCGATGCGCAGCGCTCATTGCTTTCGTATCAAAATTCTTATGTGTCGGCGCAGGGAAACGCCATCAATGCGCTTATTCTTTTATATCAATCGCTGGGTGGCGGTTGGATAGATTCGAGTCAACCCTAAAATTAAAATTCATATTTTATGAGACGTTTGTTTTCTTGTATGCCGATAGTGGCTGTGGCTATATTGTTTTCGCTTTTTTCCTGCCAATCGAAAAAGGGGGAGAAGCAAAGTGGCGATGTTCGGCTGCCCGAAATATCGGTGGCTTATCCGGCGGTCGATTCGGTGGTTTTGATAAAGAGTTATCCGGGTTACCTTACTTCGTTACAAACCGTCGATCTGGTAGCTCGTGTAAGCGGATATCTGCAACAGGTGGCCTATACGCCGGGTGAGATCGTAAAGAAGGGACAGTTGCTTTTCGTTATCGAACCTTCGCAATACGAGGATGCCGTGGAACAGGCCGAGGCAGCGTTGAAAACGGCTCAGGCACAGTATGATTATGCAGAGAATAATTACACCCGAATGAAAGAGGCGGCGCAAAGCGATGCCATCAGTACGATCGATTTGATACAGGCGGAGTCGAAATTGGAACAAAGTAGGGCCTCTGTTCGGAATGCCGAGGCTGCGTTGTCGACGGCTCGCATACAGTTGGGGTATTGTTATGTGAAAGCCCCGTTCGAGGGCCGGATATCACGCAATTTATACGATGTGGGTAATTATATCAGCGGGTCTTTGCAATCGACGAAGTTGGCGACTATTTATCAGGATAAGAAAATGTATGCCTATTTCAATATCGAGGATAATCAATATTTGAAAATGTTGCTGAACCAGAGCAAAGGTAAACATTCTGTACCGAGCGATCGTGTGGAGATTCTTTTTCAGGAGCCTACCAGCCGCAGTTATTACGGCAGACTCGATTATTTGTCGCCGAATGTGGACTTGTCGACGGGAACGCTTTCGATACGGGCCGAGGTGGATAATCCTGCCGGCGAGTTGAAGAGTGGTTTGTATATCTCTATCCGGTTGCCGTATGGTAGCCGCGAGCATGCGATATTGGTGAGGGATGCTTCTATTGCCACGGACCAACTTGGCAAGTATATGTATGTGGTGAACGATTCTAATGTGGTGGAATATCGCCCTGTGGAGACGGGACAGTTGGTTAACGATACTTTGAGAGTGATCGACGAGGGGATTTCACCGACCGATCGTTATGTTACAAAGGCTTTGTTGAAAGTGAGAGCGGGCATGCCGGTTCGTCCGGTTTTGGAAAAGAATTAATGGTTCCTAAAAATGAATGGGTATGATTTCGAAATTTTTTATTAACAGGCCTATTTTCGCTACGGTCATCGCCATTGTTATGGTGCTGGTGGGATTGGTTACCATCTATACGCTCCCGGTCGCCCAGTTTCCCGATATAACACCTCCTACGGTACAGGTGACCGCTGTATATCCCGGGGCGAGTGCCGAGACGGTGGCGAAAACGGTAGGTGTACCTATCGAGGAGCAGGTGAACGGTGTGGACGGAATGATTTATATGAGTTCGTCGTCTTCGTCGTCGGGGCAATATACGCTGACCGTTACTTTCGAGGTGGGAACCGATATAGATATGGCGACCGTGTTGGTACAGAACCGGGTGAACATAGCGCAGGGAAATTTACCGGAGGCTGTCATACAACAGGGAATTATCACGAAGAAGCAGTCTACCAACATCGTCATGTTCTTGGCGTTGGAATCGGATAACCCATTGTATAACAGTTTATATCTGTCGAATTATGCCAAGTTGAATATTACCGACGAGTTGTCTCGTTTGCCGGGTGTAGGCGGTGTGACGGTGTTCGGAGCCGATAATTACAGCATGCGTATCTGGCTCGACCCGGAGTTGATGCGTATACGAAGCCTTACGCCGGCCGATGTCTATTCGGCTATTCAGGCACAAAATATGGAGGTGTCGGCCGGTAGTGTGGGACAACCTCCTACGGATACGGACGAGGCTTTCCAGTTTACATTGGTTTCGAAAGGTCGCCTTTCTACGCCGGAGGAGTTCGGACGGATCATCATCAAGTCGTTGCCCGGCGGGGAATATCTGAGGTTGCGCGACATCGCTACCATAGATTTGGGAAGTGCGACTTACCATACAACATCGACTATTAACGGTAAGGAAACGGCGGCTATCGCCATTTATCAGTTGCCGGGGTCTAATTCTCTCGATGTGGCGAAAGCCGTGAAAGCGAAGATGATGGATTTGAGCCGTTATTTCCCGAACGATGTGCAATATAAAGTGGTGCTCGATACGACTCAATTCGTGAGTGCATCTATCGATGAGGTATTGGTTACGTTTGTGGAGACCTCTCTTATCGTGATGCTGGTCATTCTTATTTTCTTACAAAATTTCAGGGCGATGATTATTCCTTCTCTGACCATACCGGTTTCGCTTATCGCAACATTTGCCGTGATGAAGTTGATGGGATTTTCTATCAATACGCTTACTCTCTTCGGTCTTGTTTTGGCAATAGCTATCGTGGTGGACGATGCGATCGTAGTGGTCGAAAATTCGACCCGGCTTATCGATACGGGAAAGTATAGTCGCAAGGAGGCGGTCGAGAAGGCCATGGAGGAGATTACGAGTCCGGTTATCGGCGTGGTATTGGTGTTATTGGCCGTGTTTATCCCGACAGCTTTTATCGGTGGTATCACAGGAGAACTGTATAAACAATTCGCTTTGACGATCGCTGTCGCTACCGTATTCAGCGGGTTCAATTCGCTGACGTTTACTCCGGCTTTGTGCGCATTGTTTCTCCAACCGACCCGCGAACCTTCGTTCTTCTTGTACAAGTGGTTTAATAAGGGATATGGAGCGACGTTGAACGGATATGTGAAAGTTATCGGCTCGATGTTGCGTAAACCTTTGGTGTCGTTGTCGGCTTTTATCGTGTTGGCTTTGGCTGCTTTCTATGGATTTGCCAAGTGGCCGACTTCGTTTATTCCACAGGAAGATCAAGGTTATTTTATCGTATCGGTGCAGTTGCCCAATGCCGCATCGATGGAACGGACCCGCAAGGTTTGCGATGATTTGAATCGAATTATACAGTCGTACCCCGAAGTGGAAAATGCCTTGAATATCGTGGGTTTTTCGGCGTTACAGGGTGGAAGTTCGTCCAATTCGGCAACGTTTTTCGTGGTGCTGAAACCCTGGGACGACCGGAAGGGGAAAGAACATAGCGTGTTTAATGTGGTGGAGCGGCTGAACCGGGATGCATCTGTTTTGCAAGAGGCTATCGTGTTTGCCGTCAATCCGCCGGCTATCAGCGGACTGGGTGTTTCGGGCGGTCTCGAAATGCAACTCGAAGATCGTAGCAATTTGGGGGCGGGCGAATTGGAATCCGCAGCGAATGCTTTGATCGGTAATATCGGTAGCGAGCCGGCTTTGATGCAGATAAACTCGATGTTTCAAGGGAATACCCCGCAATATACATTGAATATAGATCGCGATAAGGTGGAGATGCAGGGGCTTACTCTCAGCAGTGTTTTCTCGGCTTTGTCGTATTATATGGGATCGGCTTATGTGAATGATTTCGTGGAGTTCGGCCGTATCTATCAGGTGAAGTTGGGTGCTCAGGCCGGAGCGAGGGCTCATATCGACGATGTGATGAAACTGAGCGTGCGAAACCGGGACGGTAACATGGTTCCGTTTTCTTCGTTTACACAGGTCGATGAGACGATGGGACTGAATTTAGTAAGCCGGTACAATATGTATTCATCGGCTGCACTCACGGCGATACCGGCTCCGGGGATAAGTTCGTCGGAGGGTATGGCGGCTATGGAGCGATTGGTCCGGAATACACTGGGTACGAATTTCGGATATAGTTGGACGGGGGAGGCTTATCAAGAGAGCCAGAGCGGTTCTACGGTAGGGCTTATCTTCGGACTTGCGATATTGATCGTGATTCTGGTGTTGGCTGCCCAGTACGAAAGTTGGACTAACCCGATAGCCGTGATACTGAGTTTGCCCACTGCCATATTGGGGACGGTGCTGGGGTGTATTGTCATGAGTTTGTCTATCAGTATTTACAGTCAGATAGGGTTGATTTTGCTTATCGCTTTGTCGGCCAAAAATGCTATCCTCATTATCGAGTTTGCTATGGATTACCGTAAGCAGGGCGAGTCTATCCGGCAATCGGCGATGGAGGCGGGGAGGTTGCGCCTGCGACCTATCTTGATGACTTCGTTCGCTTTTATCTTCGGGGTTCTTCCGCTGATGTTCGCGACAGGTGCGGGAGCCGAAAGTCGTATAGCTTTGGGTACGGCAGTCGTGTTCGGTATGGCGATGAATACGGTATTGGGTACGTTGTTCGTTCCTAATTTTTATGAATTGATGGAGACTGTTCAAGAGCGCTGGTTGTCGAAGGTATTCAAAGATAGGGGTGAAAAGGGAACGACCGATTCGGCAGATTAGGATACTATATCTTTATTCCTTTTTGTTATTCTTGCAACCCCTCCGTCACTTCGTGCCACCTCCCCTATATTTTTGCGTTGCAAAAACACCCCGCCATGCTGCGGGACACGGCAAGGGAGAGGATTGTGCTACAAAGGACTTTCTTTCCCTGCCAAAGAAAGTCCTTGTTACACTAATTCGCTTTATTTGTTCATTCTTCTCAACAGCGAGAAGAACGAACCAAGAAGCGCCGCCGCTGTTATCGGGCTTTTGGGTTCGTCGCCGCAGTCGCCGTCGGGGTCTGCGGAACTCGCTTCGCTCGGACAGTCCTCGCCCTTTTTCCTCCGTCTTCCTTGCGACTTCACCGCCCGATAAAGGCGGGGATTTTGCTCGTGCTTTTGCTGGTCTTTTCAACCCCCTCGCCCTATGGGCACTCCCCCTATACCGCTGCGCGGCACAGGGGGAGAGGGATATGCATCACTCTGTTCTCGTTATCGAAGGTATTAGCCCTTCTCCCTTGCCGTGCCCCGTAGCATCACGGGATATTGCACTAAAATCGAAGCAGGAGCAAAAAGCAAAGACAATTCAACAGAAAGGCATTGACCTCCTCCTCTGCGCACGAATGTGCGATAGGGGAGGTGGCACGAAGTGACGGAGGGGTTGAAAACGCCATCATATCAGCCTGTTTATACCGGATATTTAACCCCCTCGCCCTTTGGGCACTCCCCCTATATTCCTTTCAGGAACACAGGGGGAGAGGTTTAAAATAAAAACAGATGATAAATGCTTCGAGAAGAGGGGTTAAAGAAAAGGCGGCGGATATGCCTCCGCCGCCTTGCCTGAAAAAGGAAGAACCGGAATTGTTATTTTACCGCCACTTTCTGCGAGCGGTCGCCCGTGCGCACGATATACATACCGGGGGCAGATAGCGTCACGCTGCTGTCGTTGCCCGTATAGACCAACCGGCCGGCGGCGGTGTACACCCGGTAGTATTCCCCGCCGTTCTCCACATGCAAGGTGCGGCCAGTCGCATAGATGCCTCTCTCCCCGTTTCCCAATGTTTCCACGGCAGAGCCGGCCGGTGCGAACTCGGCGGTGAAGGTCATGTCGCCCGTGACCGTTATCGTGCGGGGATTGTCGGTATTGCCATCGTTCCATCGCACGAAATAGTTTTGCCCGAAAGGTATGGCGACAAGGGTCGCCGTGCTTCCCTGCGGATACTCTCCACCGCCTGTCACATATCCCATCGTCTCGTCTGTGGCATTGGCCGTAACCGTGTACATGACTACGCCGGTCTCCCGAATGTCGGTGAAATTGTTCCAATACTCGGCCTCGGCATATTTCGACTTACAGCCCGCCGGGACATAGAGTGTCATGGCATAGTCGTCGAAGGTCGTTACCCATATTTGGGGAGGCATCATGGCTTTGGAAGTCACGTGCTCCAAACTTCTACAATTGTAAAATGTCTCGTCTCCGATAGAAGTCACGGAGTTGGGTATCGTTATTGCTGTCAAGCTGGTGCAAGAGGAAAATGCATTGCTCCCGATAGATTTCACGGAATTACCTATTGTCACCGTTTTCAAGCTGGTGCAAGAGGAAAATGTACCGCTTTCGATAGAAGTCACGGAGTTGGGTATCGTTATTGCTGTCAAGCTGGTGCAATGGGGAAATGCCTCGTTCCCGATAGATTTCACGGAATTACCTATTGTCACCTTTTTCAAGCCTGTGCAAGAGAAAAATGCCCGGCTTCCGATAGAAGTCACGGAATTGGGTATGGTCACCTCTGTCAAGCCTGTGCAAGAGAAAAATGTACCGCTTTCGATAGAAGTCACGGAGTTGGGTATCGTTATTGCTGTCAAGCTGGTGCAAGAGGAAAATGCCCAGCTCCCGATAGATTTCACGGAATTACCTATTGTCACCTCAGTCAAACCTTTGCAACCGGCAAATGCACTGCTTCCGATAGAAGTCACGGAATTGGGTATGACGATGGTATTCAGCGATGTAAGTTCATTACACAAGTAGCCCGGAATATGTTCCACCTCTTCCCCGAATACGAACTCGGTCAGATTCTTACAATATGAGAATGGACACCTACCATATTGACAATCCTGAGCATTACGAGCGTTCCATATCACCTTTTTCAAGCTGGTGCAACCGGGAAAAGCATAGTTCTCGATAGAAGTCACGGAATTGGGTATCGTCACTGTTATCAAGCCTGTGCAATTTTCAAATGCACGGCCTCCGATAGAAGTCACGGAATTGCCTATCGTCACCGTTGTCAAACCGGTGCAACCGGCAAATGCACTGCTTCCGATAGAAGTCACGGAATTGGGTATGGTCACCGTTGTCAAGCCTATGCAATAGGCAAATGCACCTTTTCCGATAGAAGTCACGGAATTGGGTATGACGATGGTATTCAGTAATGTAAGGTTATAGCACAAATAGGCCGGAATATGTTCCACCTCTTCCCCGAATACGAACTCGGTCAGATTCTCACAATCTGAGAATGGACAACTATCATATTGAAAATCCTGAGCATTACGAGCGTTCCATATCACCGTTGTCAAGTCGGTGCAACCGTCAAATGCCTTGTACCCGATAGTCGTCACAGAATTACCTATCTTCACCGTTGTCAAGCCAGTGCAACCGTAAAATGATCTGAACCTAATAGAAGTCACGGAATTGCCTAATGTCACTGTTTTCAAGCCTGTGCAATTTTCAAATGCACGGTTTCCGATAGAAGTCACGGAATTGGGTACCGTCACTGTTGTCAAGTCTATGCAATAGTAAAATGCCTCGTTTCCGATGGAAGTCACAGAATTGGGTATGGTGACCTTTTTCAAGCGGGTGCAACCTGAAAATGCCTTGCTTCCGATAGAAGTCACGGTGTATTGTTTCCCGTTGTATGTGACCGTCGAAGGAATGACTACATCACCGGAATACTCCCCGCTTTTACTGTACATTACTCCTACTTCGTCATCGTCCTCGTTTGTATAATAATACCATATGTCATCGACAGTGAACTCACCTGATTTCGCTTCCGTCGCATAGCCGAAGGCGAGGAGCAGGAACAGGAATTTAATTATCTGTTTTCTCATATCGTATGTGCTTTAATGGTTAACGTTTTATGAATTGTTCGAGGCAGGCGTGCCAATATTCCCAAGAGTAGCCGGAGGAGGGGTGGTTGTGGGAGAGCGCCTCGCAGCAGTGGCCGTCGCCGAGCGGATAGACCCACACTGCCCGGGCGGAATCGTCGCGACTCACCGGCTCGCCTTCGCGCCCGTCAAGCGGTGGGAGCTTGTTGTAGAGCCTGTCGCCCCACGGGATAACCCGGTCGGGCCGGTATTCGCTCAGGAGCCGGGAAAAGACGGGGACAGCCTGCTCCCACTGTGCGGCCGTGGGGGCCGTGCGGGGGGCGGGAACGGGTGTTTGCACGTAGTTGTCGAATATCACGGCGTTCCAGAACGCCAAACATTCCTCGACGGTCGTCTCGTGCCCATACACCGCCCGCTCGAATACGATAAAGGTTTTCATCCACGACCGGTACTCCCCCTCGCCTTTCCTGTAAGAGAGATAGTCGTCCACGGTTTTCCGGGGCATTTGCCTGCATTCGCTGTCCGGCGCAAGGATACACGGGTCGCAATCGTCGCAATAGAAGCTTTCGCCGAGCACGAGGATATGTCTGCCTCGAAAGCCGGCGGAATAGTCTTTCCCGATCCACGGGAGTAAAGACGTGTCTGCTGTCGTTGACATAGTAAGATTTTTTCTGGTCGCCCGTTCCCCTTCGGCCGACGTTTAAAAACAGAAAAGCGCAGGGAACATTCTGTTTATCTTTTACGAGGCATCGCCAAACGCCCATACGGAAATAAACAGCCCACCCCACGCCATGCCGATATATCAGCCACCCCTTGCCGGGGTGGATATAGGCAAGCATGAGCGTTCTTTGACTGCTTATCCTTCCGTAAGAAAAATTTGGCGAATTTCGTAAAAAGGATAAAGCAAAAACGCTTTTATCAAAATGTCTGCCTTCTTGCCGGTAACCCGGCAAGAAGACCTTGTGAAAATGGGACAAGCTGAAATGAATTTATCGGGCTTTACCTGTTTTCACGTTTGCAAAGGTAGTGCGGGCAGGGGATAAAAACAAGATTTTCAGTCCTTTTTATTTTTACCGGTTGTCTTTTCAACCCCCTCCGTACTTCGGACACTTTCCCTATCGGCAGGGGGAGGATTGAAATGTTATTTTTGATATTCTTTTTTAACCCCTCCGTCACTACGTGCCACCTCCCCTATATTTTTGCCCTATTTTTTCAACCCCCTTGTCCTTCGGGCACTCCCCCTATATTTTGCGTTGCAAAAACACCCCGCCATGCTGCGGGACACGGCAAGGGAGAGGATT
>ENA-ORNB01002028-ORNB01002028.1-human-gut-metagenome-genome-assembly--contig:-NODE-2028-length-12142-cov-2.375279_pt1 | contig 12142 bp, 4 predicted proteins | sample MGYA00242112_ERZ509016 | MGnify/ENA primary metagenome ERZ509016 (study PRJEB26280, sample SAMEA2338705) | human gut metagenome | biome: human gut; feature: human-associated habitat; material: faeces...
TTCCCGTCGGGGACGTAAAGCACTGGATGGCGACGGACACCTGATACTGTTCCCCGGCTCTGCCTGCGAAACCTACAAGATGACCAACAACGCCAGCAGCACCATCGCCGCACTGCGAACTGTATTGGAGACTTACATCAAAATTTGCAACAATGAAAAGTGGCAAAAGATGCTGGAAACAATTCCTCCGGTTCCATTACGCTATATCGAAGTCAAGGATTCTCTTAATCGTCAGACTTCTACCATGATTCCAGTATGGAAACAAACGATTTCTCCCGCCAAAAGCTGGGAACGAATCAACAATATAGAGACACCACAACTCTACCCGGTATTTCCCTGGCGCATCTACGGAGTAGGCAAGGAAAATCTGGAAATAGCTCGTGATACCTATTTCTATGATCCTGACGCACTCAAATTCCGCTCCCACACCGGATGGAAGCAAGACAACATCTGGGCGGCCTGTCTGGGACTGACCGAAGAAGCCAAAAGCCTTTCTCTGGAAAAGCTATCGGATGGTCCCCACCGTTTTCCTGCCTTCTGGGGACCGGGATATGACTGGACACCCGACCACAACTGGGGAGGTAGCGGCATGATAGGACTTCAGGAGATGCTCTTACAAACGAATGGAGCACAAATACTTCTGTTCCCCGCCTGGCCCAAAGAATGGAACGTCCATTTCAAGCTCCACGCTCCGGGTAATACGACGGTAGAAGCAACTTTAAAAGACGGGAAAGTGACAGACCTAAAGGTATCACCGGAAAACAGAAAGAAAGACATTATTATAATGATAGAAAAATAGAAAAAATAAGCACAAATTACATAAATGAAAAAACTATGAATAAAAGACCGTTTTTAATTTTGTTCCTATTTCTGCTGCTATTCTCCTTCGGTGGGCAGGCAGCAGATACTTACCGTCCCGAAACATCGGTTGCCGGATTTATTCCGCTTCCCGATTGCGGGCGACAAGTATATAACTTCAATCCGGGATGGCGATTCTGCAAAGGCGATATCCGGGGAGCGGAAGCTGTAAATTTTGACGATCGTTCCTGGGAGGTCGTTTCTACTCCTCACACAGTAGAGTTGATGCCTGCCGAAGGTAGTGGTTGCCGCAATTATCAGGGCCCTGCGTGGTATCGCAAGTATTTCGTAGTTCCCACCGCAACGAAAGGACAGCGTGTACTCCTTCATTTTGAAGCGGCAATGGGAAAGCAAGTACTTTACCTGAACGGCAAACGTGTTCAGGAACATCTCGGAGGTTATCTGCCTTTCACGCTGGACTTGACGGCAAACGGCGTACAAGCCGGAGACTCCTGCCTCCTTGCCGTCTATACCGACAACAGCAACGATAAATCATACCCTCCCGGAAAGCCACAATACACATTGGATTTTGCTTATCATGGAGGTATCTATCGTGATGTATGGATGATTGCCAAGTCTCCGGTCGCCATTACCGATGCCATCGACTCCCGGACAGTTGGCGGTGGCGGCGTATTTGTTCACTTCGACAAGATCAGCGAAAAGAGCGCACAAGTATACGTAGAAACAGAGATTCAGAACAATAATACTCGTTCGGAATCCGTCACAGTAGAAACGACCCTTACAGATGCCGAAGGCAAGGTTATCAAACGTACGTCTAGCAAACTCTCTTTGAACTCCGGAGAAAAGAAATCAATCCGCCAGCAGATGGATGTGAGGAATCCGAAACTTTGGTCACCGGATGCACCATATCTATACAGAGTACAATCCCGTATAAAGAAAGGAAACCGTTCCATCGACGGAGGAACTACCCGTATCGGTATCCGCCTGGCGGAATTTCGTGGCAAAGAGGGCTTTTGGCTGAATGGAAAACCTTTCGGACAATTAGTTGGAGCCAATCGTCATCAGGATTTCGCATACGTAGGCAATGCTCTTCCCAATTCACAGCAATGGCGTGACGCAAAACGCCTGCGTGATGCAGGATGTACCATCATCCGTGTAGCGCATTATCCACAGGACCCATCCTTTATGGATGCCTGTGACGAACTCGGCATGTTTGTCATCGTCGCTACTCCGGGCTGGCAATACTGGAACAAAGACCCGAAATTCGGAGAACTGGTTCATCAGAATACCCGTGAAATGATTCGTCGTGATCGCAATCATCCTTCCGTGCTGATGTGGGAGCCTATTCTGAATGAGACCCGTTATCCACTCGACTTTGCACTGAAGGCACTTGAAATAACGAAGGAAGAATATCCATATCCGGGACGTCCGATAGCCGCTGCCGATGTGCATTCTGCCGGTGTAAAGGAACATTACGATGTAGTCTACGGCTGGCCGGGTGATGACGAAAAGGAGGACAAACCGGAACAATGCATCTTCACCCGTGAATTCGGAGAAAACGTGGATGACTGGTATGCCCACAACAACAATAACCGTGCAAGCCGCAGTTGGGGTGAACGTCCGTTGCTGATACAGGCACTTTCTTTAGCTAAAAGTTATGATGAGATGTACCGCACTACCGGTCAGTTTATCGGTGGCACACAGTGGCATCCATTCGATCACCAGCGCGGTTATCACCCCGATCCATACTGGGGAGGTATTTATGACGCTTTTCGTCAGAAAAAGTATGCGTATGAAATGTTCCGCAGCCAATCTTCGGCAAGCCTCCAACATCCGTTGGCAGAATGCGGACCGATGATATTCCTTGCCCATGAAATGTCACAGTTCTCCGATAAGGATGTCGTGATATTCAGCAACTGTGACTCCATCCGCCTTTCTATCTATGATGGGACAAAAACATGGACCAAACCTGTGGTACATGCCAAAGGTCACCTGCCGAACGCACCTGTTGTCTTTGAAAATGTATGGGATTTTTGGGAAGCACGCGGATACAGTTATACTCAAAAGAACTGGCAGAAGGTAAATATGGTTGCCGAAGGTATTATCGATGGGAAAGTAGTATGTACACAAAAGAAAATGCCTTCCCGGCGGTCTACCAAACTTCGCTTGTATGCAGATACTCAAAAAGTAAATCTGGTAGCGGATGGGTCGGATTTCATAGTGGTAGTTGCCGAAGTAACGGATGATAGCGGAAATGTACGTCGTCTAGCAAAGGAAAATATCGTATTCACGGTAGAAGGTGAAGGAGAAATCATTGGCGATGCAAGGATTGGCGCCAATCCCCGTGCCGTAGAATTCGGATCGGCTCCTCTGCTGATCCGTTCCACACGAAAAGCCGGGAAGATTAGAGTGAAAGCCCACGTGCAATTTGAAGGAACTCAGGCTCCGACTGCAACTGAAATGGAATTTGAAAGTGTTCCTGCGGAACTTCCTTTCTGTTATGACGAGAAGTACTGTATTGGTCAGAAAACATCCACATTAACTGTAAAAGCCGGTTCGTCCGAGAGTGCAACTGAAGGCAAAGTGCAACTGACGGAAGAAGAACGGCAACGGGTGTTGGATGAAGTGGAACGGCAACAGACTGAATTTGGAATAGAAAAGTAAATTTGAAAAACTTGACCGCAGATTTGTGCATGGCAAAACAAGGTTATCAATCTGGATTTATTATCTGCTAATTTGAATTTTACCCGAAAAATAGTATCTTTGATGCAAGATTCATTTCCACTAATATAATATACAATGAAGAAACACTTCTTTTTGATATTTATGTTTCTCTTGATGACGAGAATCTGTGCTTTTGCCTACCCTAACATGATCGTTGAACATTATACGGCTGAACGAGGCTTACCCAATAACATTGTCAATTGTACACTGAAAGGGCAGGACGGATTTGTATGGTTCGGCACCTGGTACGGACTATGCAGTTTCGACGGTACCAAATTCCGTTCCTATGATAATCATGACGGATTTTACTCAGCAGATATTCCTCCCCGTAAGATTCAGCGTATTGTAGAAGACCGGAACGGATACCTTTGGATCAAGACTATCGACCGCAAACTCTATCTGTTTGATAAGAAACATGAAAGTTTCCACGCAGTGTATGACGATGTAAAAGAGTACTCTGAAAATATTCAGATTATCAAGATACAGACGACAGATGACGGAGACGTACTGCTGCTGACCAAAGATAAAAGCCTGCTGCGTGCAAATACAGACCAGAACGGTAAAATCACCATGAAGCAGTTGCACGATTCGCGTCCCAATGTCAACGTCTACGACTTACGCCTCAAGCATAATGTGTTTTGCGAAACTGCCGAGTTTATCAATTGGATCGGTATGGACTATCAGATTCTTTCATTAAGAAAAGGAGAGGCTCTGAAAGATAAGCCTGTCGACTTTATTCAAAAGAAAGTTTCTGCCGATCCGGACCAGTTCACTTGTGCTTCCTACAGTTCCAAATTCTTAGGGCTGGGAGATAAGAACGGACATATTTATAGCGTCGATCCGCAAAATGGAGTAGTCAACCGCTACGAAATACCAGAAATTGATCAACCGATTTCCAATATACTGGTCACTGAATCAGGATTAATGTATATCACCACCGTTGATGGTGCGTATGAATATAACATCGGCTACAAACAACTGACCAAACTACCGTTCTCCATCGCAGGGAAAAAAGTAGGAATGATATTCAATGACAAGTATGACAAAATTTGGTTTCAGGAAGGTAATGAGGCATTGACGTACTATGATCCTCTGAACAAAAGCAATCATCGCTTTCCTTTCCCCAAACAAAATGCCATCGGTAACTTTGAAAAGCAGGATGCCGGTGAACAGGGTATGTTTTTCCTCACCCCCGGTGGAGAAATTCTGCTCTTCGACAGGGAGAAACTGGAAATGACCCGTATCAATCAACTGAAACCTTTTTCCGACGACCTTCCCGATCAGCTCTTCTTTCATCTGCTGCTGGATAAAGACGGTATTCTTTGGCTGGCATCTACAGGCAGCGGAGTATACAAAGTCAACTTTCCAAAGAAGCAATTTCAACTGCTGACAGAAGTTTCTCCTGTCCCTGTCGGGGCTGAAAAAGCGACCTCCTGGAATCAGGGGATACGTGCGCTTTATCAGGCAAAGAACGGGGATATCTGGGTAGGTACCCGTTGGCAGGCACTTTATCGTCTGGATAGCAACGGACAGATAAAGCAGGTTTTTACGGATCAGAATTATCTGATAGGCGCCGTATATCATATCATGGAAGATAAAGAAGGAAACTTATGGTTTTCCACTAAGGGAAACGGACTTGTCAAAGCCGAACCGGATATGAACTCACCGCACGGTCTGCGCTTTACCCGTTATAAAAATGATCCTAAGAATCCGAATACTATCAGTAACAATGATGTATATTTCACATATCAGGATAGTCAGGAGCGTATCTGGGTCGGTCTGTTGGGCGGCGGGCTGAACTTGATTTCCGAAGAAAATGGAACGCTTGTATTCAAGCATAAGTACAACGGACTGAAACAGTATCCCGCTTATGGTCTGTATATGGAAGTCCGCACAATGACGGAAGATGAAGATGGGCGTATCTGGGTAGGAACGATGGATGGTCTGATGTCTTTTGACGGACATTTTACGACTCCCGAACAGATTCAGTTTGAGACGTACCGACAAATCAGCGATCGTTCCAATGTGGCGGACAATGATATTTATGTATTATATAAAGACAGTAATTCACAAATTTGGGTGAGTGTATTCGGTGGGGGTCTGAATAAACTGGTCCGCTATGACAAAGAAAAACGTGAACCGATATTCAAGTCATATGGCATACGTGAAGGAATGAATAACGATGTGGTCAAGTCCATCGTGGAAGATAAAAACGGAAATTTGTGGTTTACTACCGAGATTGGCCTGTCCTGCTTTAATAAGGCGACAGAGCAGTTCCGTAACTACGACAAATACGATGGTTTCCTGAATGTTGAACTGGAAGAAGGCAGTGCGTTGCGTGCATTGAACGGAGACTTATGGCTTGGTTCGCGACAGGGGATTCTGACATTCTCTCCTGATAAACTGGAGACACAACATACCAACTATGACACCCGTATCGTAGACTTTAAAGTATCCAATCGTAATCTGCGAAGTTTGAACGACTGTCCGATTCAAAAGTCTATCACATACACCGATGCACTTCAATTGAAGTATAATCAGTCTATGTTCACAATCGAATTTGCCGCATTAAATTTCTACAATCAGAATCGCGTATCTTATCGTTACATACTCGAAGGGTATGAGAAGGAATGGCACTATAACGGCAAAAACCGTATTGCTTCTTATACCAATGTTCCTCCCGGAGACTACGTATTCCGTGTAGAAACGATGGATGAAGCTAATCCGGAACTTGTATCCACACGTACATTGGCTGTCACCATTCTCCCGCCATGGTGGCTGAGCTGGTGTGCTACTCTTATCTATGTAATCCTTGGCATTGCGGCCCTCTATTTCGGTCTGCGCCTGGCCTTCTTCATGATTAAGATGAAGAACGACATTTATATCGAGCAGAAAGTCTCGGAAATGAAAATCAAGTTCTTCACCAATATTTCCCATGAGCTTCGTACTCCTCTGACACTGATAAAAGGGCCGATACAAGAACTGAAGGAGAGGGAAGAACTGTCTCCGAAAGGATTGCAATATGTGGACCTGATGGAAAAAAATACAAATCAAATGTTACAACTGGTCAATCAGATTCTTGATTTCCGGAAGATTCAGAATGGCAAGATGCGCCTGCATGTATCATTGATCGATTTCAATGAAATGATAGCCTCCTTCCAAAAAGAATTCCGTGTACTTTCGGAGGAAAATGAAATCAGTTTCACCTTCCAGCTACCGGACGAACCGATTATGGTATGGGCAGATAAGGACAAATTGAGCATTGTTATCCGCAACGTCATATCGAATGCGTTCAAATTTACCCCTTCCGGTGGAAGTATTTATGTAACTACCGGATTGACGGATGACGGAAAATCCTGCTATGTACGAGTAGAAGACAACGGTGTCGGCATTCCGCAAAATAAGCTGAGTGAGATTTTCGAGCGTTTCTCACAAGGAGAGAATGCGAATAATCCACATTATCAGGGTACAGGCATCGGGTTGGCACTTTCCAAAGAAATAGTAAATCTGCATCACGGTATCATCCGTGCCGAAAGTCCGGAAGGGCAGGGGGCCGTGTTTATTGTAGAGCTATTATTGGGCAAGGATCATTATCGTCCGTCGGAAGTAGATTTCTATGTCAGCGATACGGAAACTGCTCCTGCCGCTACAGACAAGGAGATGGTTATCGATTCCGAAAAGGAACCGGAGGAGGAACTGGAAATTGACGCTTCATTACCGACTCTTCTGCTGGTAGAGGATAATAAAGACCTTTGCCAGTTAATAAAACTGCAATTGGAAGATAAATTCAACATCCATATAGCCAATAACGGCGTAGAAGGTCTGAAGAAAGTGCATCTGTATCATCCGGACATCGTAGTGACCGATCAGATGATGCCGGAAATGGATGGACTGGAAATGCTGCAATCTATCCGGAAGGATTTTCAGATCAGCCATATCCCTGTCATTATTCTGACAGCCAAGAACGACGAAGGTGCCAAGACCAAAGCGATCACTCTGGGGGCGAATGCATATATAACCAAGCCATTCAGCAAAGAGTATCTGTTGGCACGAATCGATCAGTTGCTTGGCGAACGGAAACTGTTCCGCGAACGTATCCGCCAGCAGATGGAGAACCAGACGACAACGGAAGAAGACAGCTACGAACAATATCTGGTAAAGAAAGATGTGCAGTTTCTTGAAAAGATACATCAGGTGATCGAGGAAAACATGGACGACAGTGATTTCAATATTGATACGATCGCATCCGGCATCGGACTGAGCCGTTCGGCATTCTTCAAAAAGCTGAAAAGCCTTACCGGACTGGCACCTGTCGATCTGGTAAAGGAGATTCGCCTGAATAAATCGATCGAACTGATTAAAAATACGGATTTGAGTGTTTCGGAAGTGGCGTTTGCTGTCGGATTCAAAGATTCAGGCTACTATAGCAAGTGTTTCCGCAAGAAATATAATCAGACTCCCCGTGAATATATGAATGAATGGCGGAAAGGATAGAAAGACCGATTACAAAATACTTTCTTAATCGTCTTTTTTAAAAACCTATTAAGATTCGGAAGAATGAACAAGATTAAGAAAGTATTATCAGTATGGATGTTGGTTGCCTGTGTACTACCTGTGGCAGCCCAATATCCCCGACTCGGTAAAAGAAAGAGGAGCAAAACAAGAAGCAGAGTTCGAACAGAAATCCAATGCGGCATGGGAAAAAGCCTTGCCAACAGTTTTGGAAGAAGCAAAGTTAGGAAGACCTTACAAACCTTGGGCTTCCAAACCGGAGGATTTGATCAAAAGTAATATTCCGGCCTTCCCCGGTGCGGAAGGCGGTGGTATGTACACTCCCGGTGGTCGTGGAGGCAAAGTGATTGTGGTTACTTCCCTGGAAGATTCCGGTCCCGGCACATTCCGCGAAGTGGCGCACGTGTTATTGTATTTAATGTGTCAGGTATTATTCGCCTGAAAAGCCCGATCAGTGTACGTGCCCCTTATGTAACGATTGCCGGACAGACAGCACCGGGAGACGGTATCTGCGTGACCGGGCATTCTTTTCTGATCGATACTCATGATGTAGTGATTCGTCATATGCGTTTCCGTCGGGGGGCACAGGATGTTGCTTTCCGGGATGATGCAGTGGGAGGAAATGCAGTCGGCAATATTATAATAGACCACTGTTCGGCAAGCTGGGGACTGGATGAAAATATGTCTATCTATCGCCACGTCTACAACAGGGATGAAACCGGGCACGGCCTGAAGTTGCCTACTGTGAACATTACCATTCAGAATTCGATATTCTCGGAAGCATTGGATACTTATAATCATGCATTTGGCGCCACTATCGGAGGACATAATAGTATGTTCTGCCGTAATCTTTTCGCTTCCAATATCAGTCGTAACAGTTCGGTGGGTATGGACGGAGACTTTAACTTCGTAAACAATGTTGTTTTCAACTGGTGGAACCGTTCTATCGATGGAGGAGACAATAAGAGTTTTTATAATATAATCAATAACTATTTTAAGCCCGGTCCTATCACCCCGCTGGATAAACCTATTTCCTATCGTATATTGAAACCGGAAGCCGGACGCGATAAAAGCAAACCGATGTCCTTCGGAAAGGCTTATGTAAACGGTAACATCGTTCACGGAAATGCTAAAGTGACAAAAGATAACTGGAATGGCGGAGTTCAGCTTGCCAGTGAAGTGGATGAGGGAAAGTTCTTACCGCAAATCAGAGTGGACAAAGCATTCAAAATGTCGCCTGTAACGATTATGGATACCCAAAAAGCTTATAACTTTGTATTGGATAATGTAGGTGCTACTCTCCCGAAACGGGATGCGGTAGACGCTCGCGTCATCAAGACTGTACAAACAGGAAAAGCGATTTATGCGAAAGATGCTTCGGAATTTATCTCTCCTTACGTGAAAAGACGCTTGCCGGCAGACTCCTACAAACAAGGTATCATCACCGATATCCGTCAGGTGGGCGGACTTCCTGAATACAAAGGAGAAGCATATCTTGATTCGGATGGTGACGGTATGCCGGACGCATGGGAAATTGCCAACGGACTGAATCCGAACGATCCGACTGATGCAAAGGAGGACTGTAATGGAGACGGCTATACCAATATCGAGAAATATATCAATGGGTTGGATACAAAGAAGAAAGTAGACTGGACAGATCTGAAGAACAACTACGATACCTTGTCCAAACGGAAAAGTCTGTTTTAATCGTATGATTTGCTTATGGTCAAATGATCTTTCAGGATTGAATAATTAGAAAACAACGTTTATTGTAATGAATATACAATTAAGAACTATCCTTTTAGGATTATTGAGCATAGGGTTTGCGCAGGGATATGCGCAAACCTTTGCTTTACAGGTTAAGGATGACCGGATCACTTACTTGAATGACGAACAGGGAAACCGGATTCTTGATTTCTCGTACTGTGGCTACAAGGGCTCCGAACAGGATATTCCTTCTGTCCGCAATGCCGTGTTTGTACCTTGGACAGCAGGAGATAATACATCACGTATTCAACGCGCCATTGACTATGTCGCCTCATTAGTACCTGATGCTTCCGGTTTCAGGGGAGCCGTGTTATTGGATCAGGGAGAATTTTCTTTATCCGGAAGCCTTCGTATAAATGCCTCCGGCATCGTACTGCGCGGAGTGGATAAAGAGAAAACGATACTTCTAAAAAAAGGAGTAGACAGAGGTGCCCTTATCTACATGGAAGGGACAGACGATCTGAAGATACAGGATACATTGCAGGTACTCTCGAAATATGTTCCGGTAAATGCGAGGACATTGGAAGTTGCTTCAGGTACTTCGTTGAGAAAGGGAGATCGGATACTGGTGAACCGTCCGTCCGGCAAAGAATGGATTGCTTCGTTAGGATGTGATATCTTTGGAGGAGGAATCAGTGCACTGGGCTGGAAAGAAGGAGATATGGATCTTACCTGGGATAGAACCGTGACAGAAGTAAACGGTAATCAGATAACGTTGGACGCTCCGCTGACAGTGGCGCTGGATGCCAAATACGGTACTTCTTCCGTGATTACTTATCAGTGGAACGGGCGCATCCGGGAGTGCGGAGTAGAAAATATGACTCTGATTTCCGACTATGACAAACGGTACCCTAAAGATGAAGATCATTGCTGGACAGGTATTTCTATCGAAGATGCGGAAGATTGCTGGGTACGCAGGGTGAGCTTTAAACACTTTGCAGGAAGTGCAATCCTTGTTCAGCGTACCGGTTCCCAAATCACGGTTGAGGACTGTATCTCACGGGAACCTGTTTCTGAAATCGGAGGAATGCGCCGCTGTACTTTCTATACCTTAGGACAACAGACACTTTTCCAGCGCTGCTATTCGGAACAGGGTATTCATGACTTTGCAGCCGGATATTGTGCTGCCGGACCGAATGCTTTCGTACAATGTGATTCGTATGAATCTTTAGGTTTCAGCGGATCTATTGACGCATGGGCGTGCGGTTTATTGTTTGACGTGGTTAATATAGACGGGCATAATCTGAGTTTCAAGAATCTGGGACAGGACAAGAACGGAGCGGGATGGAATACAGCAAATAGTCTGTTCTGGCAATGTACCGCTGCCGAAATAGAGTGTTATGCTCCGGCAAAAGATGCCATGAACCGTGCGTACGGATGTTGGGCACAATTCTCCGGTGACGGCGAATGGGCACAATCAAACAATCATGTGCAGCCCCGAAGCATTTTCTATGCTCAATTGGAGGATCGTTTGCAGAAGAAATGTGCAGAACGTGCCCGTATCCTGCCAAGGAATACAAGCGCCACCAGCAGTCCGACCGTTGAAGTTGCTATGGAACTGGCCAAAGAGGCTTACAATCCCCGCCTGACATTGGAACACTGGATTGAACAAGGAGCCTTTGCTCCTTCAATAGCTATGTCCGGAGTAAAATCAATCGATGATATGAAAGAAAAGAAGATAACTCCGAACAAGACATCAGCACAACCGGAAGTAACTATTGCAAACGGACGTATCCAAATGGACGGTACTTTGTTGGTAGGAGGTAGCCATACCACCCCTTGGTGGAATGGAAAACTTAAAACCAGCTTTCTAAAAAAAGCAAGCCCTGCCATCACCCGCTTTGTTCCCGGACGTGAAGGATTGGGACTGACAGATCGCATCGATTCCGTAATCGGCTATATGAAACAAAAGAATATATTGGTATTTGATCAAAACTACGGACTTTGGTATGACCGTCGCCGGGATGATCATGAACGAGTGCGCCGTCGTGACGGAGATGTATGGGGACCTTTCTACGAACAACCTTTCGGACGCAGTGGTCAGGGTACTGCCTGGGAAGGACTGAGCAAATATGATCTGAACCGCCCTAATGCATGGTATTGGTCACGATTGAAAGAGTTTGCCGAAAAAGGAAGTAAAGATGGACTATTGCTATTCCATGAGAACTATTTCCAGCACAATATTCTGGAAGCAGGTGCACACTGGGTAGATTGTCCGTGGAGAAGCACCAATAATATCAACCAGACCGGATTTCCGGAACCTGCTCCGTTTGCCGGAGACAAACGAATCTTTGTTGCAGATATGTTTTATGATATCACT